>Ga0351882_1168_pt1 | contig 15387 bp, 13 predicted proteins | sample BONcelFGM3001F13_FD_206762 | JGI IMG/M metagenome (GOLD analysis project Ga0351882, IMG submission 206762) | Enriched cells from coal bed in the Powder River Basin, Montana, United States - BONCAT cells FGM rep3 HSBNCT.FGM.300.1.F13 ... | reverse complement strand
AGTTCCATTTTTTTAAACCAGACTATCCAAAGCAATCGCTCAGAGCATAGTAATGTCACGGTTTTCAATGTTGCCGCATCCAATTCAAAAGAAAACATCATCCTCTATAAAAACTCTCAAAATAAAGGAGACAATAGAATTTATGCCAACCCTCTTTGCAACGAGCAGATAGCTATTGAATCAAATACTCTTGACGATTTATGCAGGAAGTCAGGCCTTCACGAAGTTAACTTTCTTAAAATCGATATTCAAGGAGCCGAGTTTAAAGCACTCTCTGGAGCCAAGCAAATTCTCTCCCAAAGTTCTGATTGCATAATTATGACAGAATTTTGGCCTTATGGACTCAAGCAATGCGACTCCGACCCCCTCTTGTATCTCTCGCTGCTACAAAATCTAGGATTTAAATTGTATGAACTTTCTGGAAAGTCACTTACGGAAATTAAAGACCTCGAGAAAATCATATCACAATGCCCAGGACGCTCATATAAAAACCTCATCGGGCTTAAAGGAAGATTTATTCTAAAATAGAATAAAAAGCGTTTCCAATATGAGTGACCCGATCCAAAGGGCACTAAGATAAAGGCGATTGGGGATAACATGTAGTGCCCCTGGCTGGACTTATCGGTGCAGAACCAGATCCTCAAAGAGGTGAACGCAAAAAAGTGGTAAGCCCGTCGACCAAGAGGCGGGCGGTGAAGCTCAGTGTGGAAGAAGGCTTGGGATCAGCGATGGCGGCCTGCCGGGCATTGGGCTTGGCACGTTCGAGTTATTATCGGACGAGTGGCCAGAGCGTGGAAAGTCGTTGAGTGCGCAAGGAAGTGATCGAACTGAGCGAGAAGCATCCGAGGTACGGCTATCGGCGCATTACAGCCTTGCTAAGACGGGATGGTTTTGAGGTCAACGGCAAGCGGGTGGCCCGAATCCGCCGGGAGGAAGGTCTGAAGGTAAGCAATCGGCAGCGGCGCATGAGACGGCTGGGGGTCTCGACAGCGGAGCGTCAGCGAGCCGAGCGAGCCCGGCAGGTATGGAGTTGGGACTTCGTGGAGGATCAGACCGAAAACGGGAGCCGGTTCCGTATCCTGACGTTGATCGACGAGTACACCCGGCAAAGCCTAGCCGTGCATGCGGCGTGGTCGATCCGAGCCCTCGACGTCATCGCGGTGCTGGAAGTGGCCATCGCCCGTTATGGAGCGCCAGAACACCTGCGCAGCGACAATGGCCCGGAGTTTATCGCTTACGCGATCCAGGACTGGCTGGCCGAAGCAAAAATCAAGACCCTATACATCCGCCCCGGCAGTCCATGGGAACCGAGCGAAGCGAGATAGCCTGCCGCAGGCAGCCCAAAGGGAGAGGCGAAGCCGAGGCAAAACGGACATATCGAAAGCTACCACGACAAGCTGCGCGATGAATGCCTTAACCGCGAACTCTTCGGTTCCCTGGCCAAGGCGCGCATCATCTTGGAAGCATGGCGTGTGGAATACAACGAGCGAAGGCCGCACAGCGCCCTTGGCTACCAAACCCTAGGCGAGTTCGCTCGCCGCAGCAATGTTCGGCTCCAGTCGCCCTCCGGGCTCCCTGCACCGAACATTGCAATCAACCTAAAAACCAACCATAACAAAACCGCAGAGCTTCAGTTTTGAATCGTCCCGCTTAAGGGGTCAGGCCAACGCCGACCTTCGGCTACGGTCGCCGGTTCGGAAACGAAAACGACCCGCAATTGCCTGCGGGTCGTTTGAAAAAGATTTTGCCCCACCTGTGCCGTTCCAACGCATATCCCGTTCCCCTAGATTAGGGTGGATGACCGCCAGACAACCCTCTGATTTCCAGTAAAGGCATATCATCGGACTGCCCAGCCAAGCCTCCGGGATGAGTTTTTTATTATCGGTTCGGGAGTTTGCGTCGTGTAATCGCGAACACCGCAGGGCAAATTGGTCTCTCCGCTTTCGCGAAGAAAAGTGGTTTTGAAAAGATCTATTCGCGGAACTCAACTGCCAGCCGCTCCTTTAGCTGAGCCTTTATTCGTTGGCTGGCGGCGTTAACTTCCTCTGTAGTCAGAGTCCTCTCTGGAGACCGGAATGTCAAGGAGAAGGCAATGGATTTCCGATCCGCAGCAAGCTTCTCACCGGACTCATCACGAAAGACGTCGAAGACCTCCACGTCTTCGAGCAGAGCCTCTTTCGCGCCCTTGATGACCTCCAGCACTTCAGCGCATGGCTGGTCAGCCGCAAGGACCAATGCGATGTCGCGGGCAACAGAAGGAAACTTGGGAATTTCCCGCACGCCTGCGAAGGAACTCTGCACGGAGCGGAGCGCTGTGGAGTTGAGCTCCACAGCCACGACTGGGCCACGTGCATCCAAGGCGCGGGCTTCGGCGGGTGACAACTGGAGGATGCGTCCAATAAGGACTTCTCCCGACAGCACCTCGACGATGAGACGTCCCGAGGTCTGAGCGATTTTTTTGAAATCGAGTTTCCCGGGCACCAGACTCTCGACGAGTCCCTTCAAGTCAAAGATGTCGAAATCGCGAGAAGTCCCCGAGCGCCACGATGTGGCTTCGGCATCGCCAGTGGCGACGAGTGTGATCTGGAATGACTCCTCGACTCCTTCCGCGCTGTAAACCTTTCCGATCTCGTACAGGCGCACCAGCCGGGCGCCATTGTGCAGATTGCGCTGCAGGGCAGTCAACAGGCCAGGCAGCAAGGAGGGACGCAGGACGGACTGATCTTCGCCGAGCGGATTCTTGAGTTTAACGACATTCGCCCACTCTGCGGAAGAAGCCTCCGAGATCAACGTGCTGGTACGAGCTTCAAAGAAGCCCAGCCCACCAAGACGGGATCGTAGCGAGGAATGAAAATCATAAACCTGATCTGCTTCCGTCGTCGCAGCCGGCAGGGCCACGCAATACGAGGGAACGCGATCGATGCCAATCATGCGTGAGACTTCCTCAATCAGATCGACATCTCTCACGAGATCCAGTCGATGGGACGGAATATTCCAACGCACCGTACCAGGTTCGACTTCAGCGTCCTTTTGCAGACCCAGAGCTGTCAAAGCCTCCTCGATCTCCTGATCGGACACATCCGCACCGAGGAGCTTGCGACAACGATCTCCTGCCAGGCTGACCTGAGGCAAGGGAGTTGGTTTTTGTCCTGCAAAAGCAGTGGTCGCGGCGGGAGTACCACCCGCGACTTGAAGTATTAAATCCACCGCTCGAGCAGAAGCCTCCGCTACACCGAAAGGATCGACCTTGCGCTCAAAGCGGTAGCTTGAGTCTGTATGCACATCGAGACTTCGTGTCGTCCGTCGAATGAGTGAGGAGTGGAAGTTTGCACTTTCCAGAATGATGTCCGTTGTGGTTTCAGTAACGCCACTCTCCTCGCCTCCCATGACACCAGCGAGAGCCAAAGGCTTCACCTCGTCGGCAATGACGAGATGATCCGGGGTTAACTTGTAAGTGACACCATCCAGAGCCAGGAGGGCCTCACCTTGCTGAGAGCGCCGCACGGCGATGCCTCCCTGCACCTTGGCCGCATCGAAGGCGTGCAAGGGCTGCCCAGTCTCCATCATCACGTAATTCGTGACATCAACGACATTGTTGATTGATCGCAGACCGATGGCTTCGAGGCGTAGCTTGAGCCATTCAGGGCTGGGACCGACCTTGACGCCTGATATTTTTCGAGCCGTATAAAACGTGCAATCGCCCTCATCCTCAATGCGCACCGAAGCATCGGCGTCGAGCGTCACAGAAGAGATTTCCGGGCGCTTGAGCGGCAATTTCGCAAAGGCCGAGACTTCACGAGCCACACCGATATGGCCGAGCCAGTCGGGGCGATTTGGCGTAATCTCGAGCTCCATCACGGTATCCGCCGGATAGAGTGCGGAAATTGGCAATCCCACCTGAGTGTCGGCTGGCAGGATCAGCAGTCCGTCAGCATCCTCGGCCATTTGGAGTTCCTTTGCGCTGCACATCATGCCTTCACTCTCGACGCCGCGTAGCTTGCCGACCTTGATCTTGAAGTCACCAGGCAGCACAGCTCCCGGAAGAGCGAGAGGCACTTTGTCACCGACTTTGTAATTCTTCGCACCGCATACGATCTGCCGGGGCTGGCCAGAACCGTCGTCCACCTGGCACACGCTGAGGCGGTCGGCATTCGGATGCTGCTTGGACTCGAGGATCTGAGCCACGACGACTTTGGGAAAATCGGCTCCCCGTGTCTCGATGGATTCCACCGACAGGCCAGTATTGGTAAGGAGAGTTTCCAACTCATCTTGGGACCCCTCCCAGGAGACATAGTCGCGGAGCCAGGAAAGTGAAATTTTCATGGAAATTGGCTGAGGAAGCGCAGGTCGTTTTCGACGAGCATGCGGATATCAGGAATCTTGGCCAGGTTCATGGCCAGACGATCAAGGCCGAAGCCAAAGGCAAAACCGCTGACAACATTCGGATCGTAAACACGATCCCCACGTCGCTCACAAATGGCCTCGAACACTGCCGGATCGACCATGCCGCATCCGGCAAGTTCCATCCAGCGTCCGCCCAAGGCTTCGGCACGAATGTCGATCTCGTAGCTCGGCTCCGTGAAGGGGAAATAGTGTGGACGAAAACGAATGCTCGTGCCGGAGCCAAAAAGCTCGCGGAAGAAAAACTCCAGCGTTCCTTTGAGGTCAGCCAGGCTGATATTCGGCCCCACTGCGAGACCTTCCATCTGCGTAAATTGCGCCAGATGGGTAGCATCCACTTCATCCCTGCGATAGGCCGATCCGGGAGCGATGATGCGCACAGGCGGTGTCTGTGACTCCATCACACGGACCTGTACCGTGGAGGTATGTGAACGCAGCAGGCGTCCGTCAGGAAGGTAAAAGGTATCCTGCTCGTTACGCGCCGGATGGTCTTTCGGCGTATTCAGCGCGTCGAAGCAATGCCACTCGGTTTCAATGTCTGGACCCTCGGCGATGGCAAATCCCATCCGGCGGAAGATACGCACAGCGCGATCCATGAGTTGGGAGAGTGGATGTGCATTTCCCGTGATCGGCTGATTGCCCGGCAAAGTGACATCAATGCCGGAAAGCAGAGCCGCGTCACGTGTGGCGGCAAGTTCGGATGAACGCTGATCGATGGCGGCCGTTACAGAGGCCCGCAGTTCGTTGAGCAGCTTGCCTATACGGGGCTTGTCCTCTTTCGGGACTGCGCGCATGCCTTCACTCAGACGGGTGATTTCGCCCTGTTTCCCCAGGAAGCGAACTCGGATCGCCTCCACTTCCGTCAAATCTTTTCCCCCCTCCAGCGCGGAGGAGGCTAGTTGTTGAATCTCTGCAATCTGTGATTCCATACGTGGGGCGGGACATCGGCGGAAGAAAACCTCCCTCCGCCGGAGAAAAAAGAGGATGGACATCCCGCGAACGGGATGTCCACCTGTAATTGATTAATCCTCGAGAGGAAAATCAGGCGGCTTTGGATCCCAGAGCTGCCTTGGCCTTCTCGACGATCTGCTTGAAAGTAGCTTCGTCGGTGATGGCGATGTCGGAGAGGACCTTGCGATCCAAGCCGATGTTGGCGGCCTTCAAACCTTCCACAAAACGGCTGTAGGTGATACCTTCAGCACGAACGGCGGCGTTGAGACGGGTGATCCAGAGTGCACGGATGTTGCGCTTGCGGGTCTTGCGATCCCGATAAGACCAGTATTTGGCCTTCATCTGCGCATCCTTGGCATAACGGAACAGCTTGGAACGCCGTCCGCGATAGCCCTTGGAGGCATCGATTACTCTCTTGCGCCGAGCCCTACTGGCTGGCGAATTTGTTGCTCTTGGCATTTTTAAAAAAATCCCCCCGGAATGACCGGGAGAACCTCCTTGAAGCGGGCTGTTTGTTTATTGAGATCGGCCGGACTCACCTGCTCCGATATGCCGCGCCTTTCGCGCGACCAGTCCGGCTGATCTATTTTCCCCTCAGTGTTTAGCTAAAGGGAAGGCATGCTTTAATGCGTGCGACGTCGGTGTCGTGAACTACGGCCGTTTTGGCCAGTTTACGCTTCCGTTTCGCCGATTTGCATTCGAGCAAGTGCCGACGACCACTGCGGGTCCGAAGGATACGGCCAGAGGCAGTAACTTTGAACCGCTTGGCAGCGGATTTGCGCGTTTTGCTACGTGCTATTGGTTTTGGCATGGGAAAGGGTCAGGAGCTTACGGATCGGAAAGCATTATGCAATTCCAAAATTTCAGTTTTATGGATTGCCGGCTTGTTTCTCGCTCCCGGTCGGCACCAGACGCACCAATTTACCGGGCTGATCGTAGAGAACATACAGGTAACCATCATCAAAAGCCCGCACATCTCGCACCCGTCCCGTTTTCTCCAGCAGAATCTCCTGAGAGGTCACTTTGTCACCCTCAAGCGCTAGGCGTATGATCTTCTGGTGCGCGAGGCCCCCGGCAAAGAGGTTCCCTTTCCACTTCGGGAAAGCATCTCCGTTGTAAATCGCCAAGCCGGAAGCCGCTATGGACGGTGTCCACTGGATCACGGGAGGCTCCATGCCTTCCTGTTCGGTATGTTCTGCGATGGTGGTGCCGCTGTAGTTGATGCCGTAGGTCACGATGGGCCAGCCGTAATTCAGGCCCTTTTTGATGAGATTCAGTTCATCGCCGCCACGGGGACCATGCTCGGTCTCCCAAAGGTGACCCGTGTTTTTATCAAAGGCTAGGCCTTGGGCATTCCGGATGCCGTAAGCCCAGATCGTCGGGCGGGCACCGGCTTGATTCACGAAGGGATTGTCCTCGGGGATGCGGCCATCATCGTGAATGCGATGGATCTTGCCCTTCACGTTGGTGAGCTTCTGGGCATTATTCTCAGGCGTGGTCACGTCTCCTCGATCCCCGATTGTGAAGAAGAGATAGCCTTTGCCGTCAAATTGCATCCGGCATCCAAAGTGATTTCCACCCTCTGTGGCCTCGTCGGCAGGGGGATCGAAGATCGTCTCCACGTCTACGAAGTCATTCCCCTTGAGCCGTCCCCGCACGATGGCCGTCAGGGCGCCCTTCTCAAAAGGCTTGGAATAGGCGAGATAGATCCAGCCATTTTGGGCGTAATCAGGGTGAAGAGCCACATCCAGTAAGCCCCCCTGCCCCTTGGCACGGACTTCGGGGACGCCTCGGACTGGATCTGGGAGCAAACGTGCGTTTTCCAGAATGCGTAGAGTTCCGCGACGTTCGGTGATCAGGAAGCGGCCGTCGGGTAATTTTGTCACGCCCCACGGGTGATCCAGATCTTCCGTAAGCACTTCCACCTTGAAATCCTCAACCTGTGACCGAACTGTCTCTGCAAACAATGAGGAGCAGATCATCGGAGAACAGGCGGCTACGAGCGCGGCCACCCAGGCGGACGAATAACTTTTGCGGATACGGTCGGGGTCACGATTCATCTTGGGGAAAAATTGGCGGCACAAGGTGGCCTATGCTGATGGCATTTGCAATCGCCTGCCCGATTTTCTTCAACGCCTGCCATCAACCCCCTCAAAAAATTTCCGTGCGCAAAGCACCATCCGACCAGATTGCCGAGGGAAAAGCCCTCTACGAAAGCGCCTGCGCCATGTGTCATTACAATGGCTCGGGAAGCCAGACGGCCCCCGACCTGATCGGTTCTCCCATCCTGGTGGAGCAACCGAAGAGGCTCATCCGCATCATCCTCCATGGACAAAGCGGGGAATCGGTGGTGAATGGCGAGAAATTCAATGGCCATATGCCCGCACAAGACGGGCTTTCCGACGAGGAAATCGCCGCAATCACAGCTTACGTTCGCCGGGACTTCGGCGGCATCAGCGAAGGTGTGGCTCTGCAATCTGTCGCCTCAGAGCGTAATAAATAGGACTCTCGCCAGAGCAGTATCAGTGAGTTGTGCCGAAGGGCATTTCTGCCTCGGCGTACTCCGTGTTCTCGATTTCCTCGAGAGGGGCGAAGCGGTCGGAGCGGAAGCCCATTTCCTCACCTGAGGACTCATGCATATACGGATCGTCGGGATTATGCAATTCCGCAAGCAAGACCAGATAAGAAACATCATTCATGCCGCCGGGGCCACTGGTGACCTGGGCTCGTCCGATCCGGACGTCGCGCACGGTGTAAACCTCGTCCTTGAGGGGGAGTTGCTTGTAGATGTGCCGCACGGTCGCGGAAAAGTCATCGTTGATGCAGACTACTTTTTGGCCGACGTCGAACATGATTTTTTGCAGGCGAGAGTGAGGAATCCAACCGCTGTGAATTTTCCTTCACAGTGGCTGCCTCGCATGGATTCGAACCATGACAAACAGATCCAGAATCTGCAGTGCTACCGTTACACCACGAGGCAATGAGCCCTGCTGTATTACAGGATTTTACGATCTGAGCAATGCTCAATTCGCAAAAACGGCAAATTTCTCATATCCATCACTTAAGGCCTACTTATGCAGGGCTGCGATTTTCTGCCACAGCTCCTGTTCGGATGCGGAGATCGATGTCGGGACGGTCACCTGGACCACGGCATAAAAATCTCCGCGGACATCGCCTTTTCCCGGCAATCCGCGCCCGGGAAGACGCAAGTGTTTTCCACTCTGCGTGCCCGGCTGGATTTTGACCTTGGCGCGGCCTTCGAGAGTCGGAATGGCAATCTCCGAACCCAACACGGCCTCCCACGCGGGAACCTCCATGTCATAATAAAGGTCCAAGCCATTGACCTCGTAGTCGGGATGCTTTTGAAACTTCACGCGCAGGAAGAGATCGCCCGCCGAGCCGCCTGCAGCGCCTGATCCCCCCTGCCCCGCCAGACGGATCCGCTGTCCTTCGCGGACGCCCTTGGGAATACGAACCGTATAGGTCTCGACCTTCCCCGAATCCCCCCGACGGAAGGAAATCTGACGCGTCGAGCCATGGAAGGCCTCCTCCAAGGTGACAAGGAGATCCGCCTCCACATCCTGCCCCCGCATGGGTTCCGACTCATAGCCTGACCAGCCACCGCCTCCGCCCCCACGGGCCCGACGGTTGCCAAACATCTGTTCAAAAAAGTCGCTAAAGCCTGTGCCGCCGAAGTGAAACTCCGTCCCATCGTCGCTGCCAAAGGGGTTGGCCCCGCCTCGTCCCCCTGCGCCGCCGTATCCGGGAGGCGGCGGCTGGAAGCCACCCTGCTGCCAGTTGCTTCCGTACTCGTCGTATTTTTTGCGCTTCTCCGGATCACCCAAGACCTCATAGGCCTCGTTGATCTCCTTGAATTTTTCCTCGGCAGCCACCTTATCCGCGGCTACGTCAGGGTGATACTTGCGCGCCAGCTTGCGAAAGGCGGAGCGTATTTCGTCCTGGGTCGCTGTTTTGGAGACGCCAAGAGTTTCGTAATAATCGCGAAATTGTACGGGCATTGCTTTGACAGAAAGTTCAGGATTTAGAGGATTCCCGTCAACAGTACAAAACTCGACTCATTCATTTTTTCCATGCTCGATATCCGACTCATCCGCGAAAACCCCGATCTCGTCAAATCGCGCCTCGCCCTCCGCTCCGAGACATTGACTCCGATTATCGACGAAATCCTGTCCCTTGATGTCGAGCGTCGGGCCGCAGAAACGCAGCTCCAGCAGCATCAGGCCGAGCGCAACCGCCTCAGCAAGGAGATCGGCGGCTATCGCAAGCGCGGAGAAGATTCATCGGCTCTGGAAGCCCAAGTCAAGGAACACAGCACCCAGATGACAACGCTGGCCGCCCTGAGTGAAGAACTCGGGACCAAACAGCGAGACATCCTGCTCGGCGTGCCCAATCTGCCCGCCGAAGCCGTACCCGTCGGCAAATCGGCTGAAGACAACCCCGTCCTGCGCACTTGGGGAGAGAAGCCCGTGATTCCCAATGCCAAGGACCATCTGACTCTGGCCCAGGCCCACAAGATGCTGGATTTCGAGCGTGCCGCGAAGCTCTCCGGCGCGGGATTCACCTGTTATCTCGGGGCGGGCGCCCGCTTGGAACGTGCGCTCATCAGCTTCCTCCTCGACCTGCACACCGGTCAGCATGGATATCTGGAAGTTTCCCCACCCTTGCTGGTCAAGTCCCAGGCGCTGGTGGGGACCGCGCAATTGCCAAAATTTGAGGAGCAGCAGTATCGCGTCGATCGTGACGACCTGTATCTGGTGCCCACCGCTGAAGTGCCCGTGACCAACCTGCATGCCGAGGAAATCGTCGCGCTCAAGGATCTCCCCATCAAATACGCCGCGTACACCCCCTGCTTCCGCCGTGAAGCCGGATCGGCAGGGCTGGGAACCCGGGGACTGATCCGGATGCATCAGTTCGACAAGGTCGAACTGGTAAAAATCTGTACTCCCGAGACCGCCGAAGCGGAACTGACCGCATTGACGGCCGATGCCGAAAAAGTGCTCCAAATTCTGGGGCTGCACTACCGTGTGGTGGATCTCTGTACCGGCGACATCGGATTTGGCTCGGCCCGCACCTTTGACATCGAAGTCTGGGCTCCCGGTCAGAACGACTACCTTGAGGTGTCGAGTTGCTCGCACTTCGGAGACTTCCAGGCCCGCCGCATGAACCTGCGATATAAGGGAGCCGACGGCAAAAACCAGTTCTGCCACACCCTGAACGGCTCCGGCACCGCCCTCGCCCGACTCTTCGTCGCCCTGCTTGAGAATGGCCAGCGAGAAGACGGAAGCATTGCCCTGCCCGAGCCCCTGCACCCCTATTTCGGAGCCACAGAAATCCGCTAAATCGCCACTTGAGAAGCGACAGGGAATCAGCGACCCTCGCTCCATCTTTTTATGAAGAAATCCGGATGCGTCATCATTGCCCTCTTCCTCGCCGTGTGCGGGAGCATGTTTGCCAATGTCTTCCTGCTGGCCCTGCTCGGCATGAAAGGTTCGACCGTGGGCAGCACCAGGCTCCTCCAGCCGCGCAGCTTTGAAGAGGTGATCGTCCAGGAAGGCTCCACGTCCTCGGAAAAGATCGCCGTCATCCCCCTTGATGGCATCATCGCCAACGGAGCGGCAGGCAGTCTTGGCGACAACATGGTCGAGGACTTCAAGCTCGCGCTCGAGCAGGCCCAGAATGACAACTCCGTCAAAGCCGTCGTCATCTCCGTGGACAGTCCCGGCGGGGAAATCACCGCCTCCGACGTGCTCTTCAACAGCCTGCGTGAATTCAGCAAGCACAAGCCGACCGTGGTTTACTTCAACTCCATCGGAGCTTCCGGGGCCTACTACATGGCGTGTGGCAGCAACTACATCATGTGCAACAGCACCACCTTCACCGGCTCGATCGGCGTCATCATCTCCACGCTGAACTACCGAGAACTCTTCGGTAAAATCGGCCTCCAGTCCGTGGTCTTCAAGAGCGGCAAGTTCAAGGACATGCTGAATGGGGCCCGTGAGATGACTCTTGAGGAACAGGAATACGTGCAGTCTCTCGTCATGCAGAGCTACGGTCGATTCGTCGGCATCGTCGCCAAGGCCCGCAAGCTCGACGAGCAGAAGCTGCGCTCCGGCGTCGCCGATGGTCGCATCCTCAGCGGAGAAGACGCCCTCGCCGCCAAGCTGGTGGACAAGCTCGGCTACGTCGAAGACGCGTATGCCAAAGCCCGCGAACTTTCCAAGGCCACCGGCGCCCAAGTCATCCGGTACAAGCGGAGTGTCAGCTTCTCCGACTTCTTCCGTGTCTTCGGTGAAAGCCGCTCCCCCTCGATCAAGATCGACATACTGGAAAAAGCTCAGGCCCTTGAGCCCGGACGCGTTTATCTCCTGCCCGCCATCTTCGCGCCCTGATCCGCATGCATCTCCTCGGAGTCATTCTGCTCACCGCAGTCTTTGGCATTTTTTCGTTTCTGGGGATTTCCTGGTACGCCCGCTATGCCCGGCTTCTGGGGCCTCGGGATGTTTCGCTCAATGGGTCCTTCGGTCTCTCGGACACCATCATGGCGGGGCTGTTAAGCCTGCTTTTCCTGCTCACCATCGCCGAGTCCACTGGGAAGACCCCCGAGATTACTGCCCGGGCCGTCCTTGCCAGCATGATCGTGATGGGCGGGCTTGTTTCCCTCCTCCTGTGCTCGCTGCTGATCCGGCGGGTGAATATTGTCACCCTCTTCGGTCTGCACTGGCCCGGCTGGAAATTTCAACTGCGCTGGCTGGGGATTGCCTTCCTGGCCATGTTTCCCGTCGTCATCGGGGCGCATCTGCTGAGTTCCTCCTTCTTTCCGCCCGAGAAGCAAGTGCAAGGGATCGTGCTCTTCTTCCAGCAGAGTACCTCCCTCAGCGAGCGGCTTCTTGTCATCGTCATGGCCGTCGTCGTCGCGCCGCTCACGGAAGAGATCATTTTTCGCGGTTATCTCTACGGAGTCTTCCGCAAGTATGTCGGACGCCTATACGGGATGCTGATCGTGTCCGCCCTCTTCGCGGCATTTCATGTCCACCTGCCCGCCCTGGCCGGACTCTTCCTGCTCGCGATGGCCCTCAACTTTGTTTACGAGCGTACCGGTTCACTCTGGGCACCGATCCTGATGCACTCCGCGTTTAACACGACCTCCCTCCTTTTCGCTCTCATATGGCCCGACGGCGCGTCGTAAAAACCCTGGCGGAGACCAGCGAAGACGCCCTGCTGCCGATCCTCCTGCAAGGCATGCCCGAAGGGAAAAACCTCGTGCTTGGTCCCGGGGATGACTGCGCGGCCATGAGCGTGGGCGGCTCCCGTGATCTGATCCTCCTCAAATGCGATGCCATGGTCGAGGGGGTACACTACCTCCAAGAGACGCCTCCCGAGAGAGTCGGCTGGAAGGCCCTCTGCCGCCCCTTGAGCGATATCGCCGCCATGGGTGGCGAGCCCACACAGGCTCTCGTATCCATCTTCTCACCTTCCAACAGGACGGTGGACTACTGGAAGGGATTTTACAAAGGCGTGGCCAAGGCCGCCAAGGCCTATGGCGTCGGACTGGCCGGGGGAGAGACATCGCGCTCCGATACCGCGGCTGTCTCTGTCTTCCTCACCGGACGCATCGAGCCCCTGCGCCTGATCCGCCGCTCCGGCGGACGTCCCGGTGACACACTTTTTGTCACAGGCTCCCTCGGAGGTTCCATCACAGGCAAACACCTCACCTTCAAGCCCCGCATGGCCGAAGGTCGGTGGCTCGGTGGTAACGGCTATGCGCGCGCCATGATGGATCTCAGCGACGGGCTTGCCACCGATCTGCCCCGCCTCGCCGCAGCCAGTGAGTGCGGCTACAACCTGAAGGTCGAAGACCTGCCACGGTCCCGGGGATGCAGCATCGAGCAGGCCCTGATCGACGGGGAAGATTACGAGCTTCTCTTCGCCTGTCCTCCCGGCATGGTTGCCCGGCTGAAGAATGCGTGGCCCAATGCCTTTCCCAAGGTGCGATTGACGCCAATCGGCACTTTAGTCGAGCCTGGAAGCTCCTCCACGCCCCTTCCTCGCGGATTTGATCACTTTTTCAGTTGTCAGGCGCCCACCTAAATGCCCTCTTAGCCCTGGATGATCCGCATCAAATATCACCCACCGGGCACACCACCCGCGACGCTGGCCACACCTGATGGAGAGGAGTGTGCGGCATCTGGCAATCCTCCGATCATTACCCTCGTCCAATACGACGAAGAGAATCTCTTTGAGAGTCAACTCGACAGCCTCGATGAGCTCGACAGCCGATTCGATCCCCAGAAGGTCAACTGGATCAACATCGACGGCCTGGGAGATGTCGGCATGCTGCACCAGCTTGCCAAACGATTTAACCTGCACCCGCTCGCACTGGAGGATGTGATGAACACCTCCCAACGTCCGAAGGTCGAACACTTCGGCGATCATTTTTTCATCGTCAGCGAGATGGTCTATGTCGAAGACGATCGCCGCGTGACACTCGAGCAACTCAGCATCTTCCTCGGAGAGAACTTTGTGATCACGGTGCAGGAAGAGCCCGAACACGATATCTTTGAGAATGTGCGCCGTCGGCTGCGCTCGGGCCGGGGATTTGCCCGCAAGATGAAGTCCGACTATCTCGTCTATGCTCTGCTCGATGCGACGGTGGATCAGTTCTTCCCCATCCTTGAGGGAGTCGGGGACTCCATCGAGACCGTCGAAGAGGAACTTCTCGCCAAACCCTCGCGGGAAATCCTGCACAAGCTGCATGACGGCAAGCGCCTGCTGCTGCAACTGCGCCGGGCTGCATGGCCGCAGCGCGAGATCTTCAGCACCCTCATCCGGGACGACTCCGGGCTGATCCAGAAAGAGACGCAGATCTTTCTCCGCGATTGCTACGATCATACCACGCAAGTCATCGATCTGCTCGAGAGCTTCCGCGATCTCGCGGCCGGGCTGATGGACGTCTATATCTCCAGCCTGGGATTTCGCACGAACGAGATCATGCGCGTGCTGACCGTGGTGACCGTCCTCTTCATTCCCCTCACCTTTCTGGCGGGTATTTACGGAATGAACTTCAACACCGAAGTATCGCATTGGAATATGCCCGAGCTGGAGTGGCACTACGGGTACCTGTACTTCTGGGGTGTCTGCATCGTCACGGTCGTCGGCATGCTTATTTTCTTTAAGAGGAAAAACTGGCTATGAAGTCCGTCCTGATCCTCACCGCCGCCTTTGGCGAAGGGCACAACGCCGCCGCCCGGAACATCAAGGAAGCCCTCTCAACCGTGTTGCCCGAGGGGAAAATCGCCCTGCACGACGTCTTCCAAGAGACCTACACGTGGATGAACCGCCTGACCCAGCAGGCGTACTTGCTGACCATCAACCATGCGCCGCTGGTCTGGTCCGGGCTGTTCAATGTCCTGCATCACACTCCCGTGGTCGAGTGGCACATGGGCGTTTACCAAGCCGCCGCCAAGCGTCTGGAGGGTCTCATCGAAACCCTCAAGCCCGATATCGTGATCTCCACCTATCCCGGCTGTAATCACCTGCTCGATCTCGTTTACAAGCATCGTCTGGTGCGACCTTTCAAGACGATCACCATCATCACCGACTCCCTGACCATCAATTCCGTCTGGTACAGGGCCTGGGCCGACTACTTCGTCGTGGCCAACTCCGCATCGGCTGAGATCATCTTGGCCGCCGGAGTGCGTCCCGAGAAGATCCTTGTCTTCGGATTTCCCGTGCCGACCGTCTTCGCCACCATGCCGACTGAGAAACCCGACCTCAGCGTACAGCCCGGAAAGGTGCTCTACATGGTGAACTCCCGGCCCGATATGGCCCCGGATATCTGCCGGCATCTGCTCGCATTAAAAGGGATCGAGCTCATCGTGACCACCGGCCGCAATACCCGCCTCCAGCAAAAGATCGAGACCCTCGCCGCCAACTCCCCCACCCCCTGCACCGTGTACGGATGGACGCCCGAGATGCCCCGCCTGATGGCAGAGAGCCACCTCCTCATCGGCAAAG
>Ga0351882_1166_pt1 | contig 15687 bp, 9 predicted proteins | sample BONcelFGM3001F13_FD_206762 | JGI IMG/M metagenome (GOLD analysis project Ga0351882, IMG submission 206762) | Enriched cells from coal bed in the Powder River Basin, Montana, United States - BONCAT cells FGM rep3 HSBNCT.FGM.300.1.F13 ... | reverse complement strand
TTATTCTAATATTTTTGAGATTCATAAATTCATTCTTCTGGGCCTCTGATAGAAGCTTAAATCCCTCTAAAATCTTGATTCTTCTTTCTTGTCCTAGTTTTTCAAATTTACTGCTCAGGACAGACGCTTCAAACTTATCATCAGTGGGATTACCGTTATACTTAATCGAAGTCATATTCCAAGCGAGGATAGCTAACATTTCTCCAACATGAGCGCATAGTTCAATAGTAGCTAAATATTCTCCTAAACAATAACAACGCTTCGCCGATTTTAAAGGTTCAAATAGGCGATTTAATAATTTTTCATCATGGGGAACAACTGGTTGATACATTTCAGGCGGTGACAATTCAACATAACGCTCGACATAGTCTCTTGGTAAGTTTTTAGTTGGAACACCAAAAAATGAATCAAGCATAGAACGATTAAGTTCATGCGGTTGACCATCCCCACTGAAAATGCCCTCAATATCTTCGGGTTTCATACTAAAACCAAAATAGTTTAACTGGATGTTAACTGTTCCCATAACTTAAACCCTCCCACTGTCAAGAAATGGCAGCTCGAAGTTAAATAGGCAACAGAAACTTCGAATCAGCATAAAGCTGGTCTGTCGACCGTCGACAAGTCAGTCAGACTTCTTCATGTACCGACCCCATAGACCCCCAAGACTTACCTTCCAAAAAACGCTACAGGCGCTACACCGCTACAAAGGGTTCGAGAACTCTTGGGTTTGGGCTTCAGAAGGATCTGAACCAGCTCTTTTGAGACATGGCTTCATGAGAGAAATCCCGTCAGAACGTAATTTCCAAGATGGCATGACAGAGAATTTAAGGGGGACGCGCATCAAAGATGCCTAAAAACTGGAAACCCCCGCCAGAATTGAATTCTAGCGAGGGTTCTACCAGTTGTCACTTGGGGTGGATGGCTGGATGATTTTCGAACTGCGTGTGCTGAAATAGCCATGGCGGCATAAATAACCGCACCTTCTCTCTTATGCCGCTCAATTACTGGTCAATATAGCGTGTTGAAAAATCGAGTCTATCGTCTTTGAAACGAAAAGACTGCCATATGCCAAACGCTTGGAAGAACCTATCCATAATTATCTTGGCTATCTTTTCAGGTGGCTCAGAAATATCAATGGCTTGTTGTGGCAGTTCCAGAATTTTCTCACCAAATTTGCTGAATGACATCATATTGAGAGGGAGATGATAGTCCTCGCAATTGACCATCAATAGATTGAACAAGAAAGGATGATATAAGCCAGATGCCTGATAAATGCTTTGAGCCAGATAGATAAAACTTAAAACAAATTCCGATAATGGCAAATCATATAAGACGGTTTTTTCCTCCTGAGTATGGTCTTTTCTTTTTCGTGTAAAAAAATCATCACAAGGTGAATATGTCTCGATGTGACCAGTCCGAAATAATTCCGCCCTCCTATAATCATCACAGACTAGACCATATAGACTTGGTTTTGTGTGTATCCGGTCGCCTCGCGCAATCCAGCCTCCTCTATCTCTGTCCTTATACTGGGTGAGGTAGGCATTGTTCTGGTTGAAGCATTCCTGAATATGAGCATTTTGAACATCAACGTTTTGCTCAACAAGATATTGAGGCGTTGCAAATAGAATGAGCATACTATTATCACCAGCTCGCTGTAAGGCCACCTCTTTACGCTTGTTCAGAAATAATTCGACTTGAGCTATTTCATGTGAACTTTTTACAGACGCATCTTTGATTTCATCAATCGGCATTTCGAGGACACGGCGGCCATATCTCTTGTAAAAGGCCGTTTTGTTTTGTCTCTTCACCATGTGCGGGGCACGAAGGCTTTTCGGCACTAAGATGACTATTGTGTCTCTGTCTTCGCCGTTCACTGGAACTGTAATCTTCTTGATTTTAAGAATAGGTATTCGTTCATAGACAGAACTCAGAAGAACGTTTTCCATTCTTTCAATTTCCAAATCTGCGTCAGGCACATGAACTATTTCTTTTGCCGTGTCATTTTCTTCACTAATGCCGATGATAATAAAACCGCCATGTGCATTGCTAAACGATGAAACATCTTTGCATAGTTCAAATTTAGCGGGGTCCGTTTCCTTGTAGGCTTCTTGTTTGAAATCAATGACCTCGTTTTCCTGTGTTCCAATAAGTCCCAAGATGTGACTTGGTCCGATTTGTTCGAAAGGCACATTGAAAATGTTCATATAATCCTCAAGTAGAAATAGTTTTTAGTATCCTTGACTCATAGAATAATACGCTATAGGGTGCAATAACTTTATGGAAATCATAAAAAGGCTGGAGATATACCGGTTGGAGAATAAGATTTCACAGCAGGAGCTTGCCGAGCGTCTGGGCGTTGCGTTTAGCACCGTCAATCGGTGGCTGAACGGCAAATCTGCGCCCAACAAAATCCAGATGTTCCACATAAACAAACTTTTGAACGGCAAAGCTTCGGCAAGCCAGTTACTTGCTGATATTGAACGTAAGCAAACGTAAAAGTGCAGGTATGATAAAACTTGAAGATATAAAACGTGAGGCAGTCCTCAAAGGTATCTTGCCTGACAGGACGGTTACCGTCATTGACGTTAAATGGCACGGGCAGTCTGCCATTGAGATTGTCTATAAAGACACCGAAGGAACTCTAGGTACTGAACTTATCTTCAGAGACCGCGAACCTACGCTTGATATTGTTGAATATGGCCTGCCGTGGAGCTTCAACGCTGACCCAAATCTATTCAAGTTGGCATCAGAAGCCTATCGTATTCGGCTTGCATATCTCTTTGACCCGCTTCTGGCTGTTCACACGTCACTTCTTGAACCTCTACCCCATCAAATCGAGGCCGTTTATGGGGATATGCTGACAAGGCTTCCTCTTCGCTATCTTTTGGCAGATGACCCAGGCTCTGGCAAAACCATCATGACCGGTCTTTTAATCAAGGAGCTTATCGTCCGTGGTGACTTGAAAAGGTGTTTGATTGTCAGCCCAGGAAATCTTGCCGAGCAGTGGCTTGATGAAATGAACATCAGGTTTCAGCTTCCATTTGAAGTCATCACAAACGACCGTATTGAAACAGCAAGGACCGGAAACATTTTCAACGAGATAAACTTGGCCATTGCGAGGCTGGATAAATTAAGCAGGAATGAGGACCTTCAGCAAAAATTAAAAGTCTCCGATTGGGATTTGATTGTGTGTGACGAAGCGCACAAGATGTCCGCAAGTTTCTTTGGCGGCGAAATCAACTACACAAAGAGACATAAGCTCGGTCAGCTCCTTTCCCAGATAACCAGACACTTCCTGCTTTTGACGGCCACTCCCCACAATGGCAAAGAAGAGGACTTTCAGCTATTCATGTCTTTGCTCGATGGTGACCGTTTTGAAGGCCGTTTCAGGGATGGCGTTCATACCGCAGATGTTAGCGACATAATGAGAAGGATGGTCAAGGAGCAGCTTCTCAAGTTTGATGGTTCGCCACTGTTCCCGCCACGTTTCTCATATACGGTAAATTATAAGCTCTCTGACCCCGAAGCAAATCTTTACGCCCAGGTCACAGATTATGTTCGCAACGAATTTAATCGTGCAGACGCATTGGAGAGCGAAGGCAGAAAAGGAACAATCGGCTTTGCATTGACAATCTTGCAACGTCGCCTCGCCTCATCACCGGAAGCCATCTATCAATCATTAAAGCGAAGGCGTGAGCGTCTTGAAAAACGGCTCAATGAGGAAAAGCTTCTCAAGCGCGGCAATGATGTCCGGCTTTCTATCCCTGAAGAGGTCTATACTCCAGAGGAGTTAGATGACCTTGATGAAGCACCAGAAGCCGAGTTGGAAGAGGCCGAAGAAGTCATCATCGACCAAGCCACAGCGGCCCAGACGATTGCCGAGTTAGAACTCGAAATCAAGCAACTAAAGGAACTTGAGGCAACAGCAGCAAAAGTAAGGGCAAGCGGGACAGATAAGAAGTGGGAAGAATTATCGAAGCTCTTGCATGACAACCCAGAGATGTTTGATGCTGCACATTCAAGACGCAAGCTCGTTATATTTACGGAGCATAAAGACACACTCAAGTATCTTGCTGATAAAATCAGAAGTTTCATTGGTAGGAATGAAGCTGTTGTCGTTATACATGGCGGCATAAGCAGAGAAGAACGAAAGTTGGCTCAAGAACAATTCACACACGATAAAGATGTTTATGTTTTGACCGCTACTGACGCGGCTGGTGAAGGCATAAATTTGCAACGCGCACATTTGATGATTAACTATGACCTGCCGTGGAACCCAAACAGGATTGAACAGCGTTTTGGCCGAATACACCGTATTGGACAGACCGAAGTCTGTCATCTTTGGAACATGGTTGCTGACGAAACAAGGGAAGGCGAAGTCTATAAGACCTTATTGAAGAAACTTGAGGTTGAACGGCAAGCCCTTGGTGGCGGCGTATTTGATGTCCTCGGCAAAGCGATTGATGGTGTTGAGCTGAAGAAGCTCCTTATAGAGGCCATCCGTCGAGGTGACCAACCAGAAGTCAAAATTCAGATTATCAAAACAATCGAACAGGCATTAGACCGAGAAAGATTGAAGGAACTCATTGAAGAACGTGCGCTTGCTCACGAAACGATGACACCGGAGATGGTAGGCGTAATCCGTGATGACATGGAACGAGCAGAGGCACGAAAGCTTCAACCCCACTTCATTGCTTCGTTCTTTGTTGAGGCTTTCAAGCTCTTGGGCGGAACAGTAAAGGAAAGAGAGCCGAAGAGATTTGAAATCAACCATGTCCCTGCGGTCATACGCAACCGTGACAGGATAATCGGGACGGGTGCAGTGGTGCTTAATAAATATGAACGTATTTGCTTTGAAAAGGAACTCATCAATCAAAGCGGAAAGCCGATGGCCGCGTTTGTCTGCCCTGGTCATCCGCTCCTTGATGCAACAATCGACATAATCTTGGAACGTTATCGCAGTCTGCTAAAGCAAGGGGCTGTCCTTGTTGATGAAGCGGATGACGGTAATGATTTGCGTATGCTCACCTATCTTGAACATTCCATTCAAGATGGCCGGAAAGATAAAGACGGGAATAGAAGGACAATATCCAAGCAACTTCAGTTTATTGAGATAGATGAAAAGAACAACCATCGTTCTTCAGGCTATGCACCATATCTTAATTATCGTGAGCTGAAAGAGGATGAACAAAATATCATAGAGAAGCTATTTGATAGTCCTTGGCTCAAAGGTGACTTTGAAAACACATCTCTTTCGTATGCAATCACGAACATTGTTCCTACTCACTTTGATGCGGTAAAAGACCGCAGGCTGTCACTCATTCAAAAAACAAAAGACGCTGTTCATGAAAGACTTACGAAGGAAATAAGCTATTGGGATAATCGCTCCCTGCAACTGAAGGAGCAGGAATTAGCAGGCAGACCCAACGCCAAGACGAACTCTGGAAAGGCTCGGCAAACTGCCGATGAACTACAGGCGAGATTACAAAAGCGAACGGAAGAGCTTGAACAGGAAAAGCATATAGCTCCTATGCCGCCGGTCGTTATTGGTGGCGCCCTTGTTATCCCAAAAGGTCTTCTGCAATCACAAATGGGCCACGTTGCCATAATGAAGCCGGACATGTTTGCAATGGAAACGAAGGAAGTCGAGCTTATTGCTATGAACAGGGTTATGGAGCAGGAGCGTAAACTCGGGAGGTCACCTGTTGACGTGAGTGCGCAAAAAATTGGCTATGATGTTGAGTCAAGGACGGCAGACGGACAACTTCTATTCATAGAGGTTAAGGGACGTTGTGAAGGTGCTGCGACCGTAACAGTTACAAAGAATGAAATACTGACAGCTCTGAATAAACCAGACCAGTTTGTTGTTGCGATAGTGTCTGTTGGTAAAGAAGGTGCAAAGTGGCCCAGATATTTGCGCCATTATTTCAAGCAAGAACCGGAATTCGGCGTTACTAGTATAAATTATGACTTGAAAGATTTATTAGCCTGCTCGAAAGAACCGAGTTAAAAGGTGTTTATGAGCGAAGAATATAAAATAAAACTTCTTAACGATTTAATGGAAGATAAAGAAGATGAACATTTGGAGTTCAAAGAAGCAAGGGACACCTACGATTTCAAAGAACTTGTCAGATATTGTGTGGCATTGGCAAATGAGTGTGGTGGCAAGTTTGTTTTAGGGGTTACTAACAAGAGACCACGAAAAGTAGTAGGCACAAAAGCATTTATAAATACAAATAAATTAAAACAGCAGCTAATAGACATTGTTCACCTAAGAATAGATGTTGATGAGATTTGTCACCCAGATGGGCGCGTCCTCTTAATAGATATTCCCTCGCGTCCACTTGGGATGCCTTTAGAATACGAAGGTGCTTATTGGATGAGGGTTGGTGAGTCCTTAAGAGCAATGACCCCAGACCAATTGAAAAAGATATTTGATGAGGCAGAACCTGATTTCTCGGCGGAAATATGTGGTAATGCTGTTTTTGATGATTTGAATGCCGAAGCTATAAACAAGCTGAAAGAACTTTGGGCAAAAAAATCAGGCAAACCCGCCATATTAAATCTTTCAAATCCACAGGTATTAAGAGACCTTGAACTGGTTGTGGATGACAAGGTTACTTATGCGGCCTTGGTTTTACTGGGAACAAGACAGTCCTTGGGTAAACACCTTGCACAATCAGAGATTGTCTTTGAATATAGGTCTTCTGACGAAACTGGACCGGCACAAGACAGAAAAGAATATAGAGAAGGTTTTTTGTTATTTTATAATAGCCTTTGGAACACCATTAATTTGAGAAATGACAAACAACACTACCAGGACGGCCTTTTCGTCTGGGACATTCCAACCTTTAATGAAAGAGTTATTCGAGAAGCATTGTTGAACGCAGTTTCTCATAGAGATTACAGATTACAAGGTTCGGTTTTTGTTCGACAGTTTTCAAGAAGAATTGAGATTGTAAGCCCTGGCGGTTTTCCCTCTGGTATTAACGAGCATAATATACTTTGGAAACAGTCTCCCAGAAATAGGCGCATAGCCGAAGTCTTTGCAAAATGTGCGCTAGTGGAACGTGCCGGTCAAGGCATGAACTTGATGTTCGAGGAATGTATTAAAGAGAGCAAGGCAAAGCCCGATTTCAGAGGTTCAGATGAATACCAGGTTTCATTGATGTTTGATGGTAATGTTAAAGACCCAGCTTTTTTGAAGTTCATTGAAAAAGTCGGCCAAGAGAAACAAATTTCTTTTTCTACCGAAGATTTATTGCTCATAGACTCTGTTCATGCGGAAAACAAAGTTCCTGAAGATTTTAAGCATAGGCTCAGCACTTTATTGGAAAATGGAATTATTGAGAGAGTCGGAAAAGGCAAATTCATCCTTTCAAAGCATTTCTATAAATTTTTGGGGAAGAAAGGTGTCTACACAAGAAAGAAAGGGTTGGACAAAGAGACCAATAAAACACTGTTGTTAAAACATATTAAAGACAATGCAAAGGAGGGAACAAGACTTCAAGAGCTTTTGCAGGTCTTGCCTAACCACTCAATAAGTCAGGTTCAGTCTCTTTTGAGAGAATTAAGAAACGAAGAAAAGGTGTTTTGTAAGGGTAAAACAAGAGGGGGACTTTGGTACCCACTAGACGGATTTATTGCTTAAATTAGTTTTTCATTACGCGTTAGTTTAAGTAATTAATAAGTAAATACGCTTTGTAATTGATTGATATTATAGAGTTTTTATAGGTTTAGTTTATTGCTTGTTTTAAGTAATACAAAGTAATTGAGGTTTTAATGACTTATAAGAAGAAACTAATTGAGGTCGCACTACCGTTGGAGGCAATAAATGTAGCATCATCGAGGGAAAAGTCTATCAGGCATGGGCATCCTTCTACGCTTCATCTATGGTGGGCAAGGCGACCATTAGCGACGTGCAGGGCAGTCTTATTTTCATCCATTGTTGATGACCCATCAGGTCATCCAGATAAATTTCCAACGGAAGAATTGCAGGAAAAAGAAAGGCAAAGACTTTTTAGGATTATTGAAGAGCTTGTTATTTGGGAAAACTCCAACAATGAAACGGTTTTGAAAAAGGCACGAGATGAAATCCTCAAGGCGACTGGTGGCAATCCTCCGCCTGTGCTTGACCCATTTTGCGGAGGTGGCTCAATACCATTAGAGGCACAAAGGCTTGGTCTTGAAGCACATGGAAGCGATTTGAACCCTGTCGCGGTAATGATAACAAAGGCGATGATTGAGATTCCACAGAAATTTGTTGGTAAGCCACCCGTTCACCCAGTAGATAAAGCAGGCCAACAATCATATATTAAAAAAGATTGGACAGGTGCAGAAGGCCTGGCTGAAGATATTTGCTATTATGGTGAGTGGATGAGGAATGCTGTCGAGAAGAAAATTGGTCATTTATATCCTAGGATAAAACTCCCCGAAGAGAATGGTGGCTGCGAGGCAACAGTAATAGCGTGGATTTGGGCGAGGACGGTAAAATGTCCAAATCCCGCCTGCGGTGCACAAATGCCTCTTATCCGGTCTTTTGCGCTATCTACAAAAAAAGGAAAGAAAGCATATATTGTCCCAGTGATTGATAAGAAAACAAAGAAGGTTTTATTCGATATCAAAATCGGAGAAGAACAAGTTTCCAATGGGACGGTAAACAGAAATGGGGCTACGTGTATTCTCTGCAATTCGCCTGTTTCATTTGACCATGTTCGTTCGGAAGGGAAATCTGGACGAATGGGCGCACAATTGATGGCTATAGTTGCAGAAGGAAGCAGGGGTAGAGTATATTTAGCGCCCACAAAAGAGCATGAAGAAATAATAAAAAAATCAGACCCAGCTAACGTGCCAGACACAAACCTACCCGAGCAGGCACTGGGCTTTAGGGTTCAGATATACGGAATGACAAAACACAGGAACCTCTTTACCCCCCGTCAGCTCGTCGCACTTACTACTTTTAGCGATTTTATTAAGGAAACCCGCGAAAAGATTTTAGCAGACGCAAAGGCTGCTGGGATGAAAGATGATGGTAAAGGTATAAACGATGGTGGATTAGGTGCTACGTCATACGCAGATGCAGTGGTTACATACTTGGCATTTGCCAACAACAGATTGGCAGACCGAAGCACTACCATATGTAGCTGGGATGCTGGTTTCACAAAGATTAGGAATACATTTGCAAGACAAGCATTACCAATGACATGGGATTATGCTGAAGCAAACCCCTTTTCAGGCTCTACCGGTTCTTGGAATTCATGTCTTGAATGGATATGGAAAGTCGTTTCACGAACCATTTTCAAATACAAAGGAATTGTTCAACAGTTAGATGCTACTGCTGCTATAAATAGCGTGGTCACCCCATTGATTTCAACAGACCCGCCTTACTATGACAATATAGGCTATGCTGATTTGTCTGATTTTTTCTACATTTGGCTAAGGAGAAGCATTGGTAAGATTTATCCCTCCTTATTTAGCACTGTTTTAGTTCCAAAAGTTCAAGAGTTAATTGCGACACCTTTTCGTTTTGAAGGTGATAAACAAAAGGCTGCAGTTTTTTTTGAAGAAGGATTAGGTAAGGCATTTAAAGGAATGAAAGAGGCTGGTCATCATGATTATCCATTAACCGTCTATTATGCCTTCAAACAATCGGAGGAAGAGGAAACTAATGATAAGAATGATAATGTAGTGGTTGCTTCAACAGGATGGGAAACAATGTTGGAAGGGCTCATCAAATCAGGTTTTGAAATAACAGGAACATGGCCGATGAGAACTGAGCTTGCTAACCGTAGCATCAGTTTGGGAACAAATGCTCTCGCCTCTTCAATCATCCTTGTTTGTCGCCAAAAACAAGATAATTCAAAAATCATCTCTCGCAGAGATTTCATTTCCGAACTGAAAAGGGAATTACCATCAGCACTTAAAAATCTCCAGCGCGGTAACATTGCCCCTGTTGATTTGGCACAGGCATCCATCGGTCCTGGGATGGCCATCTTTTCAAAATACGCAAAGGTCGTTGAAGCAGATGGTGGCCCTATGCGTGTGAGAACTGCATTGGCACTTATCAACCAAACTCTCGATGAAGTCTTGTCTGAACAGGAAGGTGACTTGGAGCCGGACACCCGCTGGGCATTGACTTGGTTTAAGCAACACGGAATGGAAGAAGGCACGTTTGATGATGCAGAGACACTCTCTAAAGCAAAGGCAGTCAGTGTTAAGGGTTTGGTTGAAGCAGGTATTCTATTTGCGGAAGGCGGAATTGCTCGTCTGCTTAAACGAGACGAGCTTGACCCAGATTGGGACCCATCTACAGATAAGCGACTTACGGTTTGGGAAGTAGTTCAGCATTTAATCAGAAAATTAGACAAGGAAGGCATTGATGGCGCAGCCACCTTATTTGGAAAAATCAGTGCAGGTTATGCCGAGTCCGCGCGGGCACTTGCATATCAACTATTTAGCATTTGTGAGCGTAAGAAATGGACCCAAGATGCGCTTGGTTTCAATAGTTTAATCATCGCTTGGCCTGATTTACAAAGGCGTTCACGTTCGCTTTTACAAGAAGCGGAAGACAAAGGTCCGAAACAATATGGACTAGGAGTGTAATAAATGGCTCTTACAAACTATGAACGAGTGGGCAAGGCACTGGAACTCTTAAAGAGTGGGCTTTCACCATTTGTGGAAAATGAGATGAAGGCCGTTCACGGTGAGAGCTGGAAGGATATTGCTAGACAAGGGCTAGAGGTCAAGAAACTCCACTGGGATGTGCAAGCAATTTTGTCTGTTATGTGGAACAATTGGAACTCGGTCTTTAATAAGACCTTGGGCCACACAGAAAGAAGCATTGTCAGCGAACTTCGTGACGTAAGAAACAGGTGGGCTCATCAGGAACCATTCAGCACGGATGACGCATACCGCGCAATTGACAGTATCCATCGTCTGCTTACAGCAGTTGCGGCCCCAGATGAAGCAATATCAGCAGAGCATCAAAAACAAGAACTTCTGCGCATACGTTATGAAGAACAAGCACGGAAAGAGGTAAAGAAAGTTGCGGCAACTGCTATCGAAACCGGAGCTTCAGCAGGTTTTAAGCCCTGGCGCGAAATAGCCACTCCGCATGAAGATGTTGCGAGAGGCAAATATCAGCAGGCAGAATTTGCGGCAGATTTAAGCCAGGTCTATCGTGGAGAAGGTTCTCCTGAATATAAAGACCCAGCAGAATTTTATAGAAGGACATTCTTAACAGAAGGACTTCATAATCTCTTGGCAGACGCTTTGGCAAGACTATCAGGTAGCGGCGGCAATCCTGTTATCAACCTCCAGACAAATTTCGGCGGTGGCAAGACGCACTCGATGCTTGCACTTTACCATTTATTTTCAGGTGTAAAATCAAATGAGCTGTTAGAAGTTGATAAGATAATGAAGTCCGTTGAAGTGACTACTCTTCCAAAGGTGAAACGGGCAGTCCTTGTTGGAACAGCTTTATCCCCTGCCCAAACTCGCAAAAAAGATGACGGCACTGTCGTTCACACACTCTGGGGTGAGCTTGCATGGCAACTGCTTGGCAAAGAGGGTTATAAGCTGGTTGCAGATGCAGATAAACACGGCATTAGCCCTGGCTCTGACATTTTAAGAGACATCTTTAATAAGGCTGCTCCTTGTCTGATTTTGATTGATGAATGGGTAGCCTATATCCGTCTTCTTTATGGCAAGAGCGATATTCCTGGCGGAACATTTGACGCTAGTTTAACCTTTGCACAGTCACTTACAGAGGCAGTTCGTGCGGTTCCAAAAGCTATGCTTGTTGCTTCACTTCCATCTTCCAATATCGAAATTGGTGGTGAAGGCGGCAGAGAGGCTCTTGACCGTTTAAGAAATACGTTCGGAAGAATGGAAACATCTTGGAGACCAGCCACAGCAGAAGAAAGTTTCGAGATAGTAAGAAGACGTTTATTTGAGCCGATTAAAGATTTTAAGGCCAGGGACGCAGTTATCCGTGCATATTCTGAAATGTATAGAACACAGTCACAGGAATTTCCTTCAAATTGCAGAGAAGGCGAATATGAACGACGTATGCAGTCTGCATATCCAATACACCCAGAGCTTTTTGACAGGCTCTATAATGATTGGTCGTCACTTGAAACCTTTCAGAGAACCCGTGGTGTTTTGCGTCTGATGGCCGCAGTCATCCATGTTTTATGGGAAAGGAATGACGCAAGTTTGCTCATAATGCCAGCGAACATTCCCATTGACGCACCGAATGTCAGAAGCGAGTTATTGCGCTATTTGGAAGACCCTTGGGCTCCGGTGATTGAAAGTGATGTTGATGGGCCGCACTCTTTGCCATTACAGATGGACAGAGACAACCCGAACTTAGGACGTTATTCAGCTTGCAGGCGCGTGTCTCGGACAATCTATATTGGTTCTGCACCTACCTTGACTTCTGCAAACAAAGGCATTGAGGACAGGTTGATTAAACTTGGCTGCGCACAGCCAGGCGAGACGGTTGCTACGTTTGGTGACGCATTAAGAAAATTGGCCGAACGTGCTACTCATCTTTATGTGGATGGTAAGAGATATTGGTATTCCACACAGCCGACAGTGACTAGACTTGCACAGGACAGAGCTTCACAGCAAAGCTATGACAAAGTGTTTGAAGAGATTAAGCAACGGCTACGGGAAGAGCAGTCATATCGTGGGGAGTTTGCCAAGGTTCACACCTGCCCCGATAGTGATAGCGATATTCCTGATGATAAAGAAGCACGGCTCGTCATATTGAAACCTGAATTGACTTACTTCTCCAATGGCAAAGACAGCCCTGCTTTGATAGAAGCAAAGAAGATATTGGAACAAAGAGGCTCAAGTCCCAGGAGATATAGAAACAGTCTTGTGTTTATAGCGGCTGATAAAGCCCTATTTGACGACCTTGGACAAGCAGTTCGTGATTATCTGGCATGGCAGTCAATTGAGGCGGAACGAGAGGCATTAAATCTTGATGTCTTTCAGTCAAATCAAACCAAAACAAAACGCCAACAGGCAAATGAGACAGTAGAACATCGTATTCAAGAGACATATCGCTGGTTGCTTATCCCATCACAGGCAGACCCACACAAAGCCATTGAATGGAAGCAAATCAAATTGCAGAGCCAAGACCATCTCGCTGTGAAAGCTTCAAAGAAGCTGGTCAATGATGGACTTCTGCTTAACAACTTCTCCGGCTTGGGATTGCGTTTGGAGCTTGATAAAATCCCCTTGTGGCGTGGTGACCACGTTTCATTGAGACAATTGTCCGAAGACTTTGCGCAATACCTGTATCTGTCGCGTTTCAGAGACGAAGGTGTGCTCGTAAAGGCCATTGAAAATGGCGTATCCCAAACATCGTGGACGCAAGACGGTTTTGCCTATGCGGACAAGTGGGATGAGTCTGCAAAGCGTTACCGTGGTTTGACTCATGGTAGGCTGGTTAGTGTTGTTATGGATGCGGACAGCGTGCTCGTTAAACCCGATGTTGCGTTGAAGCAGATAGAAGAGACGCAACCTGATGCCGGTCACATTCCTGGCGCTGGAAGGCCGGTGACTACTCCGACCTCCGGTGAATTGCCCGACGAGTCACCAAAGGAGCCGACATTACCAAAGAGATTTTATGGAGTCGTCAGTCTTGATGGTGTGAGGGTCGGCAGAGACGCAGGCCGTATCGCAGAGGAAGTCATCCAGCACTTGAGTTCAATCCCTGGCGCAACAGTGGATATAACCATGGAAATCAATGCAAAGGTGCCGAGTGGGATTGCTGGTGACAAGGTAAGAACCATCCTCGAAAACTGCCGAACATTAAAGTTTAAGACACAGGGGTTTGAAGAAGAGTAATTTATATCAAAGGAACATATTTATGAAAAGTTGGTGGGATTTAGGTGAGGGTTATGGGCAACTTGGTAAGGCGTTTTCGGTCCATCAAATCACTTGTCCTTTCTGTCTTGAGCGTGGAAATTTTGCATTAGAACATCGCTCTGAAAAGAAAAAGGCAAATAGCGAAAAAACTCTGTATTTTGATACCTACAGATGTTGCAATTGTAATGGATTTGTCCAGTCCCTATGGTCCGCGTCAGAATTTCATGGTAGTAAATCGCTTTACGATTATCGAGTTCAGCCTTGGCCAATTGGCAAACCAGAACCGTCTGAACATTGGCCAGAAGGTGTGAGTCGTTTTTGGGTTCAAGCACATGACAGTGAAACTAATAAAAACCTAGATGCTGCAAATCTCATGGCGCGTTCTGCCTTACAGGCAACACTGCGAGATAAAGCAGCAATCGGCAATAATCTTAAAGAAGAAATTAATGACCTAGCAAGCAAGGGCTTATTGCCGACGATAATGAAGGAATGGGCAGATGAAGTCAGACTCTTAGCAAACGAGTCTGCACATCCAAAATCAACTTCCGAAATCCCCGACAAAAAAGATGTTCGCGATGTCTTGAATTTTTTGGATAACTTGTTAATATATCTTTACGATTTACCCCATCAAATAGAAGAGTTCCGTAAACGGAAATAATTTGAAGTAACACTTGCGAATTATTTTATTGTTTACAAACAGGCTTATAATTTCTTCTCCAATCATCTAAGCAGTTATCTCTCCATTTTTCAAAACCCGATTTATGGTCTATTAAAGACGGGTAATATGCAACAACATCCTTCCAACCAACTTCCCATGCTTTTTCTTCATGTTGCATCCACTCTTCCAAAGAAACGCACTTACGCATAGCCGCATTTTTTGTATGACCATACTCATGCAACAAATCCCACAAAGCACAATCTTTATTCATTCGAGCATCAGATAAGTTTATATAAACTGTCCAGCTACATTCAATTTCGTTATATTCTGCCTCGGTTCTAATTAATGACGAGGGAGCCGTAGCTATAATCAACCGATTGCCATCATCTTTTATTTTGTCACTAATATGTTCATATATTTTTTTGAAAAGTTGAGCCTTGCTATTTGAAACAGATTTGTTCATGGCCTCTTGTTTAGTAATCGCATTTATATGATAAAGGAACTCGTGAACGTCCATGGTGGTGTTATCATCCATTAATTAATCGTTTTCGTTAAAAAAATAGTTCCGGCTATAAGTAACATTAGTAAAAATAAAAAGGAGAGAATAAAAAAAGCGTTGGTAGTTATTTTGTAAGCTCGAAGTGCTTTTTTGCTAAAGTTAATATCTGGATTATATGCTCTTTGCTGATAGATATTATTGTCGAGATATTTATAAATCAGGCCAGTCAAGACCGCAAGACCGCAGACACTGTAGATTGCCGGTAACAGATAGCCAAAAGATGATAACTTGGAAGAATTTGACAGGATATAACCACATACCACTACTTCAAGGCCGATTACATAATAGACAAACTTATGAATGAAGCCCTCAGCTGCGATTTTTTTATTTGTAGCCGACTGTTCAATGGCATCCAAACTTGGTCCAAAACTGTGTCCTGACATGGTAAGACTTGTATAATAAACGCTTTTAAATATCAATGTGTTTCAGAAAGTGTGTGAATGTGACTGTATCACCAAGGAGAAGGAACGGATAATTTCTATAATCCTTTAAAAAACTCCACCACCGGCACTTTGAAAGCCTTTGATAGTTTGAATACTGTTTGCAGGTGGACGGGCTTACCAGCTTCAATGCGCTGGTAGAACCGTGT
>Ga0351882_1160_pt1 | contig 16140 bp, 14 predicted proteins | sample BONcelFGM3001F13_FD_206762 | JGI IMG/M metagenome (GOLD analysis project Ga0351882, IMG submission 206762) | Enriched cells from coal bed in the Powder River Basin, Montana, United States - BONCAT cells FGM rep3 HSBNCT.FGM.300.1.F13 ... | reverse complement strand
TCAGTTCAAACCCGACCTGATTATTCTGGATGTGATGATGCCGGGAATGGATGGCTATGAAGCCTGCCGGCAGATCAGAAGTCACCCCGATCTGAAGGAAACAGTAATCGCTTTTCTTACCGCTCGTGGTGAAGATATGTCGCAGGTTGAAGGTTTCGATTCAGGTGCCGATGATTACATCCGCAAACCGGTAAGGCCCAGGGTATTTATCAGCCGTGTAAAAGCTCTGCTGAGAAGAATTCCTCAAACGAATGAGGATGGCACCCGCATTATTTTTGGTGATCTGATCATCGATAAGGAAAAATATGTGGTGATTAAAAAGGGTGTTGAGACCGAACTTTCAAAAAAGGAATTTGAGCTGCTGTTGTTGCTGACTTCACGTCCCAACAAAGTGTTTACCCGTGATGAAATTTTTGCAGGTGTCTGGGGCAACGATGTTATTGTTGGTGAACGCACCATTGATGTTCACATCAGAAAAATCAGAGAAAAAATAGGGATGGAAAGCATCAAAACAATCAAGGGCGTAGGCTATTACTTTACTGATGCTGACTCTGTTGCCAGGTTTTCCATGCCAGCTCAGCCTGAAGTGTGAGCATTCCAAGTCCGTTTCTCACTTTTGCGCCTCTTTCAAGTCCTGATTGCAGAAAACGGGTAACCTCAGGATTATAAACCATGTCAAAAAGCAGGTGCTTCTCCCCTACTGCTTCCCATGGAATTTCAGGAATACCTGAAACATCGGGATACATTCCAATGGGTGTGGCATTAATTATCAAAGTGTGACTTTCGATCAGCGCAGCATCCAAATCCTGATAACTCAACTGATCAGCGCTTGAAGGATTACGGCTGACGGATACAAAATCCCAACCCAGTTTTTTCAGCACATAGGCAGCTGCTGCAGATGCACCTCCGGTTCCCAGCAGCAATGCACTTCCTTTAAAATCCCCGGCAAAGTTGCTCAGTTCCTGCATAAATGCAGGTGCATCGGTGTTCCAACCTTTTGTGTGGATTACACCTTCAGTTGCGCTGAACGAAATGGTATTTACCGCTCCAATGGCTTTGGCTTCTTCTGAAAGAGAATCAAGATAAGGAATTACCGCTTGCTTATATGGAATGGTAACGTTCAGCCCGGCGGGTTTGTGATTTTTTATGACATTCAGGATTTCTGAAATATCAGCAATCTCCAGCAGATCATATACGGCCGGTATTCCCAAACGTACAAACTTTTCAGTGAAATATGCTTTTGAAAAGGAATGTCCGAGTTTTTTCCCGATAAGGCCGTAACGCTGCATCATTGGCTATTTTTTATCTGTAACTGCTTGTTTTTCAATAATCCAGATACTTGCGATGCCAGCCAGCATAATGAAAATAGCAATAAAAAACTCAGTATTGATTACAGGAGCTGCCATCATATACCTTTCAACAATGGGTTCGCCACCTTTCAGAATCATCTCTCCGGCTGTATCCAGCATATACACAACATTTTTCCAGGGCCAGATTATGCCAAGCGACCCAAGAATAAAGCCCGTGAGCAAGGCAATGGTCAGATCTCTGAACCGTTTGAAAATCCATGAAAGCAGGTATGAAAAACCAAGTAAGCCAAATACTGCGCCAATCAATACAGGCAAAAGAATTTCAAAACGCAGGTTGTTGATTGCGTCGATGGCAACCAATTGGTAATTGCCCATCAATATCAGCACAAACGACCCTGATAATCCGGGAAGTATCATACTGCAAACGGCCGCTACACCACAAAGAATTAAATAAAAAAATCCGCTGTTCTCAGTAGCTGGATTCATAAATGTGAGCGCAATGGCAATTGCACTTCCAATCAGAAAAGAAATAATGGTTCCTGTAGTCCATTTTGAGACTGTTTTTCCCAAAAAATAAACCGATGCCAGAATCAGACCGAAAAAGTATTACCAGATATAAACCGGGTAATCCTTAAAAAGAAAATCGAAAATACGGGCCAGACTAATGATGGCAAATCCTACTCCGGCAAACAAAACCAACAGAAAATACAAATCAGTATGCTTTGCAAAGCCTTTGAAATCGCCTTTCAGAATAAGCTTCAGTGCAATAAGATTAAACGATTTAATGGAGTTGATGAGTCGTTCAAAAATTCCGGTAATCAGCGCGATGGTACCTCCGGAAACACCGGGAATAATGTTTGCAGTTCCCATGGCAACACCTTTAAGGAACAGGCTAAAGTATTCTTTCATAAGAGAAGAGTGGAAAATTTATCGGTTTGGCTAGCTATTTTCGAAATTGGCAACAATATCGATGATCAGGGGATGGCGTTTTAGCACCGGTGAAAATTCGAACATCGCGTCAAGGCCTTCTTTATCAAGCGAAAGGGCTTTTATCAGCACTTCTGATGCTTCCTGGGTTTTTGCCAGGGTAAAAAGATAAGCAGCTTTTCTGAAATACAATGAGGCTTCGGATGGCAGACTCACCAATCCTGAATCAAGGACTTCAAGTGCCTGAATGTAATTATCTGATTCGGCGAATAAGCCTGAAAAATCGAGCCATATTCCTGCATCCAGAGAGTTATATCCTACTGCTTTTGCATAAGTTACTGCTGCTTCAGAGGCAAAACCTCCATGCTGCTGACACAATGCCAGTGTAGCGAGGTAATCGGGATTTTCCGGATCAATTTCCAACCCGCGGCGGATAAACCGCAGTGCAGCTTTGATATTGCCTTTCTCTTCGTAGCAAACACCCATGCCAATCCAGGCATCAGCCAGATTTTCATCCATGGTCACCGCCTTCCGGAAATTGTCGAGTGCCTGATCGTATTCTTCAAGCTTTTCGTAGCATTCGCCAATGTAGTAATAGGTAAGAGCCTCAGGCTCCTCATACTCAAAGGTTTCGCGGTAAGCATTAATCGCATGACGAAAGTGCAGCATCCCCGCAAGGGAATTGGCTTTATTGAAGTAAGCCGACGAAAACGTGGGATCTATGGCAATGGCAAACTCAAAAGCTTCAATGGCTTTTTCGAAAAGCTCAACGGAATTTAAGGCAACGCCCAAGTTAAACCAACCGAACTTTGAGTATGGATGTTTGTCGGTAAAGATTGTAAAGTATTCTATGCTGATTTCCAGCTGATTGGTAATTTCATAGCAAAAAGCCAGTTCGAAAATGATGGATTCATTTTCAGGCTCAATCTCAAGAACCTTTTGCAGGTATTTTATTGCGTTGTCGTAATCGCCAAGGTTTTCGTACTCATAAGCAATGCTTGAATAAATATTGCCCAGGTCTTCATCGTCATTAATGGCTTTGTTGTATTCGCGGATGGCATCGTCATAGCGTTTCATCTGGCTGTAGATGGCGCCTTTGGTGATGTAAATCTCACTGTTGTTGGGTTCAATTTCTTCAACTTTTGCAAGAATCTTCAGGGCTTTTTCGGCTTTGTTTGAAGAAACAAGAACCTGAGCCTGCCTGATAAAAAAACCCAATTGATCAGGATACTGTTCAAGCGCATAACCAATCACGGTATTGCACTTTTCAAGCTCACCTGTGGTAAGGTAATAATCAACGAGATCCTCATACTCCTCTACATCAAAAAAGTAGTGGCCTCCCTCAATAAGCATGGTATCGAACCGCTCAATAAGGTAGGTAATGGAATCTTCGTCTTCGTTATGTTCAAAAAAATCGTCCATGTTCATTTTGAATATGCACTTGCAATAATCAACTGCAAAATTAGACAATTTTGCCGTGCGAAATGCCTGATTTGCAGATTTCGGAAAATCATTGTCAGTTCAGGGTTTTCAAGTGTAATGATAATGCTTTTTTGCTTAGATTCCTATAGGTAAATGTGGAAAGTTACGGACATTGGAAAGTTGAAAACTTTTTTTGATGACCAAATCCAATTCAGCCGAAACCGGATACTTAAAATGACCATCAGCTATTTCAAAAAATGGAGTAAGCAGAAATAATAGAATTCAAGAAACTGCAAAAAGAAGTCCAGCAAACACCTTATTTATATCAATTCTAAATTCGCAAAATAATTCACAATTTAATGTTCAACACAAAATAAATTACTTATTTAGCAAAACCAAATGCCGCTTATTCTGCTGATACAATAAAATTATACCAAAATAAAAAATCATGGTTACGGAAACACGCATTTACGTAGAGAGAGAGAGAGAGAGAGAGAGAGAGATAGAGAGAGACAGATAGAGAGAGAGAGAGAGGCTAAGCCTTCAGTCACTTTGCCTGACACCAGTTTAAAGTCCTCTCCTGTTGTCAACAAGCCCAAAACTAAAGGAAAATCTTCACAAGCAATGCTTCATGTATTTCCAAATCCTGCAAATGATTTCATCATAATAGAATACGAGCTTGTAATGGCTGGCGAACTGAGAATTATAACTCAGGATGGGCGAATATGTTACTCTCAAAATCTTAATGCAGGCAAAAATCAGTTAATGATTCGTATAAACACTTTTTCTCCTGGCATCTACATTGCCAGTATTGCACAAGGCAAAAAAGTTCTTAGTGCCAAATTTACTGTTAAATAAATGAAAACCTTAGCCCCTCTGGTATATAAACCAGTGGGGCTATTTTAAAACGCGGAACAATGAAAAAAAACATACTATTTCTTTTGGTTCTATTGTTGTCTTTTACAACAGCCTATACACAAATCTGGCCCAAGATTTATATTGACCCTTTGTATAATTCTTATGGTTATAGTGTTATCGAAACCTATGACAATGGCATAAGTATTTTAAGCACCTGCACAAATGGTGAATATGCAATTGGTGGGTGGCTTATTAAAGCAGATGCTAACGGAGAGGTGATATGGGAACGGTCATTGGGTAGTAGGTACGAAGAGAGCTCATGGTTTAAAATGATGCAACCCACCAATGATTCCGGGTTTATTATAACTTTTTCAACACGCTATGCAGAAGCAAACCCATTTGGTCAATATGGTGATGCAGGTTATATGAAACTGAATGCCTGCGGTGAATTGGACTGGTGCCAGATTATCAGCGACCCAAATGTTGACAATTTTGCGCAGGATGTTATTGAAGTTCCGGATGGATATATTGGTTTATTCGCGAATTACCGAAATGAATCACCTCCGACTTTTGAAAACCCAAATACACTGGTGAAAGTTAGCTATGATGGACAAATTCAATGGATGTACAATTATGACAATGATTTATTCAACAGGGAAGAACTTCTGAGTCTTCGGCTATTAAGCAACAATACTGTTCTTGTAACAGGATATGGTGAATATAAGCAAAATGCCCCTGATTGTTGTATTAAACCTGTAAGTGTTAATATAGATACAGATGGCAACCTGATTAACTATCAGATACTCCATTATGGAGTTGATTCGATTCCTTATGCTTTCGACCATTATTCAATTCAAGCTCTTAATGGAACCATTTATAGTACTGGACAAACTTTGGGTCTGTCCAGCATCAGGTCACATAAATTAACAGATTCAATTCAGAAATTTCACAGTCTAAATACCGGCGACGAAGGCTTTGCAAATTCTCTCGCATGGATGCAGGATAGCACAATTGTGATAACTGAGACAGATGTATACTACGGGCCACCCTATCCGCAATGGAAACAAAATATTAAGATTATTGACACTTTAGGCGCTGTAATTAATACCCGTCAATTGTTGGAGATTTATATAGGCCCATTATATTTTATCTCAACAACTATCAATAATAAAATATTAACCACTGGTAGTGCAGGTGATAATCCATACGGTCCGGCATCGAATACTTACCTCTTTAAACTCACCCCCACCCTCGAAGATGATATTTATGACCCCACACCACGGGTGTATGATTACGCTTGCCCGGGCGGTGTGGCCCTCCACGATACAATCGGTATGGAAGAGTGCGATATTGTAGTAAACGCAGCCAACCTTGCTACCCTGCCTGATGTAGCGGTAATGGAAGTTTACCCCAACCCGGTAAGCGATGTATTTCAGGTGCGGTTGCCCGAATTTATTGCCATCCGCAACAACAACCACGGATTAAATACCGCACTATACCAAAGCAACTACCAGCATCAGAGTGTATTGCAGGTTTTTGATCTGAGTGGCAGGTTTATTACCGAACAAAAACTCACGCAGGGGCAGCTTATTGCGCAATTTGATGCTTCACGCTGGGTGCCGGGGATGTATTTGCTGCGATTGGTGTATAAAGATAAGACGGTGGGGAGTGCGAAGGTGGTGAAGTGAAATCGGAGGTCAGAGGTCAGAGGTCGCTCGGGAGCTCGAAGAGATAACGAGAGAGGTCAGAGGTCAGAGGTCAGAGGCCGGAGGTCGGAAATCAGAAATCCGAAATTCATTGATGGTTTTCTACTAAATTTGCCGAAAATTCTACATTATGACCCTGATCAAAAGTATATCCGGAATTCGTGGTACCATTGGAGGCCGACCGGGCGAAGGCCTTAGCCCACTGGATGTTGTTAAATTTACTGCAGCTTATGCCACTTTGCTGAATGCTCCGGAAAACAGCAGCATTGTTGTTGGTCGTGATGCCCGGGTTTCGGGCGAAATGGTGAACAGTCTGGTAACGGCTACGCTTTGCGGGATGGGCCTGAATGTGGTGGATGTAGGTCTTTCCACAACCCCAACAGTGGAGATGGCTGTGACTTCATTGGGTGCTGCGGGTGGCATAATTCTCACCGCAAGCCACAATCCATGGCAATGGAATGCGCTGAAACTGCTGAACGCACAGGGAGAGTTTATCGATGGAAAGACCGGTGAAAAACTTCTAGAAATCGCGGAAAAAGAAGATTTTGTTTTTTGCGATGTCGCGAAACTTGGAAAAGTTACCTACGACGATACTCAGATTCAGAAACACATTGAGAAAATACTTGCGTTACCCTATGTAAACACTGAGGCTATAAAAAAAGCCGGATTCAGGGTTGCCATTGATGCAGTGAACTCCACCGGAGGCATTGCCATTCCGATGTTGCTCAGAGCTCTGGGTGTGGAAAATATTGATGAGTTGTATTGCACGCCAAACGGCATTTTCCCACATAATCCCGAGCCGCTTCCCGAACATCTGACCGAAATTTCTGCCGTGGTTGTTAAAAACAAGGCAAATGTTGGTTTTGTGGTTGATCCTGATGTGGACAGGCTTGCAATTGTTTGCGAAGACGGAAGTATGTTTGGCGAAGAATATACATTGGTGGCAGTAGCCGATTACCTGATGGGATTTAAAAAGGGGAACACTGTATCAAATATGTCATCGACAAGGGCACTCCGCGATATTACCGAAAAAGCTGGCGCGACTTACAGTGCTGCTGCTGTCGGCGAAGTAAACGTTGTAGCCATGATGAAACAAACCAATGCCCTGATTGGCGGTGAAGGCAATGGCGGAATAATCTTTCCGGAGCTGCATTATGGTCGCGATGCATTGGTTGGCGTGGCGTTGTTCCTTTCGCAGCTTGCTGTTACCGGTCATACCTGCACTTCGCTTAAAAAAACTTATCCGGCTTATTTTATCTCAAAGAATAAAATTCAACTTTCCGAAAAAATGGATGTTGATCACATTCTTGAAAAGGTTGCGGAAAAGTATAAAGATCAGCCCATAAATACCATTGATGGTGTAAAGATTGAATTTGGCAAGGAATGGGTACACCTCCGAAAATCTAACACTGAACCCATTATCCGTATCTATTCCGAAAGCAGTTCAGAAAGCACAGCCACTGAACTTGCCAACAAGATAATTGAGGATATAAAAGAGGTTGCTGGAATTAAGGAATGAGGACTGAAATACTTCGATTCGCTGATAAGGTGAACTTCCGAAAGGGAGACACTAATTACGGCTGAGCGGCATTTAGCTTCACTGAGCTCGTCCGCTATGGCGGCCTCGGTTGCAATGCCGCTCTGAACAATGGATAATTTGCAATTATCCAAATAAGCGACTTAAGGAATGAACCAGGCGGGCATATATTATTGAATTACAAATTCAATGATGTTCAAAGCGGCATTGCAAATGCCGCTTAGCCGGGGGTTGCTGGAATAACGAAATGAGGACTGAAACGATTATTTAAAATTTCTCAGAATTCTTTGTTTGTCCTCACTCTCTTTATCATTTTTGTGATAAAGTTCGATAAAAACTATTTTCTCATTGCCTTCATAGAATGCGTAAATCAGTCTTAAACCTGAATTTCCACCCCGGCCTTTAATGGTTTTGCAGGCAATCTTTTTAACTTTTATTACGCAGGTTTCCAATCCCAGGTTATCAATACGAAAACTGAAAGGAGGTCGTTCATCGGGTGCAATAGTCAACACTTTTTTAACGACTTCCAGATCCTCGTGTAGTGTCCGGTATTTTTTCAAAAGAGCCTTCATATCCCTTTTAAATTCGGGTAGTTCTTCAAAGGTCATATTTCCTCTGTTTCATCACCATAGTTCCTTACTGAGAATGGAGTTTCTCTGTAAAACACAAGTTCGTAACTGATTTCTTCACCTTCTTTCGAAGCCAGCCAGGGCATGTCCTTATGTGAATAATTACTAATGGCTGCTGCTGATAAATCAGACAATTGCGCTATTACTTTGTCTATGACCTCTTTCTCACTGGCTTTCAATTCAGTTAAATCAGCTTTAAGCAGTGGAATGTAACGAATCTGAAGCTTATCGAAATATTGCGTTTTTATTCGCTGTATCATTCCATTTTCCATCATTTGACTTATGATAGTATCTAACTTTTGAGGTACTGGTCCATAAGGCAACTTGCGGTAATTTGCGCCTGTTAAATGCTCTTCATAAATTTCGTAATAATTAAAATCGGAGAAATAAAGCAGTTTGTTAAGCACTGTTTCTCCGACATTTGGCTTGCCGGCACATTGTTCCAAAATATAAAGCAATACATTTTTAAACTTATCGACATTCAGGCTTGGAACAGAAATCCGGACATCCGCATTTTTGGGATTTGCTTCAGTTTTGCTTTTAACATCATCATTTATGTCAAAATCATCAGACATAAAATCATCTAATGAAAAGCCCAGAACTACTGATAATTGTAGCAGTTCAAGAGCATCGACACTTCTGTTTCCTAACTCTATCTGTGTTAATGATGGTCTGGATATATTAATACTTTTTGCCAGATCTTCCTGCGACAAACCTTTCTTTTTACGAAGTTCAGCTACCCGCTGACCCATTTGTTTTTGAGAGAGCTTCATTTTCATTTAATTTTGAATTTCAGTTCAAGAACACAAAGGTAAGAATTGTTTCATTTGCTAACATTATTTTGTTCGTTTTTCTAAAGTAAGTGCATTTCATAAAATTTAATGGAGTGAACCTTTATGAAATTTTCAAAGGTGTTTGTGAATTAACATTAATTCATGTAGGTTTGTAATCTCAATTTCAGGAAATTGTCTATCACCTCATTGTGCAGATATGGCTGTAAAAAGGAAGCGCAAAAACATCAGGAAGTTTAAAGCAGTTGCCTTTAAACTCACGGTTCAGCAAAAGAAAAGAGTTGATGCTTTTTGCAAAAAGTACAATACAACGCCTGTAACCATGTATAAGATTGCCATTCAGACATTTCTGTCGAAAAACGGATACGGAACCCTGCCCAAAGCGCACGATCATGGCATATCATCCAATCAGATGAGCATTTTTGATGTTGTTGAAGAACCCTGAGAAAGGAATTAATTTTCCGCTTACCGGCTATATGGCACACGGCCGGTGATTGATTTTCCAAGCGTAATTTCATCGGCGAACTCAAGATCGTCGCCAATGGCAACCCCTCTGGAAATTACCGATATAGATTTCACCTTTTCGTTTAACCTTTTGAAAATATAAAAACCGGTGGTATCGCCTTCGGTAGTGGCAGGCAGCGCCAGAATAACTTCATTAATCTGTTCAACCTCAAGTCGGTTCACAAGCGAATCCACATTTATTTCGCCCGGCCCTACCCCATCCATCGGAGAGATGATACCTCCCAGCACATGGTACAATCCTTTGAACTGACCCGTATTTTCAATGGCCATAACATCGCGGATATCTTCAACCACGCATATAACCGAAGGGTCGCGTTTATGATCGGCACAAATCATACAGGTGTCAGCATCAGAAATATTGTGGCAGCGTTTGCAATATTTTACGCCGCTTCGCAGGTTGATAATCGCATTTCCAAGCAGTTGCGATTTTGTGATATCATGCTTCAGCAAATGCAAGGCAAGCCGGACAGCGGTGCGCCTTCCGATCCCGGGAAGTTTTCCGAGTTCAATAACTGCTTCTTCGAGCAGACGGGATGAATATGTGTTCATAAATCTGAGTGCGTAACTGTCCTGAATTTTTAGTTACTTTTGCAGACAAATTTACAAAACTAATGCTTTGCCATGGCCTTATTATTGTAAGGCTTTGATTTAAAGTTTACTACCAAATGAAACCAATTCGACTAATTATACTTTTCTCTTTCACACTGCTGATTTCTCTGCTTTCAGGGAATTATGGAATGGCACAATCGGCCAACCTCAATCAAACCGATATGCAGGGGCTGAAACAAGGGAAATGGAATAAAACCGATGCCAGCGGAAGGTTAATTTATCAGGGTGAATTTAAGGATGATAAACCTGTTGGAAAATTTGTGTATTACGATTCCACCGGAAAGGTTAAGGCCATCAGCGAATTTTCGGAAAACGGAACCCGTGCCTATGCCACAACCTTTAACAGAATGGGTAAAAAGAGCTCAGAAGGATTGTATCTTAACGAAAAACGTGAAGGAAACTGGAAGTTTTACACCGAAGAAGAAATTCTGCTTTCGGAAGAAAATTATGAAAACGGCATTGCCTCAGGCATCTGGAAAAACTACTACCAGAATGGCAATCTGCTTGAAGAAATTACTTATAAAAACGGAAAGAAGGACGGACCCTGGAAGCAATATTTCTATGATGGTCCCGAAAAACTGCGGGCGACGTATCGAAATGACAAACTTGAAGGATTGGCCACTTTTTTTCACCCAAACGGCAGGGTTATGATTTCAGGGCCATATGTCAACAATTTTAAGGATGGCGTGTGGATGCACCTGAATGACAAAGGTGTAGCCGAGAAAAAAGAAGTATGGTCAAATGGTTTTCTGGTAGTCGAAGAATATTACGACAAAGCCAGAGAAAGAATGGTGAAGGAAGAGAAATAAAGCAGGATTCGAATCATTACATTTTGCTTAATTGACTTCTGCTGTCTTTTTGGAAAACACTATTTTTTCATTTCCCTTTTTCATAATCTCATTAAAGTAAAACCTGATTTTAGAAAAATCAGTTGCTGCATACACCGCTTTTGCAAACGAATATTCGAAGCTAACCTTTATGTTGCCTTCTTCGGCAGTTGCGCTGTAACTCATAGTAAATAAAGGATCTTTGATTGTTTGTTCCATTGGCAGATTTTCAATCTGATATCCTGCAGGAATTTCAATGGTTGAAACAAAAACCCTGTTTTTCGGGTAAGTCATATCAATGGGATATGTCCGCTCCTTTTGTTTTAAAGGATTATCAGAAATTACTTCATTCAGGAAAGGTGATACATACATCTTCTCATTTACGATCAATGGTTCAACAGTTTGTTTGTAGGAAAGAATATATGGCTTATCCACATGCAATTGATTCTCAACCACAATTGAATTCTCAACTATAAACTTATTTTTAGTTTCAATCAATTTCTTAACAGTTTCAATCTTGTCGGTATAGTTGTTTCGATAATACAAAGCATCATATTCAGTAGCCGCTATAGAAATACCTGCCTGTGCGGCACCATTAGCCGGTTCATCAATATTTATAACTGTTTTTATTTGTGAAGGAAACATACATTCCAGCCCAACCCAATCGACTTTGCCTTCTTTTATTACCAGGCCTTTATCATTTATACATTTTGATGGAATCCTGTTGTTCAGCGCCAGGATCTCAGTTGCATCCGACAAAAACGTTTCACCGTCAACTGTTGCCAGAATAATTACATAATTGAAGAAATGCGCATACGGATAGTTATATTTTACTTTCCCGTGATCACGTGTACTGATTATTACCGGCTTTGCATCAATTCCCAGAGCATTGAGCAATCCGATTGTAAACAGATTGATATCAGCGCTGTTGCCGTTTTTTTCAGCCATAAATTTGTTTGGCGATTTGGAAGCATATTTCCCATTATATGTATTCCAATTATAATTTCTTTTTACGTAATCGAGCACAAAATCAAACTTTTCTTTTTCAGTTTTTAAACCGGAGCTTTCAGCGCCCAATAGTTTTGGAGCCAGTTTCGTGGTTTTTTTGATATACTTGCCAAAATCTTCATGTTTCAGCAATTCTTTAATCATTTCCTCCCAGGTTGTTAATATATCCATACTAACTCCATTCGGATAATTAATTTTGGCCAGCTGAAAATCAAGCTTGACTATATAATCGTTTATCGAAGTCAGAAACTCTTCACTGCTGAAAGCGGGCATATTTTTCATTATGTACTTATGCACCATATTCTTATACGAAACTCCGCCAAATTGGTTATCCAGGCCATCTTCAGGCTTTGAAGTCTGAGTATCAAATCTGTTTGCACCCTGTAATAACCAGGTGTATTCATAAAATGGGATCATTTTCACTTCATATTCGCTGTAAACTACCGGTATTCTCCATTGAAACTCCCAATCGCGCAGGTTAAAGGTATATTGAGAACTGATTTTATATTTGTACTCTATAACACTACCTTCTTTTACATTGGGCATGGCAAACTTTTTCAGATTCCATGAATTGTTCAGCTTTTCATCATAAGTTTCGGAAACATTGAACCGGGTACTCACTAAGTGCCCATTCTCAAAGTTATGTGTATAAGCTTCAATATCATATACTTTTTCGAAAACACCACCTTCCTGATAATATGGAATTTCAACCTGAGCCCATTTGATGCCGGATTCAGCCAAAATCTTAACCCTTGTCGTTCTTTCAAAGATCACTTCGAACGAATTGTCTGAACGGATAAAATATGATTTCCCAAAATCGAACAGAACCACAGCTTCAGCATTTTTGTCAGGGGCATACTGTGTGAGTTCAATTTCGTCTTTGCCGACTTTTTTAAACTCTTTCGAGAAATTCTGAGCCTGAGCTGAAAGTAATGAAAGCACAAGAACGACAAATGTGAGTTGTATTTTATTCATTGTCAAGGGTTTATTTAATAAATGAAAAATGTGTTTTAGTCTCGGTTGCGACTATCTGATCGTAGAATCTGTAAAAGTCCTCGTATTCTGAAACAGGATATTTCCCTGCATAAACCATCATGCTTTTTATTACAATTAACTTTCCGTCTTCTTCATAAACATCAAATTTGTATTGTCCGAATTTACCTGAAACAGCTTTATTGTCAATGCTTTTGCTATATTTATAACCAGTCGGAAACTGATAAATGACAGTGTCCTTCCTGTAAATCGGATAATCAATCTGAACAGGCAGTTTTCTGTCCTGGGGTTTCACCAGATGAAGCAAAGGGAAAGCAATATTTCCCAGCAGAATATCATTGCCGTAATGTTTATAGATTTGCTGTGAAACTGCATGATAGGACAACTCAATTTTCAGAGAATCTCTGTTTTGTTTTGTAATTTGATAATCAATGAGTTGAAGCCCGTCTTCTACCAGAAAATTACGTACAATTCTTGCCTTTTCGGAGGTCTGTAACCCTTGTCTATTTGAAGCAATGTTTCGAATAAATCACCTTTGTAAATACCCCGAAAATTTACTTTCGCTTCCCTGAGATTATATTCAACTTCAATCCGGCGGGTTTCAAGAACATCCATAGGTTGTAAAGCCGGAGTGCTGACAAAATGACTGTTATTGTGATCTATTATCAGCGCATCTCTGTTTTGTATAAAAGTGCCTGAGTAATTAAACGGGCCATCGCTCGTGCAATCCAGCCATAAATTTTCATCCTTCAATGGAATAAAGAGAATTACATGGTTAAATTGTTGCGAAGGAAAATCCCTGTTGATCGTTTTAACCGGATTTCCTGCCTGTACTTTGGTGTAGTATGATTTGATGCCGACAAAATCCATCACTGATTTGAAGTAATTGGTCAAAGCTTTGCAATCTCCGTATTTATTTTGCGAAACATATGCAGCAGGATAAGGCTTTAATCCTCCGGTACCGATTGTTATATTGATATACCGGGTTTCATCCTGCAGGTAGTGATATAATGTTTTAATTTTTTCCCTTTCATCCTTGCTGTCTTTTATAAGCGAAATAATTTTATTTTTCTCGCCTTCCGGTATAACATTCAATCCGGTTAATAAATTATTCTGCCAGTTTCCGTATGAAATCCAGTCATTTAAGGAGCCCTTTACTCCAAAACTGAATTGTTCGGGCGTAATTGCTACACATGGGAATAAATCATCCAACGCAGGAGACAATACTTCAGGTTTTATCAAATCAACATAACTCGCCTGCCACTGATAAACTACCTTGTTATTGGCTGTATCAATTGCAGGATCCTTTACAAATTTGTTTAAATATGAGATATTATAGTTCAAAGGAGCGGTAACTTTAAGTCGGGCATTTAGTGTGGGGACTTTTTCATTGATAATGGGAATCCAGTAATCTATGTACAGAAATTCCTGTTGCTGAATCTGATAAGAATAGATAATTGAATAGGGATACGAATTATGCTTTAGTGTAAACTCTTTTACGAAATCATCTTCATAGAAAGAAAAGTCAGCAATTAAGCTTCTTTCTGTGATTTCACTTTTCTTTAATTTCTTGATTATTGTCCCATATGAATCTTTAATCATTGCTTCAATATTGCTGGCCTTGTTAAGCTTTGAAAAGGGGACTGAAATTTTGGTGTATTTCTCGCCAGCTCTGTTGTTGATTTTAATTTCAAAATAATATGACTTAGTCAACTTGTTATTTTCTATCTCGATTGAAGTTTCCTGAAAAACAAGTTCGGCATCAGAATCCTGCGCTGCAGATGTAAGTTGAAAAAATATTAAAATCAATACAAAATTTCCGAATAGCAGTCTAATCATTTTATGTAGTTTATTTCAGTCAACTAAACCTGAAGTTTAATGCCAAATGCAGGCAGACATTCGAAAGTGAATTGCTTCGGTTTATTCTAAATTGGCTTCAAATGTAGGAACTTTACAACAATAATAAATACACAGACACATTTTCTGGAAAGCCGATCAGAGTAGTTAGCTAAATATTTCAGACACTTAATGGCAAAGAAACATAAAAAACAGTACCAACACCGACAGTACTTTCAGCGCGGATTTTTCCATTATGCTTTTCAACAAACTCTTTCGATAGTATCAGTCCTAAACCTGTACCTTTCTCTTTTTGAGTGCCTTGAGTTGAATAAGACTCACTGATGCTGAATAATTTATCCAGTCTCTCTTTTTTAATTCCGACTCCGGTATCAGCTACAGAAATAACTATTTCATTCTCTTCAATGACAGTTGTAATGGTAATCTTTCCGCCTGGATTTGTAAACTTTATAGCATTCGAAATCAGATTTCTGAGCACACTGCCAATCATTCTCTTATCGGCATTGATTTTTACTCCGGCATCAATTTCATTTACAATCTTGATAAACTTTTGCTCAGCATTACCATTGAATAATAGTACTACCTCGTTGAGAACTGAATTTAATTCAAAATATTCAGGATTGAACGCCATTCTTCCTGATTGTGATTGAGACCATTCCAGAAGGTTAGTAAGCAAGCTTATGGCCCTGTTGGTTGATAACAGAATAATGCCGGCAAATTCTTTTATCTTCTCATAGTCTCTATCTTCGACCAATTCTATCAGAAGTTCACTAAAGCCTTTAATAGAATTTACAGGACTTTTCATATCATGCGCAATAATTGAAAAGAACTTGTCCTTTTCGGCATTTAGCTTCTTAAGTTCCTGATTTTGAGATAAAATAAGCTGTTCTGCTTTTTTACGTTCAGTAATATCGTTCAAAGTACCTGTCCACATTATATCTTTATTCGTCAGCACCCTGGGAATTGATATAAATTGAACCCAGATGATTTTATCCTTATTGATTATCCGTCCTTCCCATATGAATGGAATAATATTCAGGTTGGCTTCAACATTCAGTCTTATAAATTCTGCTCTGTCTTCTCCGTAAATAAGTTCATTAATAAGTCCTGGATTTACTTCAAAATCACGCCATTCAATATC
>Ga0351882_1159_pt1 | contig 16422 bp, 12 predicted proteins | sample BONcelFGM3001F13_FD_206762 | JGI IMG/M metagenome (GOLD analysis project Ga0351882, IMG submission 206762) | Enriched cells from coal bed in the Powder River Basin, Montana, United States - BONCAT cells FGM rep3 HSBNCT.FGM.300.1.F13 ... | reverse complement strand
TATCATTCATCTTTATCCAGCATCCTGGATTCACTCAAGATCTTTCTTGTGATTATGGAGAAATACAGATGAGAATAATTTCCAAAACTGGACTGGAATTAAAAACTGGTGCAAAACAAGACAGTACGACGCTTATCACAGTTCCTTATTGGTCAAAAGTGGATGTATGTTTGGATATAGAAAAAGCGGATACGGTTAATAGTACTTTCGGGGATTGGCGAAAAGTAAATTATAATGGACTTAATGGTTACATGTTTGATGGATTTTTAACTGAAACCTATACTTCATATGAAACTCCAAAAGACATAAGAATAATGGTTGAAGGATATTTATGTGCTCCTTTAAATTTTGACCCAACCTTATTTTGGTATGGAATTTACAGGACAAAAACAGCTGACAGTCTTATAAGAGTAGATATAGAGTTCAACAAGTTAAATTTTGAGCGAATGGAAGAAATGGAGGGAGGAATTATTTTGATAAGGACAAATCTATCCGACAAAATGAAATCTATGTTACTTATTGGCTCAAACAAGCCGCTTTCAGAAAAAATTGTGAGTTATAACAATAATCCAATAGATCCACATACATTGTATCCTGGACAAAGAAAAACAGTTTACACGTGGAATTCTATTCAACGTTATGGCAACGCGCTTAATTTAAATGCTATCGGTACATTTAAAGACTCTCAACATGGAGTTGTTTTGGAAAATTATCAGCTTCGCCTAACAAACATTCAGGATAATCATAAGACCCAGGATATTTCTGATAATTTTAGTTTCAAAGGTGAATCTGGAATGGTAAGATTAATCTGGTTTGGTGATATCGATGATGACAATAAAGTAGATTTGCTATTTTCTGCTTCCTCAAATTCAGAAAATCAGATAACTTTATTGTTAAGTAGCAAAGCGATGAATGATAACTTTGTCGGTAAGGCAGATGATTGGACTAATTATAATTGCTATTAAAACATTGATAAAACTCGAAAAAAAATCCCGCTTAGCAAAAAGCGGAAATTTTGTGCCGAAAGCAAAATAGAAAACCACCCAATGGCCGAGAGAACAAAATTTATCGACATTTATAATTACAGGATGAATGAAATTGCTGCAAGTATTGATACCAAGTCAGCTAATGCCGGTGCCGCAAGGGGACTTTTTCTTTTCTTACCCTATGTATTTCTTCTGTCATTTTTTGAATACATTTATAAGCGCTTAAAAATTCACCGATGACTTCCACCAACTGAAAATAACTATGGGATACATGGGATTTGGCCTTCAGAAATGGATTTACCAGATGAAACCACGAAAGCCGTTTCAAAAAGGTAAGAAAAATGCAGGTTATGACACTTTGGATATTCATAACCAAAAGGAATTTAATCTTAAAGAAACATACTCCACTAACCCTGAAATTATTGAAAACAGGCTAAAAGAAGCGAAAAAGAAAAGTCTGATAAATTGGCGCAAACAACTGGTTTATAGTGTATTAATTGTTCTTGCCTTGTTATCTCTATTCGCCCTGATTTTTTATGGCACTTCAGATTCCATTTATTCCGGAAGTCAGGAACACTATAAACTAATGGCAAAAAAAGATCAACAGGAAAAAGCTGATGCTTTAATTCTGTTAATCAAAACAGGCAAACACCACCTTTATAACAATGAAATTGAAAATGCAATCACCAATTTCAAACTTGCCTTAAATATTGACCCGGACAACAGTGTCGCTTTATACAATCTGATTCTTGCACTTTCTGTGGATTGCGAAAATAATTCCAACAATTGTGAAGAAGCCATTGAATACTACGGTAAACTTAAAAAGCTGGATAAAAATCAGATTTCTGAAGAACTTGAATCCAGAATGGTTACGGTTGAAGAAAAAATCAAACGAGAAAGCGGAAGTATTTTCTAATTGCCATATAAGCCGTGGTTTTTTGCATTGACATAACCTTGGTTTGATTTTTAACAAGCATGCAGATTGGAAATCAGCAGTCAGTAATCCCCATATTTTAACCAATAATTTTCATGGTTTAAAATTCGGAATTTTTTCCTTTTTTTCTTATCTTTGTGGATCTCAGTTTTTTATCAACACATAAAAATCCAAAACCATGTCAATTGTAAAAGTAATTGAGGTAATTGCCTCATCAGAAAAAGGCATTGAAGATGCCCTTCAAAATGCTGTAACCGAAGTTTCAAAAACCATACGCAACATTGATTCAGTATGGCTTAAGGACACGAAAGTACATGTGAAAGACGGTAAGATTATTTCATATGGCGTTATCTGTAAGGTTTCATTCCGAATCTCCGACGAAATTTAAACAACATAAGTTAGGATAGAAACCGGAAATCAGCTGCTGAATTAAGCTGATTCGCATTGAATTTCAGCCCGTATCATAATAGGTGATGCGGGCTGAAATTTTGATCCCTCAAAAAAAATAAACGCTATCAGCCGTTTGCTTGATAGAAGAAAGTTTGTACATTTATTGACAAATAGACTTTTATCCCTGAAATTAGATATTTACAAGAAAAGCAACGATGAACACAATTATTTTAACAACCTGCAGCAATTCAACTGAGGCATACCTTATAAAAGGCACATTGGAAAACAATGGCATCGACTGTTTTCTGACCAATGAAAACTTCTCCAATCTAATGCCTCATTATTTCAACATAATGGGTGCAGGCATTCAGGTAATGATTGATGAAAGTGACCTGGAGAAAGCTCAGGAGTTAATTTCCTCACCAAAAGCAGATGAAATTGTTTGCCCGAATTGTAACTCATCAAATGTTACCTTTGGATTTGGATACAATAAAGTGAAGAAGTGGTTTATTGTTTTTCTCTCACTTTTTTCATGGGTTCCGTTTGGCAACATCAGAAAAAATTTTCGCTGTGAGGATTGCAAAACAGAGTTTTAAAGGCTGAATTTCTTACCGGAAATAATAAGCTTGTTGATAATGAACAACAAACAATCTGATTTAAAAACTTCAGTGATTCAAGACAGAAGTTTTTAAATCAGTCAGGAAACTAATGTATGCAAAACAGCCTGAATGTCACGTTGTAATTTCTCTTACCTCACATAAAGCGTAGGCGCTTCGGGGCCAAGTGGCAAGCCGAGCAGCACCCATGCAATCAGCAGACCTGTCCAGAAAATGGTAAATACAATGGTGTATGGAAGCATGGTTGAAATGAGGGTTCCCAGTCCTGAGTTTTTCTGATATTTCTCAAAGTAGATGATAATCAGTGCAAAAAAGCTCATCATTGGTGAAATAATATTGGTAACCGAATCCCCGACCCTGAAAATGGCTTGAGAGAGCTCGGGGGAATATCCCAACAGCATAAACATGGGTATAAAAACCGGGCCCATAATTGCCCATTTTGCGGAAGCACTTCCCATAAACATATTGATAAAACCGGAGAGCAACACAAACAGGATGATAAGCGGAATGGGCCCCAGTTCGGCTTGCTGCAAAAATGTAGCTCCTTGCACGGCAATAACCAGTCCCAGATTGCTCCATTTGAAATAAGCCACAAACTGAGCGGCAAAAAACACCAGCACCAGAAAAGATGCCAGGGTTTTAAAACTATCGCTCATGCCTTTGACTACATCGGTATCGCTTTTAAACTTTCCGGTAATCGCGCCATAAACAATTCCAAGGCTGGCAGCCATAAAGAACAGAAAAGCGATAAAACCCTTGATGAGCGGCGAATGAAGAATGGTGTTGTCGGTACCGCGTAAAAATCCCTGATCGGGCAAAAGACCGATGGCAAAAAGAAGCATCCAGGCGGCAGCAGTAACCAATACCCATCGCAGTGCCTTACGTTCGCGGGGTGTGAGCTTTTCCATGGTTTCCTGAGGCACATCACCCTCATATTTTCCAAGGCGGGGCTCCACCACACGTTCGGTAACCAAAGTACCAAGAACCGTAATCAGCAGTGTTGAAACCGCCATAAAATAGTAATTGGCTGTTGGAAGAACATAATACTCAGGATCGAGAATACGTGCCGCTTCGGTGGAAAGCCCGGCCAGCAAAGGGTCGATGGTTCCGATAACCAGATTTGCACTAAAACCACCCGAAACGCCTGCAAAAGCAGCGGCCATACCAGCAACCGGATGCCGCCCTACGGAATGAAATATTATCCCGGCCATGGGAATCAGCAAAACATAACCAAGATCGCTGGCCACATTAGAAAGAATACCTGAAAAAACCAACACGAAAGTCAGCCATCTCTTTGACGATTTCAGCACCAGCAAACGAATGACTGCTCCCACCAAACCACTGCTTTCGGCAATACCAATACCCAGAAGTGCAACCATTACAATGCCCAGAGGTGCAAAACCGGTATAATTCTCAACCATTTCGAGAACAATACGCCGAAAACCTTCATTCGATAATAAATTGTGAACCCTTATGATTTCTCCCGTTGCCGGATGAACAGCCTGCCAGCTTAACCACTGACCCACAAATGAGAATACCAGCACTGAAATTGCAAACAATGCAAACAAGGTTGCGGGATGAGGAAGGGCATTGCCTCCTTTTTCAACAATATTAAGAAAACGGGTAAGCAATGAAGTTTTAGAGTTGGTCGTCATTAATGGCCAGCTTAAGTGAGAAAATTATTTTTTAGGGATTGTTTTTGTGATGGTGTACAAAAATATAAATTTTGCCGGATTTTTTATCAATAATTGTTTCAAAGCATTCATCCTGCCCCTATGTTTGCCGACTTATTTGATCATGTAAACTGATGATAGATATATGATTTTCAAATATTTACATATCTTATTCTTGTCCTGAAAATATAATGGTTAAAAATTGTTAAAGTGCTTGAAACCAGATTTTCACTTACAATAAATATGTATTTCCCATGTGCAGAGATGAGAAGTCATATTGGCAGAGCCTCCCGACTTTTCATATTGAAATAATATCTTTCAGATTTGGAATTAACTTTTTCATGATATATCTTTGAATAGTTTAACCAAAACATGCAGCCATGAAAAGATTTATACTGCTCGTTTACATCCTTTTATCAGCAATTGTGCTGAAAGCTCAGATACCCGGAGCACTGGATCTTTCATTCGGAAACTTTGGCAAAACACTCCTCGACTGGAATGGAGACCTCAACAGGGCTGATGCGATTAAATTTACAGCTGACGGTGGAATGGTTGTATGCGGCACCAACGGATATCTGGGAGAAAACAACTCTTGTTTACTGGCAAAATTTACTTCTAATGGCCTGCTTGATGAAAGCTTCGGAACCAATGGAATTGTGCAATTCGGGTACGGCGGAGAAACCAGCTATGCAAACGATCTGATTATACAATCTGAAGGGCGCATCCTTGTAGCAGGCATAAGCGCAGAAGCCGGAAATGTCAGTATCGGACTGGCAAGATTCACTTCTATAGGAGAGCCTGACAATACTTTTGGTTTCTCAGGAAAATTGATTGTCAATATTGGTGAATATGAAACAGCCAACACCATTGTCAGCCTTTCCAACAACAAATTTGCAATCACCGGCTCCATAGATTCCCCCGCAACAAATCTCGATATGCTGGTTATGCGTTTTCTTTCAAATGGCTCAACCGATGTAAGCTTCGGAACAAACGGATACATAAGCCTCGATCTGAACAACAGCTCCACCGATATGCCAAGGGGCATGATATTTCATAACAACAAATTTACAATCGCTTCCTATGCTTTCAAACAGGCAACAGATGCCGTTGCTCTGGTGCGATTAAATGCCGATGGCAGCCTCGACACCGGTTTTGGCGTTGGCGGAAAATCAGTAATTGACGGTTTTAAGATTATGGATATGATTGCAGAAACCGGTTCTCAGATGGCGTTTGATTATCAGGGAAGAATTGTTGTAAGTGGTCAGTTTTTAGGCTTAGCCGGAACTGATCCTATGTTGTTACGATTTCTTTCAAATGGTTATCCCGACAATAGTTTTGGTGATTTCGGAATGGCTGTATATCAGATTACAGGTGACAATGCATTACAGGCTTTGGCTATTCAGGCTGATGGCAAAATTGTGGCAGCCGGTTCATCGAATTCCAGTAATAGAAACACTTTTATCATGAGGGTTCTCGACAACGGAGACCTTGACCCGACTTTTGGAATGGGAGACGGATATTCAGTGCATCAGCTTGGACAAGGGAACTCAAATATTGACGGAGCAAAAGCCATGTTGATTCAGAACAACAACAAAGCTGTTCTTGCCGGTTATGCCGATACACAAAATAATTCCTGGGATTTCTGTATTTCAAGGTATTATCTGGGTGTGGTTACCGGTGGCGGAAACGAGGCAAATTACGAAAACCTGAATGCATTTATTGATCCGGTTTACAAAAACAGAATTACCATTACCGGAGAGCATATTATAAACAAGATGCAAAGTATATCATTGCTGAATGCTGCAGGGCAGATTTGCCATACATGGAATGGCAGTCAGATAAATTATTCGGGAAATAACATAATCCTTAACCTTAACAGGGCACCTGAACCGGGTGTTTATCTTTTGCAGCTGAGCGGTCAGAATATTCTGGCTTCAGCTAAGCTGATCTGTTTCTGAACAAACCTTGACTAAACCGCAATTTCGACGGGTTCCGTTACTTTTTCAGACGCATTTGCAGGTACTATTTCATCAGATTCAGCAAGGGCAGATTCCATTTGGTTGTAAACCGAAATCACTTTTAAGGTAATGAGCGACAGTGGGATATACAAAAAAGCCAGAATCATTGTCGCCAGGGTATAATCCATCCATTGATCAATGGTTTGGTTATCATTGGAAAGCTTGTCGGCAATACTACCGACAAATGAAGCCAGAATCCAGAATGTCCACCATATTCCCAATAAATATCTGCTTTTCATGAAACTCATATTATCAGCCCTGAGTACCAGCAATGAAGCCGATTCTCTCCACATTTCGCGCATGATTTGAAAAGGCCTGAAAAAGCAAAGTACAGGCACAAACCAGCTGCCTGCCGCCCATCCCTCCGTAAAATTTCCACTGCGGATTCGTTTATGCATGTTGAAATATGCCCGCCTGAACCACATAATAAAAGTTACAGCAGATATCAAAAAGATCAGAATAAAAAGTAAATCAACAATAAGCTGACGAATGTCGTTGCTAGCGGCCATTTTTTCGGTAACCGCTTCGCCGGCCTTCACCATAGCAAGCAACTGATACTGAAAAAAGAGGGAGGTGATTTTTATCAGGTTTATAAACATTACCAGCGAAACCATCAGCATCGCAGTTTTTGCCCGTCTGCTGTTTGGCTTTGCCAGAATAACAGATTTTGCAGCAACTGCCTGATCGGCTTCAAAAAACTGACAATGATCAGAAAAATCCGGTTTTGATCCGGTATAACCACACAATAATCCTACGGCTGAGTCAAATTTCCGGTTGATGCATTGTCTGCAGATGGTATTGCGTTGATAAGAATTGCTCATATGCATTTAAGTTATAAATGGAGATTTCAGTTTTATTGATTGACCTGATTAACGATAAACAATATCAGCCATCTGTTTTAATGGCTTTAATCTCAGGCTTGCATAAGCCGGCATTTTGCGCCGGAATCTAAAAATCTTGTTGTTATGCTTAAACTTAACTCCCCTACCCTTTTGCCAGCCAAAACCTTAGCGAATGTATTGCGTTTTTCGGATTCCTGCAATAGAATTGATTTTTTTTCTGACAAAACTAATTCTGGCAAAAGGCTGGCTGGAAAGCGATGCGCCTCAGAAATATCATCAAAGCCGAGTCTCATTAACTTAGTCACAACTATAAAATCCTTTTTTACATAATCATATATGCAATTTATTAGATATGGCTGCGTTAGAATATGAATCATCCATAAACCCATAAAAACATGAAACATGCAGCCCTTCTTATTATAATTGCGATGATTTCGGCATGTTCAGGCAGTAAGGTTGACTATAAGAAAATAGCCGCTTTTCAGGACAACAGTGTGCCTGAATTAACGATGGATATTTCAGACACAACGCGTGTACTCGCCATTTTCCCTCATGCCGATGACGAAACCATTGCCGGCGGTTTGATTCTATATCTGAAACAAAAAGGAGCTGCCATTCATCTGCTCACCCTATGCGAGCACAATGAAATGCGAATGAACGAGCTGAATTGTTCTGCTGAAAAACTAGGCATTGAAAACGTGGAAGTTTCTGGATTTGTAAACAATTCGTGGGAAGATATTATGAACAACAATATAAGCTTCTGGTACGACAACAAAGACAGCATCAAACAGACAATCACGAATAAGATTCAGCAATTCAAACCTCACATTCTCATCACCTACGACAGCGAAATCGGTGGATACGGACATCCTGAGCATCTGGTTTCGGCAGAACTGACTGAAGATATCTTTCTGGAAAATTCCAAAAATCCCGGTTTTACACCCGAATACTTATTGCAGATAACACTTACTGATGAACTGGAAAACTTTTTGGTTGCCAGTTCACCGGCTTATGAACCAATGCTCAAAAAGCAAAACAGCAGTGGATTGCCAGCTCCAAATGCAGCACTGGATATCCGATCATTCTGGCCTCAAAAAAATGAAGCAGCATATTGTCATACATCACAATTTAAAACTTTAAAGAAGTTTTACATACTCTATGACAAGAAAGCAACCGAAAAACATCAGCTTGCATTTTCTCATGAGTACTATAAAGTGATTACCAGATAAGCTGTGAAACCCGGCAATTTATTACTTTAAGTGCAGGTTTTTCCTAAAAAACTTATTCCGCAAGTATTTTAGAGAAAACAATCTTTTGCTGAGAGATTTTACTTGAGAACTCAAGCATTGAAAGCAATTCAGGCCAATTTGCAATGGGTTCATAATCATGTAAGTAATATTTATGTGCCTGAAGAACGACCTTACCAAATTCTTCCCGGGCAAAACATTCAAAGCCTCCCGTGCTGTTTTTGATGGAATCATTAAAAGACTCAAGGTTTCCGGCTGAGTAGCCTTCGGGTATTATTATTTCAATATGCCACTGTAAAGACCTTGGGCAGTCCATGTATACATCAACATTACGCTCTTTTTCATCATCAGGAAAACTTGCAAACTTCCCAAACAGCTTACTTAAATCAACAACCAGATAATCGCCGGCCTGACTTACAATGTCATTGGTTTTAAAATTTAATTGAAAACTTAGATATTCTTCTTCGGGGGCACGCCCCAACGCCTTAACAATGATTGTATCTTCTTCAATATCAATAATATTATTCATTTCGTGAAGTTTTGATTGCACCGCCTTTTTTCTATCTACAAAATAGTCACTTTTGTTCTTTAAAATACCATTGGCATAGATTTTCCGGCGTTTTTTCTGATTGCTTGTAAGCATGCAGATTTTTTGAATTACTTGGGCTTCATCATCCAGAAAGCTATCAATTTCCCAAACAAAATTGTTGTATTCTTTTCTCAGGCAACCTGATACTTGTGTGTTTCTATTTACATTTACTTGATTTTTCTTACCCGTAAATGATAAAATGTATGAATCATTAATCACATTATCATTAGGTTTGCTCAAAGGCAGGGTGTCCACCCCCATTTCAAATCCTTTTATTCCGGGGATTACTTTACCAATTACAACTTTTGTCCCTTGTAATCCTTGTTTGGGCTCATTAAATTTTGAAAAAATACCAGGACTATAGAGCAACACTGTCCCATTTACGGTTTGCACCCTGATCCCGGGAGTTAATTCATCATGAATCACCACATTGTCAATATGTCCAATACGTTTGTCAACACCAATGAAAACATCATGAGCTATTTTGCGTCTCCTTAGTTGTGATGACATAGTTCTTATAACATCAAACTCATCAAATGACCTGGAGTAAGATACAGGCATTCCATGGTAATTAAAACAATCAAAATATAGAAAATTTCTAATAAAGTAGAATAAATCATTAATCATTAGACTTTCATCTGAACGTCGGCGTTGTCCTTTTAAAAATTTCCCGGTTTCTTTGTGAATAAATATACCAAATCCCCAATTGTTAGTCAGATAATTAAGCATTCTGTAAAAATCAGATTTCTCAGGTTCTAATTTAGGTGTTCCAGTGGTCGCAAAAAAATGCTTGTTAGGTTTAACAAAAGGCCCTCCTGCTACAATAACCTGAAACCTTAATACTGGTTCTGATACAAAAGGCGCTTTCCATTGAAGCATTTTTAACTTTTCCTTGTTTGAGTAACTGATCTCATAAAACAGTTTATTATCCTTTTCTTTTAATTCAGGATAGCTATATCCTTTGGGCAGTGTAAGGTTGATGTGGCAATCTCTTTCAACAAATAAAGAAATCTTTCCATCATGTATAGGGTATTGCGATTTAAGGAATAATACTTCAGGATCAAAAGCAAAGTAGCCTGCATAATTGTAAGCCGATGAATTAACTCTGTTAACATTTACGATATAAAAATCAATCACATCGCCTACCTCAATTTCTTTTATTGCCACTTTATTATAGGATTCAGAGGTTTCATTCATTTCAGAGGCATTGTTGAATATCTGCATTTTAACAGCATCATTCAAATCAATGATTCTTTCTGAGCCATCTGGCTTCATTACTTTTATTCCTATTAAAGTTCCCTCTCTTCTATATCGGCTTATTCCAAGTTTTGAAAACCTTAGTTCTGAATACTCCTGTACTGCGGATTCATCTAGCAACCATACCTGAAAACGGGCATAATTGTCGGTTTTAACCAGTGTGCTTAAACTGCTTTTTGTATACTCAAAAACTTCACTTTGATGCAAAATAACAGCCGACTCGTTTTTATACAGAGAATACATTGCAGAATCGGGAAACAATAATTTCTCATCCCACATTCGTTTTTGAACTGATGTAGCATTAATCTGAGCCGAGAGCCCATAAAAAATAAATAAAACTAAGACCAAAACAGTTAATTTCTTCATACTTGTCGACTACTTTTGCGTTAAAATTATCATTTCTCTGCTGAAATTTTGAATTTCCTCAATAAAAACATTCCAGGTATCAAAATTTTCGGGATTTATAATATCATCAGTAATTACAAATCTTGTTTTAAGCATAATAAACCCCTCTTCAGACTCATAAGCCGCTGAAAAACAGTATCCTTCATTGCTGATAATAATAGGGTCAGGAAGTTTTTTCACTGTAAGAAAAGGTGGTATTTGAATATAAATCTGATGTTCTTCAACGCTTCGCTCATCAATGCTATATTTAAAAAAACGGGGTTTCCTGATTTTGAGGTTCTTGAACTCATCTCTGTAGTTTGGTTGAAGCAAAAAGTCATTTCCTGCTTTTACAAGAGCATTGTTTATTTCAATTTTATACCTGATGGTAAATAAGCTGTCGGTTGAATTGTAGATAAGGGCATCTATTGACAAAACCTTCAGGTTATTATTCCCTGAAGATATTACATTATTTGTAAGCTCTTTCTTTTTGTCTTTACTTAGGTGACTTAGGTGATTCTGTAAAGATAAGCGTGACATTCCTGATAATTTCATTTTACCTGCCAATAGCAGCTTATCACCCGAAATAAAAATAGTGTCAGAGATACTGGTAGTATTCACTTCAGGCCTGGTCTTGGGAATCTGTATTATTTTATAACCGCTATCATTTTCAATAACACATCTTTTTCCCTGAATACTTTCGGAAATTTCATGTATATTGGCAAACCTAAGGGTAGCGTCAAGATAAAAAGTTTCTTCGTTATACTTTAGTACACAAATCAAATGATTATCAAGCGACAGAGATAAAACGGAATCCGGAAAGCATTTCCGGCCCGAATAAACCCAACCCAACCTTGCATCAAAACCAAGATGACACAGCATATTCTTTGCAAGGTTCGCCATTCCTTTGCAATCGCCATATCGTTTTATAAACACTTCCGATGCTTCCTCTGGAACATATGCAGCTGTACCATTCGCAAAAGCTATATATCTTATTCTCTCTCCTATCCACTTCATCACTGCTTCAATCTTTTCAATATCTGTGTCAGCATCTTTTACCAGATTTTCAGTAAATGCTGCCAGTTCAGCAGAAATATTGCTATTTCTGACAACAGAGATATACCAGTTATACAAATCAGATGGCTGCCTGAAAATCCCGGTTGTATCACCTTTTGCTGTAATAAAGTACTCCGGAGAGACAAGAATATGCGGAAAAGTACACGAGTACCCGGGAAGGTCTTCAACATCCATGGTGGGTGGAATATCAAAAGCTGAATATTCATAAACGGTTTGTTTGTATTTCTGCTCGTAATGTTGAGTCTTGGAAATATTAAAACCATCGAGGTTCATTTCATGCAGGTTGAGTTTGAGAAAATCAGGAACTTTTAATAATATCTTTTGTCCGGCTATCCTATATTTATCAATCAGATCAATTACCGTAAAATATTTTAAATCAGTGTATTTCATGATGTAGGAAAGCGTATATTCTTGATTGAGTTTGTCGAAGTTTAAAAGGAAATTGCAACTTCTTGAATCATGATAAAAAATACCTTCTTCTTCATAATCACCACAACGCAAATAATTATCCCTGACCTTCATATCTTTTGGAAATTGCAATTCATGATCAGCAATTTCAACAAAATTATTGTAGAATAATTCAATGCTGGCTTTTATCCCAGGTTTCAATGATCTTATCTTTAAGGTAGTAGATTCGATTACGATTACGTCTTTACTGGAATTCAAATATTTAAATTCATATTCAGTTTGTTTGTCATAAACTATTATTTGCTCCTCAGGAAATTTTTTCTTTACCAAGCTGACAATACTATCAACATTTTGAGCATTTAAACAGGTGATTCCACATCCCGGAAGGATCAGAAATACCATAAGAAAAAAAATCAAAAACCTTGATAACCAAAAATTTGAACTCATAAACGCATTAATAATAAAGTACATAATCCATTTTTAACCCTACTCGCTTTTGACTATAAATATTCAAAAACCTGAACCTGCAGAATATAATTTAAATATTATCCATTGAGCATTGTGCCGGGTTCATTGGTGGTCAAATATAAGAATTTTAGTAACTCAAGCAAAATCTTAATCTTTAAAATGAAAAAGCAATGTTGTCTATTTTCTGATCATAAAAATCAGACAATAATTTCTATGCATCTTTTGGGTAAAAAATTTTGCCTCACATTCCAAAATAGTCTAAAGTTATAAATTACAATATGATACGATGAATTCAAAGGCTAAATAATAATTTTGTTCAAACGAAGCTAAAAATTACTGTTTAAAAGATGGGGTAATATTTAAAACATTATTTAGAATCATTCCAAACAAAAAAGTATTAAACCATGTTATTATTGACATAAATTCAGCGATTATGAAAACTAAATTACACTCGTTAATATTTTCTTTTGTTCTGCTTTTTTCTTTTTTGGCATTACAAAATGTTTACGGACAGATTCAGGTCATCTCCCCGAATGGCGGCGAAACCTGGCAAAACGGAGGTTCTGAAATTGTAACGTATTCATATACCGGAAACCCCTCCTATCTCACCATCGAATATTCCTTTGACAATGGAGCCACTTTCGAAATCATTGATTATGTGTACAGTACGTCGGGCACAAATCAGGTTCCGGTTTTTGTGAACTTCAGCACTACTACTCAGGCCAAAATCAGAGTTGCAGAATACAACTCCACTCCGCTCCTTTATGATGACAGTGATGCTTCCTTTACAATAGTGAATCCACCGTATTATTTCATCTCACCCTATCCCGGAGAAGTTTTTTATCAGGGCAATCAGATAACAGCAAATTACACCATATTTAACTCCGGACTTACCGATTTGTCATTCTCCTCAGACAATGGAGCAACCTGGACAACCATCGCTACAGGTGTGTTTGGTGGATATTATACTTTCACTGCTCCTGATGTAATTTCTGATCAGTGCAGACTCAGGGCATCTCAAACAGGAAACCCGGAAATTTTTTCCAACAGCCAGATATTTACCATCAACCCTCCAGCAGAATTTACACTTTTAAGTCCCAATGGCGGAGAAGTATGGACCTACAATACACTTGAAACTGTTTCCTGGACAGGCAGCAATCTGCCCGAAACGGTTTTAATTGAATATTCTGTTAATGCCGGCATTACCTGGATTGGTTTAGCTTACAGCAACAGTGGTCCTGACGGAGGCAGTTATCAGGTAACTGTGCCTCAGGAATCCAGCTCAATTGCAAAAATCAGGGTCAGAGATTATTATAATGCTTCTGCTTTTGATGAAAGCGACGCAGTTTTCACCATAAATACTCCTCCCTACATCCTTTACTCACCTTCGTCTTTCAACCTCTATTATACCGGTCAGCCTATTGATGTCAGCTGGTATTCCTTTACAATTGACAATGTAGATGTTGCGTTTTCATCAGATGGTGGACAGACTTATGAGACAGTGGCTACCAATGTAGCTTCCCCGTATTATGGAAGTGCAACATTTATTGCTCCATCAGTACCTTCGGCAAGTTGTATTGTAAAGGTATCAAAGAGCTCTGATCCTGCGATATTCTCACTCAGCGAAACTTTCGCTGTTGTTGCAGCACCGGTGCTCAGCATAATTTCTCCCAACGGTGGTGAAGTTATTGATAACAACGCTGCATATGAAATTCAGTTTGATTACAGCGGCGAAACCCTTTATTATACTTACCTTCAGATCGACTTTTCTGCGGATAACGGACAAAACTGGCAGACCCTGGACTGGTTTTACTATCTGGGCGACAACAATACTTACACCTGGCAAACTCCCGGTTTAACATCCAACCAGTGCCTGATAAGGATAACCGATTACTACTTCCCGTTTATTACGGCAACCAGTTCATCTGCATTTACCATCGAGGATTTTCCTGATCTTCAGATTTGCATGGTGGGAGTTGATACAACTTCCGGCAAAAATATGATTGCCTGGAACAAGCCAAACAGTAACCTCATCACAGAATATATGGTTATGAAAGAAGGAAATATTTCAAACCAGTACACCGAAATTGCTACAGTACCGGCAGATGCTCCCTCTGTTTTTATTGATGAATCATCAAATCCAAGAGTTCAGGCTACCCGTTACAAACTCACCTTCAGAGATGCTGCCGGCAACCTTTACCCCGCTGAACTATTCCATCAGACCATGCATCTTACCATAAGTAAAGGCGTGGGTGACACCTGGAACCTTATCTGGAGTCCTTACATCGGGTTTAATGTTGATTCTTACAACATTTACCGTGGAAGCAACCCCTATGACTTGCAGATGATCGGCACGGTATCGGGCAACTTCACCTCCTATTCTGATTTCAGTGCTACCCCGGGATTTGTTTATTATATGGTAGAAGTAGTGAATCCCAACAATTGCAACCCCGACGGACTGCGCAATCTGAAACTGAACAGCAGCATGTCGAACATTGCGACCAATTACACACTTGGATTGGATGAAAATGTATTATCGTCCTCACTGTCAGCATATCCGAATCCGGCCAGCGAAATCCTGAGACTAACATTACTACTTGAAAAAGTGAAATCAGAAAGTGCAGTACTTCAGGTTACCGACATCCGCGGCGGAATGTTAATCAATTCCGCCATCAGTACCAGCGAACTTGCATCTGGCTACAACCTCAATGTCAGCAGCCTGAAACCCGGAATATACGCGGTGATCATCAAAACTTCCGAAGGTATTGCTTCCAGGCGGTTTTTTAGAAAATAAAATGTACCGGAAATAGAAGCAATGAGCAGAAACAGAACAACTGATTTTATGACCCAAGTTGAATTGCAAATAAAATATGCCGCAATTCGTTTTACCTGAACCATAATAAGCAAGAGGAGGGATTGTGAATGCCAGAACCGCAACTTGGTCAGTTGCGGTTTTTTTTTAGATATGCTCCTCTCCCATCAAATCCTGTATAACCCCGGCGGCGCAGAAACAACCGAAAATGGCTGGCATGTATGAAATGGTTCCAACGGTTGATTTCTTGTTAAACTCCCCCTCCGAAAGGACAATCGCAGCCCGCGAGACCTCTTCTGGAGAGTAAACAGCCTTAAAGCCATCCCATATCCCTTTCTTGTGCAGGTGTTTGCGCATATAGTACGCCAGTTTGCAGTTGTTCGTTTTCGAGATATCTGTAATCCTTACCTGCATGGGATCAAGCTTACCACCGGCACCCATTGAGCTGATCAGTGGCATGCCCAGCCGCATGGTATGATAAATCAGGTAAACCTTAGGCGAAAGTGTATCAATGGCATCCACCACATAATCGTAACCTGTTTCCAGGATTTCGATCATGCGTTGATCCTTGATGTATTCCTGAATTGTAATCAGTTTAAGATCGGGATTGATATCGAGCAAACGACTTGCCATTATTTCGGTTTTGGGTTTGCCGTTTGTGCTGATCAGCGCAGGCAACTGCCGGTTGCGGTTAGATGGATTTATTAGATCGCCATCCAC
>Ga0351882_1158_pt1 | contig 16427 bp, 12 predicted proteins | sample BONcelFGM3001F13_FD_206762 | JGI IMG/M metagenome (GOLD analysis project Ga0351882, IMG submission 206762) | Enriched cells from coal bed in the Powder River Basin, Montana, United States - BONCAT cells FGM rep3 HSBNCT.FGM.300.1.F13 ... | reverse complement strand
TCAAACCGACATCGCATTTTCACCTAACCTAAAAATCCATGGTTGATAATTGCCAATGTAGCATCAAAAAAACATGAGACCCAGTTGTCACGATTTCGCCTTCACCTCAAGCGGTATGGTAAAACAGAATTTACTGCCCTTTCCCTCTTCAGATTCCGCCCAGATCCTGCCGCCGTGCTGTTCTACTATTTTTTCCGAAATGGCAAGCCCAAGCCCGGTGCCTCCGGTTATTCGGTTCGCCAACCCTAATTGTTCGAACTTGTGAAATAGCTTTGGCATGTCGGTTTCGGAAATTCCCATTCCGGTGTCGGCGATTGAAACTAAAATCGAGTTTTCAAACTCAACCGCTGAAATGGATATCTTCCCCTGTTTCGTAAATTTGATGGCGTTGCTTATCAGATTATTCATCACCTGCGCCATTTTATCTTCATCGAACAAAACCTTGGGAAGCCCGGTATCTAGATGAAGCTCCATCGAAAGCCCGTGGCTTAGCACCAAAGGTTCTTGAAGTTTAGCAGCGCCCTCGATCGTCTTGGAAATATCGCCAAGCTTCACGTCCATAACGCCGTGGCCCGATTCAAGTTTTGAGAAATCCAAAATGCTATCTATCATCCGGTGCAGACGATCAACATTTCTCCTCGCGATATCTATAAGCCCGTACTGATCGTGATTGAGCTTTCCTGCCACACCTTCGGAAACTATCGCAAGCCCTTCCTTGATGGCCGAAAGTGGCGTTCTCAATTCATGCGAAACCATAGATGTAAATTCGCTCTTTATATTATAGAGGCGTCCCAATTCTTCGTTTTTCTCTTTAAGCTTTTCCTCGGCCTCTTTTTCCCTATTCATATCCAAAATAACGCCGTCTAGGCAAACAAAGGCCCCTTCGTCGTCATACACCGCACGGCCCTTTTCGTGCACCCAGCTTATCTCTCCTCCTTTCTTCACTATGCGATATTTGAGATCATACACTCTTTTTCTAGATGCCCCTTCGTTGATGACACTCCTCACCATAGCAAGATCTTCTGAATAAATTATGCTCGAATAACTGCGCACAGCGTTATTCAGAAAATCTTTTACATCATAGCCTGTTATAAAAACCGTCTCGCCGCTTATAAACTCCATAGTATATTCGTCATCGTTTTTACAGCGATACACCATACCCGGTATATTGCTCGCAATACCGCGAAATCTTTCCTCGCTTTCTTTGAGCAATTTCTCAAGCTTCTTGCGCTCTGTGGCATCACGAAAAACAATAACCACGCCTTCGATCGTTCCGCCGATTCCGAATATCGGCGCCGCACTATCTTCGAGCACAAATCTTCTGCCATCACGAGATATGAGCACCGTGTGATTGGCCATTTCCACCTTCTTTTTTTCACGAAGCGCCAAGATCGCTGGATTTTCTACAAGCTCGTCCGTAAATTCGTTAACGAGCTTCATCACATTGTCTATGTGCAATCCTATTGCCTGTGCTTCCTTCCATCCGGTAAGTTCCTCGGCAACGGAATTTAAAATGCGCACGCGCCCATCTGCGTCCGTAGCTACGACACCGTCGCCTATACTTCTAAGCGTCACGGCCAGACGTTCGCGATTTTTCTCAGCCGACAATTCCGCCCTTCTCATTTCGGTAACATCTTGCATCACACCTATTATACCTCCCAAGTTACCCTTGGAATCTTCGAAGGTGGCTTTGCTAAAAATCACATTGTGGTTAATTTCATCTGTATAACGAATTTCGGTTTCATACGTCTGAACGCCGGGACTTGACATAAGATCGAGATCTTTTTTGTGATACGTGTCCGCAAAATCTTTGGGCAATAAATCATAATCCGTCTTTTCCACGACGAATTCCCTTGAAGTTCCGATATTTTTTTCAAATGCGGCATTACAGCCGAGATATCTAAGTTTGGCATCCTTATAGAACACAGGTGAAGGAATCGAATCGATGAGATTTTCTAAAAAGTTTGATTTCTCCTCTAGGAGCATTTCAAAATTTTTTCTCTCCGTTATGTCGGTATGAGAACCGGCCATGCGATAGGGCCTGCCCAAATCGTCACGAAGGGCCTCACCTCTAGCCATAATCCAGCGGTAGCTACCGTCTTTATGGTGCAGCCTAAATTCTATATTATATTTTCCTTCTTTGCCGTCCATATACCTCTCAACGTACTGGAACAGGCGCGCGTGATCTTCAGGATGGATTCTATCTTCGAAGCTGGCAAAGACGTTAGGCAGCTCATCGTCTAGATAGCCTATCATCCCCTTCCACCTTGAAGATAGGTAGAGCTCGTTGGTTTTTAAATTCCAATCCCAGATACCGTCGTTGGAGCCGTTTACGGCAAGAATATATTTCTCTTCATTTTTGGCGATTTTCAGTTCGGACATCTTAAATCGCCTCATAAAATAACCGCCGAGCATCAAAATGACGACAAAAAGAAGCGTTATCGTTCTGCCAAAAAGTTTGAAATAAGAGACGATTTCATCTGAATAGAAAATCAAAAACCGCCATCTACCGTCGCCCAGCTTCCTCTCGATATGGAGATAACCTTCGCCTGTAAATTTCTTCAAGATCGAATTTTCAAACAAGAGTTCGGAAGATGGAACGTCTTTACCGTATTCCTTGTAAAAACTTTCATTTGCAATGAGCAGTCGGCCCTCATCATCGACAAGGGCCACCGGATTTCCAATGCCTAACAAGGCACTGCCAAGCGAGTTCTTCGCGGCCACCACTCCAATGACCTTTTTTTCATGAAACACCGGACGGGCAGAGTAGTAACCGAAAAACCCTTGATGTATGCCATAACCTATATCCCTGCCAGCATATCCGGAAACGGCCTGCTTGAGATATTTCTTTTCAGGATAGGCCCGCCCTACGAGACTGTCCATGGCAAATGGATTTGAAGAAGCGAGCACGACCCCATTTTTATCCATGAGGTAACAAAGGCTTAGATGAAAAGATTCCTGATAGTTATTGAGTATGGCCTCGATTTTCTGCAGCTTCCCATCGGCGCTAGAAACAAAAAAATCTCTAATGTCAGGATTTTCGGCAAGCGAAATCGTAGCATCGTCACCATCGCCAAGCTCGTATTCCATATTATGAGCTACGGCCTCAAGGTAATTTTCGTTTTCGAAGGCAAGCTGGTTTTGTGTATATCCCCCAAGAAAGTTCGTGATTATAGCGCCGACGATTATAACCACTACGACCAAAAGCGCCCCAGCCCTTCTTAGAGTTTTCCAGCCGGGCCATATCACATCCGCCATTTCCCTTATGCCCAGATAGTTCCAAAGAGAGACCACCACAGCAAGCACCGACAACATCTGTATAACGCGAAACGGGCCTTCGAAGGGTTCGTCTGCAAAGGCACAGGTAAGAAACGGCCTCGCATAAATAAAACCATGCAGGGGATACCCCGCTACGAGTGTCATGTATGCTAACATGCCCGCCCCTGAAACATAGAGGCATCTACCAGCCTTGCCCTTTGCCTTCACGCCTTCCACGAAAAAGAGCGCCGCAGCCGTTAGAATTATTGGGGTGATGATGCTATATCGTATCGCGTTTTGAAAAAACGCCAAACCGCCTATCAGAAAAAGTGGCGATATGGCAAAGAGCGCCGCCACTATCAACAGCACCCATTTCGCAAATATTCGCCCCTGCCCTTTGATCCACGAATAGACAAATATTCCGAGAAAAAGATACGATGCCGCGGCAAAGACAACCTCCATATAAACCGGAAATTTCGCGCCTTCCAAAAGCCTCGCGAGCATGACGGACCAATGAAAAAAAGCCTGAAAAACGGCGAAGCTGGCAAACCAGTGCCACCCTATCGTTTTATTTTTCTTTTCGAAGTGGATCACCGCGGCAAGCGCCGCTAGGAAGATAAAAAACACGCCCAGATTAAACTCGAAACAGTCAGTTTGTGCAGAAAGAAAAGCCGATATTTTATCCATGCGAACGGATTTAACACATAAAAATAGGGAGATCAAAGGGATAACAAAAATCCGGGATTCGGGATTCGGGATTCGGGACTCGTAAAATCCGTGACTCGGGATTCGGGATTCGGGATTCGGAAAACCGTAAAATCCGATCCCCGGTCCCCGGTTCCTGATCCACGGTCCCTAGTTCCTACCAACGAGAGCTTCGTGCCCTTCCGCTGCGCCCGCGTTTTGAGGTAAATACCATCTTTTTTGCGGCGCAGGATTTTTCGACCTCTGGAGAATAATAGGCATGATCGGTAAATACCGGAACCGTGCGTTTGATAAGCCTTTCGATATCTCGCAGCGAAAGCCTGTCTCCTGTACCGCAAAGTGATATCGCAGTACCAGCGGCGCCCGCACGTGCGGTACGGCCTATCCTGTGAACATAGCTTTCAGGTTCGGAGGGCATGTCGTAGTTGATAACATGCGTGATGCCTGCCACATCTATGCCGCGGGAGGCGATATCGGTCGCCACAAGAACCCTACATTTCCCGGAGCGAAATTCGCTCAAAGCTGCGATTCTCGCCGACTGCGATTTATTTCCGTGAATAGCATTCGCCTTCCTTCCTAGATTTTTCGCCACCTTGTCGGCACCACGCTTGGTGCGCGTAAAAACAAGCGCCCTTTCCACATCTGGACCGTCTAGAATATCTTTGAGAGCGTCCTTTTTATTGCCGTCTTCTACAAAAAGCACTTTCTCTATAATGTTATCGGCAGTCATGGCCTGCGGTGCAACCGACACACTCACCGGATCGTTTAAAAGTTTTTCGGCAAGTGTCCTTATTTCGGATGGCATCGTGGCCGAAAAAAGCAGCGACTGCCTCTTCTGCGGCAGGGTTGCTATTATCCTCTTTATGTCTGGCATGAAACCCATGTCGAGCATGCGATCGGCCTCGTCGAGCACGAAAAACTCAACGCTTGATAGCTTCACGTGTCTTTGGTTCATTAGATCGAGAAGCCTTCCCGGAGTTGCAACGAGAACATCCACTCCGCGCGAAAGGGCCTTCACCTGTGGACCCTGCCTGACTCCTCCGAAGACAAGCGCATGGCTTGTCTTCATGAAACGGCTGTAACATTTGAAGCTCTCACCCACTTGAGCTGCCAGCTCGCGTGTGGGGGTTAGAACCAAAACCCGCGGCATGCGCGGCTCTGGTCTTACCGGTTTTTTTGCAAGCATCGTGAGGATAGGCAGCGCAAAAGCTGCCGTCTTGCCGGTACCTGTCTGCGCACATCCGATGAGATCTTTCCCCAAAAGAAGCGGCGGTATGCACTGCTCTTGTATGGGCGTTGGATTTTCATATCCCGCAGCCAAAACGGCCTTTTCCACCTGTGAGCCTAAATTTAATTCCTTGAACATTTTCTTTTCCATTCTACTTCCCTTACTTTCCGTCCCACGCATAGCGGGACATCAACATAGCGGCCGACCCTTAAAAAACCCACATGGCATTAAAGACCTAGGGCCGCGCAGGACACAAAGACGCGCCTGCTGTGATTCTTACTTACGATTTTTGTATGATTCAAAATAGATTACTTTAAGGAGAGGAGCTACGCGGTGATGCTCTCGATAAACCATTTCAAACCATCGATCAGGCGGCGCTTATATGTGAGCTATTCCCATTTAGCAAGCTAATTCGCATGGTCACACAAAAAACCCGTGACTCGTGACTCGTAAACCGTAACTCGTGAACCGTAAAACCCGCGACTCGTAACTCGTGACTCGTAAACCGTGAATCGCCTTATCGTCACAGTTTCATCGCTTCATCATCCTTATTTTTACGGTTTCCGGGTCACGAATCTCGAGTCCCGAGTCCCGGATTTTGCGTCTGTTTTTCTCAGCCTTAACCTTTTACCGGGACCTAGATAAAGATCGAGGTTAAGGTTAAGGTTAAGGTTAAGGTCTTTTATAAAAACCTTAACCTCGACCTTAACCTTAGCCTTTTCATGGTGTTAGCTAATTTACTGCTCAAGCATTTCAGAGATTGCCAATTTTGATTTATCTGACAAGAGCTCAAAGCGAGGATTCGCACGTACAACAGCTAGCTCCTGTTTAGCACCCAGTTCAATAAGTGCATCTGCGGTGGCTTGTAGTCTATTCATAAAATCTGGGCTCCCATATGCATTCTGCCGTAAAAAAACATTCAATAGTTGCTCAGCCATTCTCATTTTTTTAAGTGCGTCAATAGCGGCCAAAGCAAATAATCCATATGAACCCTCGGCAATAGCAACGGCTGCAATACGCGGCGCCATTTCAACGGCATTCAAATCTCCCAAAAACTGCATAGCCCTTTGTACTGTGAACTCACCCGTAAATAAAAGCCGCCGTTCTGCGACTTGCATCAATCTCTCTTTATCAGCAACTGCGTTGAAAAATCCGACCATAGCCAGAGACACAGCTTGTTCGTAGCGTCCTTTTTGGGGCTTAATGTTCGCTATATCTCCTGAATACTCTACTGCCCGCATTTTCCCCAAGGCATCTATCGCCATACTCTGGAAATCTGGGGCTATAGGATTTCTTGCCAGCCGTGCCAATTGCTCCTTGGCCTCCTTGGATACAAGGGCTTCAAAAGCCCACATTTTGAGGCTAGCATCAAACTTACAATCATCACTTTGTATGATTTCTACCAACCTATCGGGGCGAATCGCTGCAAGCGCTGCAAAACCCGCTTTAGCAAACATTGCATGTTGTTCTTTTTGTGCAATTGACATTGTCTCTATTTCTGCCGCGTAACTTACCGCATCCATCCCACCAAGGACTTCTAAAATCCGTAATTTCAAGGGTTCACTATAATGAGGTTGTCTTAGAAGCGACATCAAATATTCCGCCTGAGATTTGTCACCTAGAGCATCAAGCGCATCAACAACTTGTTCTATGTGGTATTCGTTCATATCCGATCTGATCGCCGTCGCTACTATGTCAGCAGCATATTCTGTAGCCCCTAACTGCTTCAGACCATAAATGGCTAGCTGTTGAAGTGCACTTTTATCTGTCTGTGTTAATAGACCGGCCAGTTCCCGTTTTGCACCCAAATGAACAAGGGATCCGACACCCGTTCCCCAATCATCTTGGGAGTACACTGAACTACTCAAAAGTGTAGCGATGCCCGCAGCATCACCACAGGCTTCGCGCATACCAATGCTGTCTCCAACACGCGCATCAGTTCTACCTACAACATAATCACTACACGCCTGTTGAAAGTCCCACCATATACCGTTAGCTTCAAACACGCGCTGTCTCAAAGTAACGTATTGCTCGATGTAATTATTCCACCAACGTTCACACTGGTATTCGTCCCCCAATCCCGGGCAAGGCAGAGAGCCCGCATATTGCAATGCCGCGATGTCAGATCTATCGGCAACATTGGGATCAGCAGCCACTGCCGCTATATCAATTATTAGCAGATCTTCTGCTGTTGCCAACCCCCCTGCTGCCAGACGTTTTAAAAGTTCCACACCCATAACTGCCTCCTGTTTAAAAAATGGTTCAAGTGCCAAAGCGCTTGTATATCCCAGTTGTCGGCAAAAACCCCAAAAAAGTTGCTAAAAAAACGATCAAAAAATCCGTAACCCGTAAACCGTGACTCGTAAAATCCGTGAATCGCCTTATCGTCACAATTTCATCGCTTCATCATCCTTACCGGGTCCCAAGTTACGGGTTTTTACGGTTCACGAGTCACGGGTTACGAGTCCCGGCTTTTGCGTCTGGTGTTTTTCTCAGCCTTGACCTTAGCCTTTTACCGAAACCGAGATAAAGATCGAGGTTAAGGTTAAGGTTAAGGTCTTTTATAAAAACCTTAACCTCGACCTTAACCTTAGCCTTTTCATGGTGTTATTTAATTTACTCCGTCCCTATTTAGTGCCTGTCGGGGAATGCAAAAAAACAGCAAGAATGCCATCTTATTATTCCCGCGAAAGCGGGAATCCAGTTGTTTCAACAAGTTATGGATCCCCGCCTTCGCGAGGATGACAAGAAAAGCGCATTCCCCGACAGGCACTATTTACTCCGGGACCGAGATATTGAGCGCCGGAGTACCTCTAGATCGTCGGCGAGAGTGGTTTGAAACGCTAGTTCTTCATCGGTGAATGGATGCCTGATCCGAAGTTTGAAGGCGTGGAGCGCCAGCCGCGGCGCCGCGCGTGCGATGTTTGTCGGGGCGTACAGAAAGTCGCCCAGCACAGGAAAACCTTTTTCACTCAAATGAATGCGCACTTGATGCGTCCTGCCGGTTTCCAGCCGCGCTTCCACGAGCGACGTCTTTTTGCCGATATGCTCGAGAAGTTTCAAATGCGTCACCGCCTCGCGGGCGCCATCTTCATCTCCATCCGCCAAGCTGCCGCGAAGGCCATCTCCGCGATTGCGCACCATGAGCGTTCGCATCGTGCATGGCTCTTCAGGAAAGAGTCCCCTCACGATCGCCAGATATCCGCGCTCCACGCTGTGTTTAAAGAGGATCTCCTTTACGGCTTCCTGACACTCCCTAGTGAGCGCCACCATCATAAGGCCGGAGGTCTCCTCGTCGAGGCGATGCACCGGAAATGCATCACCGAAGATACGGCGCACCACTCCGATGACGTTTTTCTCTCCGCGTCGACCAGTCGCCGCGACCGACATCATGCCCGAAGGTTTCCACAGGACGATGAGATGGTCGTCTCGATGAATGATAGCAATGTCCCGGCCGGGCTGAATTCTGGGAGCGCCGCGATTGATGACCACGCGTGAGGTATCGACCTCGCGCCCCCGGTCCGCGGTTGGAATCCCGCAGTAGAAAACCTTTCCGGTATCGAGAAGATCATTCGCTTCCTTGTTTGAAAGCCCTGACGCTCGAAGATGTTCTATCAGCCGCGGCATTGTGAATCCTTTCCTGAGGGGTGACCCCCTGTGAGACCCCTGCGACTACAGTTCTGCCATTTTGGCGTCGAACGCGGCTGAGAGCCGGTCATGTTCGGAAGAAACTACCTCTAGACGCTCAAAACACGAATCGATCTCTTCCTTGATCTTTTTTATCGCGATGGAGTTCTCCGCGATCGATGCCGCGTTGCGGGCGAGAGCGGCCTCGGAGATCCTTTTCATCGCAGAAGATTCCTCGGCTTCCAGTTCCATAATTCTGGCTTCGAAAGTTGAAATTTTTTTCTGCAGAGGGCCTAAAACTCTGGAGCTCTCTGCGATTATCGCAGCGCGGCTCTGGCGCAGGGCTTTTTTGGGATTGATTCGCACCGTTTGACCGGGGAATGACGCCCCTTCGTCCTCATCGCGCCATCCGACTTTCTCCAGAAATTCATCATAGGTTCCGTTGAACCACGACACTCCGTCGCTTTGAAAAACGAGAAGGCGCGTGGCCATGGCGCGAAGGACAAGCTCGCTGTGAGTCACGATGATTATCGCCCCCTCGAACTCTTCGAGTGCTTCGACCATCGCATCGATAGACTGCATATCCAAGTGGTTGGTAGGCTCGTCGAGCAGCAGCAGATTCGACGGCGCTGCGATTATTTTTCCTAGCATCACCCGGCTCTTCTCTCCTCCGGAAAGAACCTGAATTCGCTTCTCCGCCGCATCGCCGCTGAACATCATCGTACCGCAGATAGCTCTCACTGCCGTCTTTCCAAGCCTTGGGTTGGCGGAATCTATCTCCTCCTCGACAGTTTTTTTCGGATCGAGCCTGTCGATGTTGGTCTGTCCGAAGTAACCGATCTTAGTGAGGGGATGGGCCTTGACCACTCCTTTCAGCGGATGAAGTTCGGCGGCAAGAAGCCGCATCAGAGTCGATTTGCCTTTGCCGTTTTTTCCTATGATGGCAATCCTGTCGTCGGCATGAATCATCATGCCGAGGTCCTCGATGAGCATATTCGAAGGATCGTAGCCGAAGGAGATATCCTCAACCTCCATGGAGCGGTCGGCCTCGAACGGCGCTTGACGAAATGAAAAATCCAGATTGGGGATGCTTTCCAGCTCCTGCAGGTTCGGAAGTTTTTCCAGCAGTTTGAGACGCGATTGCACGACAGAGGCCTTACTCGCCTGCGCGCGAAATCGTTTCACGAATGCCTCGATGTGTTCGCGCTGCTTTGCTTCGTTCACGCGCGTCTTCTCATGAACTTTCTCATCCTGGGCAATCTGGGCGTAGATCTTCGCCGTGCCGCCGGGGAGTTTGCGAATCTTCTTCCGGTGGATCAGTGCTGTGTGCGTGGTGATGCAGTCCATGAATTCGCGATCGTGAGAGATGATTACGAGCTCATGCTTCCAGCTGCGAAGGAACTTGATGATCCAGCGGATGGATACGATGTCCAGATAGTTCGTCGGTTCGTCGAGCAGAAGGAGATTCGGATGCGACACCAGTGCCTTGGCGAGATTGAGGCGCACCTGAAATCCGCCCGAGAAATTCGACGGCGGCAGCTGCATGTCCGCCTCTGAAAAACCAAGCCCCGAGAGAATTGCCTCCACCTTGTAGTGATCGTAGATCTCATCTGGCATGAGCCCCAGACACCCCTCTTCGAGGACGGTGGGCATGGTGAAGCGAAGATGCTGTGCGACGTGTCCGATGCGGTAGCCTTTAGGGATGATTATGGTTCCATCGTCGGGATCCACTTCCCCCAGTATCATTTGCAAAATAGTGGTCTTGCCGCAACCGTTTCGCCCGACGAGCCCCACGCGCTCCCTCGGTTGAACCTGAAGGCTCGCCTTACTAAAGATGATCTGCCCTCCGTAGGATTTATCTATGTTATCTATCCTAAGCACTTCGCATCCTCCTCATAGATTTCCACGCTTCCGTACTGAGGCTTTCAATAAACATCCCAATTCCCAATGAAATAATCGCTCGCCTTATCGGCGGAAACGACGTTGAAGACAGAACCTCCCTTGACTGCGAATTCACTCAGGCCGATGTTCCCATCCGGCGCATCGCTCGCCCAATCGTAGGTATAGCCCAGCTGTGTCCACGGAAATGAATTGGCACCCGTATAAACGATGTTGCGACGGTTTTCAAACCAGTCATCATAGATGCAGCCATCATTGGCGCACGCCTCTGACTCCCGAATCTTTACGCTATCATCGAATGCAAGGAAACCGCCAGAATGGTTTGTGGGAAAATCCAGCTCGCATTCGTGATCGTTGATTTCAGGATCAGGACACGGACGAAAAAGATCTGCAATGTTCACGTATAGACCAACCACCATCCGTTCTTCCGAAGGTTCCGGCAGACCAAGCGCCTGCGCAAAACGCAGATTCGTGACATTCGCGGCAGAATAGCCAAGAGTTTTAAAATAATCGATCGCCATCGGCACTGCCGTTACCCACGAAAGAGCGGTATCGATAAGCGTATAATCTTCGCCAGATTCAAATTTCTCCTGATAGCCATAATTTTGATATGCATATTCGCTCATGGTCGTAATAACAAGCAGGCGTGAAGCACCGGCATCACCCTCCCAGACAAGACCCTCTTCGCTTGCCGTAATCGCTGTCAGGTCCTTTGAGATTTTCGCATTGGACGGACTTTTCGCATCCGCAATCGCATCTGCATACATTTGCACCAAATCCTCTGCACTGACCGAATCACTGCCGCATGACTGCGCCAGCATCGACGCGGCCAAAAGCATCAACAACAGCGCCAACGCACCAACTTTTTTATAGAACTTCATATATCCCCCCCTTGTAATTAGTTTTTCAAAACCATTTTTATCGTCATTTTTGTTGCCACGCCATCTATTCCGACATTGCGATCACCTAAATAGAACCTGTCGGGGATCAGAATGACCACGCAACACGAGGTTTTTAGAAGTGCCCACAAATCTATCATTGGGGTAGTCATAACGAAGCCCGGCTCACCCGACGTATTTTTCGTCTTCGGCTAGGAGGAGCTTTCTCAAATCTTCGCTGGTTTCGGCGCAAAGTATCTGCGAAATAAAGGACTGTTTGGAACAGATCCGCGATATTCTGGCAAGCAAGCCAGCATGTTCGTCGGGTTTTCCCGGGGGACCTAGAAGCATGAAGATGACGCTCACAGGTTTGTCGTCTATTGAATGAAAATCCATCGCTTCTGCAAGAGTTGCCACAGCGATATGCGTAGAACAAAGTCCCTCAAGCGTCGCGTGCGGAATAGCGATGCCATTGCCTACGCCGGTAGAACACAGCCCCTCGCGTCTTATCAGGGCGCTCGTCGCAGCCTCGACATCAAGCGGCACGCCTGAACTTTTAAGATCGGTTGTAACTTTTCTAAACAGCGCTTCTATGGAAGCCTCATCGAGGCCAACATCTAATACGCCGCCTAATAGATACGATGCCAGTTTCATGGACGGATTCTTTCGTTAGGAATTTTTGCGTTTTCTGCCCCTTACACCTTTTTTAGGCGCCAGAAAAGGCTCTATCGATTCGACAAGCGCAACTTTGTTCACAGGCTTTGTGAGCCTTAGGTCGCATGAAATTTTATCGCCTAAAAACCCGCTGCCTGATTCGTCAATAACCACCACGACCTTTGCATGTTTAAGCGACGGCGACTTGCGTATATAATTGCACATCTTAACACCATCCATTCCGACCGCGGCGCTGTCTAATATCACTATATCAGGCTTCATCGACTCGAGAAGAGCCCCCGCCTCGAAGGCATCGGTTGCCGCTTTAACGTCAATCATGTCCTTTTGATTATTGAATGATTCACAAAATACGTTTATGAACCCGCTGCCGTCTATGATGAGAATTTTGCGTCTGCCGAGTCCTTCCCCACCCTGTATCGGTACTCCGTATTCGCCAGAAAAACCTTCTAGATCTTTGAACTTGATGCGAAGGTGCCCGCCTGCAGTTCTATAAGCATCGAGCAATCCCCTTTTTATCCAATTTTTGATGGTGTTGTAGCTGACATTACACATCGCGGCAGCTTCAAAAGTTGTGAGAACGCTTTTATCCGACATCAAATCCTCCAATATTGTTTTTATACTATTATCATAATTGCCAATTAGGGAGGACACTCTTAGAGAAAATGCCAACAATAATCAACCATAATAAAAATATGCTTATATCTCATGATTTTAAAATGCATGCCTTAAAACCGTCCCAGCTTTCTCGGGCTGGATGTGTAAAAAAGAACCCATTTTCTCCAAAAAACGCAACTGCGGGCGCCAGAAGATCGCTATAATCCTTGGGTATTTTTTCGATACACAAACAACTATCCTCTAAAAAGCGCCCCACTACATCCTCGTTTTCTTCGGCAAGCAGACTACAGGTTATATAAACAAGCTTGCCCGAAGGTGCCAGAAACGTCGCATAGCGTTTTAGAATTTCAAGCTGCGTATCAGAGGCCTCCTCTATCGACTCCGACGAGACGCGCCACTTGAGATCGGGATTTCTCCTGATGGTTCCGGTACCTGAACATGGAGCGTCTATAAGGACTACATCAAAAGTCCCGACACCGAATTCATTATTGAGAAGGGCCCCGGTACTCACGCATTCTATATTAGAAATGCCCGCGCGACGCGCACGTTTGTTGAGCACTGAAAGTTTTCGCTTGTCCGTATCGGCGGCGGTTATGCGCGTACCGCTGCCACATATCGTTGCAAGCATAAGGCTCTTGCCGCCTGCGCCCGCACAGGCATCTAGTATTTTCGCCGGACCCGGAACCGCCGCAAGCAGACATGAAAGCTGGCTTGCCTCGTCTTGTATCTCCAAAAAACCTTTTTTGTAGAATTCAAAATCCGAAAGCGCAAATCTCGTCTGCACCCGGACCCCATAGGGTGAATGTTTTGTAATTTCAGCCTTCACGCCAGAACGATCAAACGCCGCCAGCACCTCTTCGCGCCCGATCTTTGCTGTATTCACCCGAACGGTGACCGTAGATGGACGATTTAGAGCCGACGCAATTTCCGATGCACCAGCTTCACCGTAAGTCCGGACGAGTTTGGCATAGAGAAAATCCGGATAAGAGTGAAGAATTTCCGGCGGCAGTTTCGCCTTGGCAGTATCATCTAAAGGAAGACCGGCATTTTCAGCAAGCCATTGTGCATAAAGCTCCACCCTGTCAGACCATGCCGGTGTGAGATTTCCCGTGCGCTGCAAAAAATTGTCTATTCTGCGAAGCCACCTCATCACGCCAAAAGAAAGATCGGCTATGATCCGCCTGTTTTTCCCAGACAGCTCCCGATGCTCCCTGAAATAATTGTCCATAAGCCTGTCGAGCGCAGAAGGTTCTATCTCAAAGCGCCTTAGCACGGCGCAGGCATGTTCATTTGTAAGCACGGGATGAGACTATTCGCAATCAATCTATGGATCAACAATTTTTAAATTTTTAAATAGAGGCAAATGGATTGGAGATAGTAATATGAGCATCGCGCTCGTAGCCCACCGAAACGATGGCCACCGGCGCACCCGCTGCATCTGAAATAAAGTTTACGTAATCCTTCGCGGCGGAAGGAAGATCGTCGAGCTTCTTGGCCGACGATATATTTTCAGACCAGCCTTTCATCTCCTGATAGACAGGTTCGATGCGCGCATAGTCGGCCAGATCGTCTGGGAGTTCTTTTGTCACCTTGCCGTTGATTTTATAGGCCGTGCAGACTTTGAGCTTTTCCAAACCCGTTAGCACATCAAGCTTTGTCACTGTGATAGCTGTGACACCGTTTATTCTGGCGGAATGCCCCGCCACCACGGCATCAAACCATCCGCAGCGTCTGCGCCTGCCTGTGGTTGCGCCGAATTCGCCGCCTTTTTGTTGAAGATAATCTCCGGTGGAATCAAAAAGCTCGGTGGGCAGAGGGCCGTTGCCAACTCTCGTGGTATAGGCCTTTATTATTCCAAGCACCCCGTCGATACAGGTGGGACCAACGCCGGCGCCGGTACAAGCCGCGCCTGAAACCGTATTGGACGACGTGACGAACGGAAAAGTTCCGTGATCTATGTCCAGCATAGTACCTTGAGCGCCCTCGAAAAGTATTCTGCTCCCGTTTCTTATGTGCTCGTGAATGAGTTTTTCGGAATTGACGATGTGTCGCGACAAACAGGCAGACCACTCTCTGGCATGCGCTATGATGGCGCCGACGTCTGGCCGTTTCCCTCCCAAGGCCTCTATCTCGCGACTTTTAAATTCAACCGCCGCGCGAAGCCTCGAGGCAAAACAGTCCATATCGAGCAGGTCTCCTGCACGAAGGCCCAATCTCGAGGCCTTATCTTCGTAACACGGTCCTATTCCGCGACCGGTGGTGCCTATTTTGGCGGCCCCTAGAAGATCTTCACGAAGAGCGTCGATTTGTTTGTGATATGGCATAACCAGCTGGGCATTGGAACTCACGACCAATCTCTGCGGATTTTCAAGGTATCCCATGACATGGAGACCTTCGATTTCGTCGATTAACGCCTGAGGATCCACCACCACTCCATTGCCGATTATACAGGTACATCCCTCATGGAGTATGCCAGAAGGAACCAGATGCAGTATGAACCGTTTATCGCCTACGACCACGGTGTGTCCTGCGTTAGCCCCGCCCTGATACCTAACGACCACCTCGACATGAGGCGTGAGCAGATCCACTATCTTGCCCTTGCCCTCGTCGCCCCACTGCATCCCAACCAAAATTATATTGGGCATTTATTCTCCATTTCATCTTGAGCAGCACTTTATAAAAATGACATCTTTTGTCAGGCGGTAGTTTTCAGAGATGTCCTAAAGTATATACTTTCTTAAATCTCTGTTTTTCACTATATCGGACAAATGCTTTTGCACATACGGCCTGTCCACCAAAACCTTCACGTCCTTCATATCAGGCGCTTCGAAGGACACCTCTTCGAGTAGTTTTTCCATAACTGTGTGCAACCTTCTGGCGCCTATGTCCTCTAATTGGGAATTCACCTCTGCGGCAACCTCGCAGATTTCGTCTATAGCGTCATCGGCAAATTCAAGACTCAATTTTTCGGTCTTCATCATTGCTTCGTATTGCTTTAAAAGCGAATTGTCGGTTTCTTTTAAAATCCTCACAAAATCATTCTTGGAAAGCGAATCGAGTTCCACCCTTATTGGAAAACGTCCCTGAAGCTCAGGTATGAGGTCGCTTGGTTTTGCTGAATGAAACGCACCCGCAGCTATGAAAAGTATGTGATCTGTCCTTACGAGACCGTATTTGGTGGCTACTGTGGAACCTTCTATTATGGGAAGAATGTCGCGCTGCACCCCTTCGCGTGAAACATCCGGCCCATGCCCCGAACCGCTGGCGGCCGAGCGGGCAATTTTATCTATCTCGTCTAAAAAAACGATCCCGTTTTGCTCCACCCTTTCTATGGCACGTTTTTTCACATCATCCATATCTATAAGTCTTGCGGCTTCCTCGTGCTTTAAATATTCAAGGGCTTCCTGCACCTTCATCCGGCGCTCTTTTTTTCCAGAACCCATAAGTCCCGAAAACATGTCGCGAAGATTGGCATTCATCTCGTCGATGCTGCCGGCTGCAACGACTTCTATGGAAGGCATTGAGGAACGAGAATGAGTTTC
>Ga0351882_1157_pt1 | contig 16467 bp, 14 predicted proteins | sample BONcelFGM3001F13_FD_206762 | JGI IMG/M metagenome (GOLD analysis project Ga0351882, IMG submission 206762) | Enriched cells from coal bed in the Powder River Basin, Montana, United States - BONCAT cells FGM rep3 HSBNCT.FGM.300.1.F13 ... | reverse complement strand
GCCAGAAAAGCCAGTCTCTCCGCTCTTACTATCGATAGGGTAGAAGGCGGAATGCAGTGCAGGATGGATACGAAAAGAAAGATTCTTCTGGCCCTTGGGCTTAAACTTTCAGACAAAAACAAAGTTTTTCCCGAGTAGTCTTTCCCGCAAAACCTTGGGTTTCGTCCTTAAAGCGCTTGATTGTGCGGAAGGTTTCGTGTATTCGAACAAGCGAATATGCATCCAGAACTTCTCAATAATTCCATTTTTTTGAAATACTACAAGAGATGGCAGGAAGATCCCACGTCTATACTCTTCGCGCCCGTGGCGGAATATTTTATGCGCTACGATATGCCGGAAGATGCCGTGCGAATACTAAACGAAGGATTAAGACATCATCCAAGGCTTGTAAGCGCCCATCTGGTATATGCCAAGGTTATGATTAAAATGGGCGATTTCGAAAAGGCCCGGGCGGCATTGGAAATTATCTTTTCTCTCGTGCCGGGTAGCAATCAGGCGCGGGAACTTCTAAACGCCCTTGAAGAGAAGATGCCAAACGCATCTAAAGATGCAAAAACGAGTGACGTCTCACTGGATTTTGCCGCTGAAATGCCTTTAGAGCCGTCTGAAGAAATGGCCGATACAACCGAGGCATTCGACGAAGGAAAAACATCGCGCATTCCCTCGTGGGAAACCGTTACTATGGCAAATATCTATTCGGCGCAGGGACATTTCGACAAGGCTCGGGAAATATACGAATCAATTCTATCAAGAGAGCCTGCAAACGAAGCTGCTGCGCGCGGTCTCAGGCTTATTTCCGAAAACAAAGCTGAAAAACAGCCTCGCGCAGATTTGATCGCGTAAGCCCGGACGGGAAAAATGACGATCCTTAACAAAGAAAAGATTTTGGAAGTCGCGAGAGCCTTTGTCGAGGACGGCAAGTTAGACCGGGCCATAAGAGAATATGAAAAGATCATTCTGGCCGATCCCACCGATCTTAGGGTAAAACTTCGCGTTGCCGAACTTCACACCAAAAGAAAAGAGATTTCAGAAGCGATAAGGCTCTATCGGGAGGTGGCAGATGCCTACGAAGCCGAGGGTTTTTTTCTCAAAGCGGTAACCGTAAGCAAGAGCATCCTGCGACTCAACCCGTCTCTCATAGAGGTCAATGAATGCCTCGCCCATCTCTATGAGAAAATGGGGCTTACAAACGATGCCGTAAGGCAGTACGGCATCTTGGCGTCGTCTTTAGATGCCAAGGGAATGACCGAAAAGGTGATAGAAGTAAGATCTAAAATTGTAGGTCTCATACCCGAAGACCTAACCTCCCGGGTAAGACTTGCCGAAATCTATCAGCGGGAAGGCAGGATGGAGGAAGCCATAGATCAGTACGAAAAACTGGCAATTCAACTGGAAAAATCCGGAAAGAATAAAAGCAAGCTCGCAGATCTTCTCGAAAAAATACTTTCGCACAGACCCGAAGATCGAGACAAAATCGTGAAGTTAATCGATCTTTATTTGGAACTTGGCGAGAACAAGAAGGCCATCAAGTGGCTGGAGGCTGCTGGAGAGCTGGTCGAAAGGAATCCAAGGCTGCTAAAACTTTCTGCGGATCTATACTCTGCGCAAAATCAGAACGAAACTGCCCGGATTCGATACATGAAGCTAGTCGATCTGGCCATCGAGACAAAAGATATAGATCTTGCCTTGGAGGCATATTTAAACGTTTTCATGTTATATCCAGACGAAGAAGAAAGGCTTGGTCCCCAGATAGAGCAGCTAAGACCCGGCGCAACCAAAGAGATTTCGGAAAAAGCCCAAAAGATGCGAGAAGAAAGAGAAACGAGTTCTGCCCTGCCAGATGAAGATACCGCCGAAGAGGGAGATGCCGCAAAAGAACCTTCTCTTAAAGACGTAATTTCAGGTTCTGATGAAAAGCCAAAAACTCAAATCGAAACGCAACCGCCTTCGGAGAACGTCTTGCCGGTGCAAAAATCGGAACCCGAGGATATTACCGACAGGTTTGATACGCAAAAAGCAGATCTTCCTAAAAAAGTTTTAGTCAACGCAGCCTTGGTAATTAAATCTGCAGACGCGTCTTTCAATCTGGCAAATGCCTATGAAAAAATGGGGCTTGTCGATGAAGCTCGCGTCGAATTTAAAAAAGCGAGAAAGTCCTACGTTTCCATAATGACCAACGATTCCTATGGCCTAACTGCCAAAAAAAGAATTTCTGAAATAGACATAAAACTTGGAATCAAACCGCAGGTTGCGGCAAAAGAAAAAATGCCGGAAGCGCCCGAACTTGTGTTAAAATCTGTGGCGCCTGTTTCGGCACGCAAGGTTCCAGTTCCTACAAAGAGTGTTGAAAAGAACGAAAAAAAAGACGACGACAAAGCCCAGAAGACCGCAAGGTCAGCGAAGAAGATTTCTTTTGTGTAGGATTTTTTAAAACTAACCCGGGAATTCGATGACGATGACAGATCATCTTTCATATTACGGGCTTGATAAAGAGCCGTTTTCAATAGTCCCGCTGACCGATTTTTATTATCACAACGAGCAGCATGATCAGGCCATGCTTCGTTTAAGGCGCGCCATAGATGCAATGATGGGCCTTGCCGTGCTTGTTGGCGACGTCGGCACTGGAAAAACGCTTTTAGCCCGAAGGCTTCTCGAGTCACTTCCCGAAGATCAATACGAGGTATCGCTGCTTGTCGTGTTGCATTCTGATGTGTCAAGCGACTGGTTTGTACGAAGGCTCGCTGCCCAATTCGGTGTTGCCGAGGAAGGGCTTTCAAAAGTGGATATTGTGACAAGACTCTATCAAAGGCTAAATGGAATCGCGAGTGAGGGCAAAAGAGCGGTCATTCTCATAGACGAGGCTCACATGCTGCGTCAGAAGGATACGCTAGAGGAGATCAGAGGTCTTCTCAATATGGAACTTTTAGAGCAAAAACTCATTTCTTTTGTCATGTTTGGCATGCCAGAACTCGATTCCAGCCTAAGTCACGACCTTGCCCTAAAGCACCGGGTGGCGGTTAGATATAGTCTTAAAAATTTTTCACCAAACGTGCTTATCGACTATATAAATTTTCGTTTGGAGCGGGCAGGTGCCAGCAAAGAGATATTTTCTCCAGAAGCCATAGACGCTATATGCGAGCTGACAAGCGGCAATCCTCGTCTCGTGAACGTGGTATGCGACAATGCCCTGTTCGAGGGTTACATTCGCCGCGAAGAGCCTCCGCTTGGAGATGACGTAATCAGAAGCATTGGCGAGGATCTGGGTCTCTCAAATTCACTTCCCCCAACCGAAATCGCCGATCGCCGTTAGGTTGCCCTCTAAGGATTGTTCGTTATCGCAGGCTCTCCGTCAAGCCGCTCCCTTGCAAAAACAAACGAAGGTCGGCCATCGTCATAAGTCCAGATCTCAGGATGGATGAGTATCTGTATAGGCGAAAGAACGGGAAAAGATGAATTTGTAAATCCGGATCCTTCGGGAATTTCGCTATCACCGTTTGTAAGGGCTTGAGCCAGAAGCACCCACTGCGCATCGTCTGGCGACCTAAAACCGAAGGCGCCGGCAGTTGGATCTATTATGTCGCCGTTGAATACTCCCGCCGCCGTTATTACCGCTTGATCGTAGGCCACAAGCCAGTTGCCGCTTAGGTTGCTCCTTAAGTCTGCGTCCATGAATATCGGATACGAGGGGTTTCGGCGATCGGTGGGAGAAAATTGCTTTTCCGCCCAGATCACCTCTTCATAATACGAAGCCGGAGGATCTAAATCGTATGCAAATTCATCTACACCGAAAATTGAAGGATCCCCTAGGTGATTTATCAGCTCTATTCTGTTTCTTATCACCCACGCCAGCGCATTTGCAGTGGGGCTTATGCTGTCAAGCGCTACGACATTTTCGCCCAAATCCCCATCCCTGTACGCCTCGTCGGAAATCTGGGTGCCAGCTTCGGCAAGAATGATCTGAATTAGCTCCTGCGGGGAAACGGTAATTTCATAGACGCCATCAAGCGCCACGGCCCCCACAGCGCAGGTAACTGCTGCAACACCCGGGGATAGCGCTATAAGCCTTACTCCGCTGCCTGCCGCAGCTGTATCATAATCGGGTCTGGGTTCCATCCTGACGATATTTTCGTCACTCGCGGTGCATACAAGTTCACCTGTGATGCGTTTTATGTTGCCTAGGTCATCATATAAGACAAGCTCGTCCCGGCCCGGCGCCACGCCGCCTATGGCCAAGGAAAACTTGTCGGTAGGTTCTATGACCCTATCTGGCTGGGCCGAATCGTTTCCACCACCACCTCTGCTCCCGAAGGGATTGCCAAAAAGGTTTGTAAATGGATTCCAACAACCCGAAAAAAACATCGCAATAATGAAAAAAAATGGAATGATTCGCTTCACAGGCCAGATGCTATTCATTTTTCCTTCTATTTTCAAGGTAATTGCGTTGACAGAGCGCCTTGGCATCCTATAATTACAGAACTATGGCTTCCAAACCATCGATAATAAAGGCTCCGCGCGGAATGGTCGATGTAATGCCGCCCGCAATAAAGATCTGGCAAAATATCGAAAACACGGCTCGCGAGGTTTTCGGTACCTACGGTTACAGCGAAATAAGAACACCCATACTCGAAGACACCTCGCTTTTCAAACGCGGCGTCGGTGAATCCACAAGCGTCGTCGAAAAAGAGATGTATAGTTTTACGGATCAGGGCGACCACGACCTAAGTTTGCGACCGGAGGGCACGGCCTCGGTGGTTAGGGCTTATATCGAATCCGGCATGTGCAATATCGATCCGCTCGCCAGATACTATTACATGGGTCCGATGTTTCGCCGCGAGCGTCCGCAAAAGGGCAGGCAGCGCCAATTTTATCAAATAGGTTGCGAGTTGCTGGCGGCGGAAAGCCCCTATGCCGATGCCGAGGTGATCTCCATGGCGGAGCATTTCTTGAAAAGGGCCGGAGTTTCGGATCTTTCACTGGAGATAAATTCGATAGGTTGCGAGGCCTGTCGTCCCTCTTTTAATTCGGCCCTCGTTGAATATTTTGTGAAATTTCAAGGCGGGCTTTGCGATGATTGCATAAGAAGGCTTTCGAAAAATCCCTTGCGCATTCTCGACTGTAAAAATAATTCCTGCAAAGAAATAGTCGAAAAGGCCCCGCGTTTTTCGGCTTTTTGGTGCGATGCGTGCGTCACGCATTTTAGCGCCGTGAAACAGACGCTTGACGGCATCGGCGTTTCATACGTCGTAAACGAGCAAGTCGTTAGGGGGCTTGACTATTACATGAGAACGGCCTTCGAATTTACCACCACGAAGCTTGGCGCGCAAAACGCAGTTTTAGCAGGTGGCAGGTACGATGGGCTCGTCAGGGGCCTTGGAGGTCCTGATGTGGCCGGCATAGGTTTTGCGATGGGCATGGAGAGACTCGTGCTCTTGCTTCAAGATTCCACGAAAAAAGATCCCGTCGATGATGTCGTCTATTTTGCGGTGATAGGCGAACTGGCCGGCCGGAAAGCATTGCCCGTGATAAATCTGCTCCGCCGGGACGGCATCAGGGTGGAATGGGACTATGCGGCAAAATCACTCAAGTCGCAGATGCGAAAGGCCGGCAAAATTGAGGCTGGCTCGGTGGTGATAATGGGAGACGACGAGATAACCCGGGGCGAAGTCATCGTTAAAAACATGAAGACGGGAGAGCAACAAAACGTCCGAATAAAAGATCTCCCGTTTCATTTTATTAATATCGGAGGGTAGGTGAAAAGAAGAACTCACAATTGCGGGGAACTCAAGGCTTGCGACGAAGGCGCCCGGATTATTTTGCAGGGTTGGGTGGGATCGCGAAGGGATTTCGGAGGGCTTATATTTTTCGGCCTTCGTGATCGCTTCGGCACTACGCAGGTCACGATAAATCCGGAGCTCGTTTCGTCTGAAATTGCAAAAAAAGCCTCGGGCGTAAGATATGAATACGTGCTCGAAATAGAAGGCGTAGTCGCAAAAAGACCAGAAGGTCAGACGAACAAAACTATGGCCACAGGTGAAATAGAGGTGATAGCGAATTCTTTGGAAATATTAAACGCGTCCAAGCCGCTGCCATTCTTGGTCGAAGATGATGTAGATGCGTCAGAGGAGCTTCGCCTTAAATACAGATATCTCGATTTAAGACGGCCTTGCCTGCAGAAAATTCTCAGCCTCCGCCATCGCACCTCCCAGATCATAAGAAATTATTTTTCGGAAAACGGTTTCCTGGAAGTGGAAACGCCTTTTCTGGCAAGAAGCACGCCAGAAGGCGCCCGCGACTATCTGGTTCCGTCTAGAATAAGCAAGGGGCATTTCTACGCCCTCCCGCAAAGCCCGCAGATATTCAAACAACTTTTAATGATCGCCGGATGCGATCGCTATTTCCAGATAGTCAAATGTTTTCGCGACGAAGATCTGCGTGCAGATCGCCAGCCCGAATTCACCCAGGTTGACGTTGAAACTTCCTTCCTCGCCCGCGACGATTTTCTGGAAATAATCGACGGACTTTTTTCAAGCATCTTCAAAGAGCTGAAGGGAGTGAACCTTAAGTTGCCGTTGGAAAAGATGAGCTATGAAGATGCGCTAAATCTCTATGGCAGCGACCGGCCCGACCGAAGAATTCCCTGGAGGCTTTGCGATCTCACCGAAGGCTTTAGGGGGTCTGGCTTCAAGGCATTTGCCGGTGTTGTTGAAACAGGCGGCATAATCAAGGGGCTTAACATCGGAAAAAATGAATTATCTCGAAAAGAAATTGGAGAGCAGGAAGAGATAGCGAAGACCTTCGGCGCCAAAGGGCTTGCTTGGGTAAGAATCGAAGGTGAGAAATGGGCAGGACCGATCGCCAAGTTTTTCGGCGAAAAGGAAAAAGAAGCGATCTTAAAAAACGCCGCCGCGTCTGAAGGCGATACGATTTTTTTGGTGGCCGACAAAAAGAAAATAGTCAACGACTCGCTGGGAAATATCCGCGTGATGCTCGGCAAAAAATTGGGCATATTGGATGAGTCGAAAGACGATATCTTTTGGGTTGTTGACTTCCCGCTCCTCGAATACGCCCATGAAGAAAAGAGACATGTAGCGGTTCATCATCCGTTCACCGCACCGCATCCAGACGATGCAGGACTTTTAAAGACCGACCCCGGCAGCGCCCGTTCGCTTGCGTACGATATAATTTTAAACGGCTCAGAGGTTGGCGGCGGCTCGACAAGAATTCACGAGGGTTCGGTGCAGTCGAAGATATTTGAAATCCTCGGCATAGAAAAAGAAGAGGCCAGAACGAAGTTCGGTTTTTTGCTCGATGCCCTCGAATACGGCGCCCCGCCCCACGGTGGCATAGCGCTTGGGCTCGATCGCCTTGTCATGCTGCTCGCCGGCACCGATTCCATTCGCGATGTGATAGCATTTCCCAAAACCACATCCGCTACAGATCTCATGGCCGACGCGCCAAACGAAGTTTCAAAAGCTCAATTAGGTGAGCTTGGGATATTGCTTGATAAAAAAAATTGTCATTAGGGGATCTCTAATAACCGCCCAGCTGCTGCGTTACCCTCCATCGGCACGGCCTGCGACGTACCTCAAGTACGACTCGGCCGGCCTCTGTCGGGATGCCTTGCGACCTTCAACGGTTTGCGGTCCTCCAAAGGAGGACATCAAATGCTGAAGTGTCAATGCGTGGGTACCGCGCATTGACCATATGGACGATTCTTAGAGATCCCCATTAAACTGAGATAGCAATTGCTGGTTCCGAACTAGGTGGGCTTTCCTCCGTCGCCTCCGGTTGAGAAGCTGGTTGGGGGCTTGCCTCTGGGGCTGCTGCGGCCGGACTTTCTTCCGCTCCCTTCTCTTCCATCAATTCCTTGGCAGCAGCGAGTGCCTCGTCCAATTTGCCTTCTTTTATAAGGGAGATAACATCTTCGCTCATATGTTTCGTGCCGAGTTCTGCAACCTCGGATTCTCCAAATTTTTCGCGAAGAGCCTTTAGCGCATCCGGCTTAGAAGCTACCGAACCTCCTACCTCAAAAGATCCGGCTGGCTGAGAAGCCGCCCTATCCTTTGCCTCCGAAGGAACCGCGGGGTTTCCCATAAATGGCGGAGTGCGAAGTTCCTCCATGGCCCGGCCTAGAGCCGCAAACATCGCCGTGCCTATCTGACCGGCCATTGCGCCTAACTGTCCCAGAAATTCCCTGGATGCAGCAACCCTTTGCGCCCACGCCGACTGTTTTTCATTTACCGGACTTGTCATATAAGTCAGAGCCCCTTTACGCCTACGCTTGAAACCTTCACCGCATCCGAACTCTTAAATCCGGTCCCAGCTGTGCTTTCCGGCTGGCCATAGAAATAGCTGGTAGGACGTGAAGAACCCGTGCTGCTTACTCTAAGATGCGCCCGCACGCTTCCAGACATCTCGGACCTCATGGTATTGTTTATTGGTCCGCCCACATCTTCGGCCCGATGCATTGAAGTCTGATTCATTCCTCCGATATTCGCCATGACGGTCTCCTTTTATTTTTTCTATTCATCAATATTATCGGTTGGGCACTCACTGAAAGTTGCTTGGCTTTCAAACTTATTTTTTGCAAATGTTTGATAGTCAAAAAATCCATACTCTAATGATCCGTTCCTAATGAATTTTTTCGACAAATTGACGGACAACATTCGTCATCATTCATAAATCATTGATAATATTGATAATTTTAACTAAAGGGCACCTCTAAAAACTCTTGTTTCGGGGATCTCTAAGAATCGTCCAGATGGTCAATGCGCGGTACCCACGCATTGACACTTCAGCATTTGATGTCCTCCTTTGGAGGACCGCAAACCGTTGAAGGTCGCAAGGCGCCCCGACAGAGGCCGGCCGAGTCGTACTTGAAGTACGTCGCAGGCCGCGCCGATGGAGGGCAACGCAGCAGATGGGCGGTTATTAGAGATCCCCTAAAATATTTTTTTTTACGATCACGCAACTTTCGGGGTAGGTCATGCCGATAATGATTATGAAAGCGAAAGATAATAGAACAAAAAATAAACTGCCCCCCCTTTTGGGCCCTTTGACGATAGTGTTGAAGGGCTCTTTTTTGTTCTTTTTTGCCCCTCTTTTTTTTACCATTCTTGCCTTTCTTTGGTTGCCTGCTATATTGGGCGCATGATTCGCAAAATAATCACCTATCCAGATCCTCTCCTCACTCAGGTGGCAAAATCTGTAATCCACATAACCGACGAGATAAGAACGCTTTTAAACGACATGGCGGAAACCATGTATGCGGGCGAAGGCGTTGGGCTCGCGGCGCCACAGGTAGCCGTTGGGCTTCGCGCAATAGTCATAGACGTAGATGTGGAGGCTGGCGAAAAGGGACCGGGCCTTTTAAAGATGGTAAATCCCGAGATAGTGGCCGGAGACGGGGAAATCGAATGGGAAGAAGGTTGCCTATCCGTTCCGGATTTTAGAATCAAGATAAAGCGAAAAGGCCACCTACGCGTAAAGTATCTAACTGAAAACGGCGAGGAGATTTTTTTGGAATGCGAAGGACTTTTGGCTGTGGCCGTACAGCACGAAATCGATCACCTAGACGGCAAGCTCATCATAGACGATGCCAGCCGGCTCAAACGAGATCTCTATAGACGCAAGCTCAGAAAAAAACACACTGAAGACATCGATTTTTAAATTTCACGGGACGATATGAAAATAATTTTTATGGGTTCTGCGGCTTTCGCCGTGCCGTCTCTTGCCGCCTTATTGGAAACCAAACACGAGGTTGTCGAGGTTGTCGCCCAACCAGACAAGCCCGCAGGCCGCGGGCAGCACGTCACTTCGTGTCCTGTGGCACGATTCGCCAAGGAAATGGGCCTTGCCCTCTATCAACCCGGGGGAGTAAAAAAACCGGAACGCATAGAACATTTCAAAAAACTCGCCCCAGATCTCATAGCGGTTGTTGCCTATGGCAAAATCCTGCCTCCGGAGCTTTTACAAATTCCTCCTCTAGGATGCGTAAACGTGCACTCTTCACTTCTTCCCAAATATAGAGGAGCTGCGCCTATGAACTGGGCGATAGTAAACGGCGAAACTGAAACCGGCGTGACGACGATGAGAATATCAAAAGATCTGGACGCCGGCGATATCCTCATGGCTATAAGCACGCCCCTAGACGAGTGTGAAACGGCCGTCGAACTTCACGATAGATTAGCGCCCCTTGGGGCGGAACTTCTCATCAAAACCCTCGCGGCAATCGAAGACGGCAGCGCGAAGCAAACCCCGCAGGATCATTCAAGTGCCACCTACGCGCCCATGATAAAAAAGGAGGACGGGCACCTAGATTGGACCGGCTCCGCCCGCGACATCTATAACCGCGTGCGAGGCTTCAAGCCTTGGCCCGGCGCGTTTGCATTTCTCGATGGAAAGAATTTTCGAATACACGAGGCCGCAGCCGTCGATTTTGATTCCGGCGAAAAGCCGGGAACGATCATAGAAAACGAAGGTCATCTAGCCGTTGCCTGCGGCAGCGGGACGCTCTATCTTCTGGAAGTTCAGCTAGAGGGCAAGCGGCCCCTTGGCACGGCGGATTTTCTGCGCGGACACAAAATAGAAAAAGGAGCAACGCTTACATGAAAAGGCTAATCGCACCATCGATTCTCTCGGCGGATTTCTCAAGACTTGGCGAAGAGATTGCTGCGGCGGAAAAAGGCGGCGCTGATGTCATACACCTGGATATAATGGACGGACATTTCGTTCCAAACCTGACGATAGGCCCTCCGGTTGTAAAAAAACTGCGCAAATGCACAAAGCTGCCTTTCGATTGTCACCTGATGATAGAAAATCCCGAAAAATACATAGATGCCTTCGCGAAGGCCGGAGCGGATTGGATATCAGTGCACGTGGAGAATTCCAACCTTTCAAAAATCCTGCCCGAGATCAAAAAACTCGGATGCAAGGCAGGTGCGGTCATAAATCCGCCTACTCCTCTTGAAAAACTCATGCCGTTTGTGGAGCTTGCCGATTACATACTCGTAATGACAGTGAACCCCGGTTTCGGCGGCCAAAAGATGATAAAAGATTGCCTAGAAAAAATATCCTCTCTCAAGAAATATTTTGCCGGCCGGCGGCTCGATATTCCAGTTGAAATAGACGGAGGAGTGAATGCCTCCACAATAGCCGATGTCGCAAAGGCCGGGGCAGATATAATAGTTGCAGGATCTGCCATTTTTGAATCGGCCGATTATGGCCGGGCCATAGAACATCTAAAAAGCTCGCCCGGATAAACGAAGTTTTGCAAGCCGCCATCTGCGCCGAGGGATATAGAATGAAAGGTTCTCTTCAGGCTGGAGGTTCAACATTAAAATCTATCGTAGCCAACCGAGTCCTTTGCACAAGGATTCATCTTCGGGTTTGAATGCGCCCATGTAGCCGGAGCCTTCGTTTCCTATCACTTCCCGGGGGAACGGGGCGATTGTCACTTTGTCGTCAATTAGCGTGAGCTTACCTTCTTTGTTTACAACAGAATATGAATAGGTCGTAGAGACAACTCGATTTTCAATCGCCAGATTGATTCCAGCACCGACGCTTTCGGCAAATCCCCGGGGAACGCAAAAGTCCCCGATATCTAGGAGGGTGTCAGGGTTGTTATGCCAAGGCCGCAGGTCTTGTCCTTCAACGCGAAGATCTAAATTATTTTTACCCTGCCGATAATACTTTTCGATCATGTCGGGCGGAAGGGCGTGATAACGAGGGGAATGTTGGCCGCCTTCCTGATGGACATGCGCCGCATATTTCCCTCCGATAAGATTATAATCCATAAGAATCTTCTTTTTTGCATAATCATCATCACTCACATCGTCAGGCGAATTGGCCAACGCTATTGACCACTGAGCAATGGAGTACTTATTGGAAAAAATGTTGTTTAAAAAATACGTTTTAGGCGCCAGCAAATTTGCCGTCGTGCTGCCATAGCCCAATCCCCGATAACCTATAAATACGTTATTGAAGATATAAAGCTTCGCATTGTGACCGGAGAAAAAAAAGATATTGAACATATTGGTAGGAGATTCCGAATAACTATCGCGATCGTGAGCAGGACTGTTGTGTTCATCGTTTTTTGTGTGTCTTCCCTCGAAAACATGCCAATTGTCGCGATTAAGAAAAACATTTCGGTAGATGTAGAATGGACCGGTGGCGATATCCGAGTGCATTTTTGTTCTTAGACCATCGGCACAGTCTAGAAGTAAATTATCGTGCCATTTGGCATCTAGGCCAGCCGAGGTTGGTTCGAGACAGTCATCATGAGAGTTTTCGACGATATTGTGATGGACATCGATGCCCTTGTTAAGTTCTTTTATTTCAGCGTCTGTATAATCTAGTGCAATTCGCCTTCCTTTGTCTTTCCAACTCTTATGCACCATGTCCTGAATGCCGTTCATTGCACCGAACAAATAGTTGTGATGAACCTCTATTTTATCTTTGGCCGATAATATCGCAACTCCATGTTCGTCATTATTTCCGGCCTTGATCAGGTGAAACATAGTATCGCTATTATCTTCGTAGATTTTGCCGAAGGCATAATTTGGGGCGATATAATTGTACCTGACAGTTACATCTGACGGGTATTCAAGCGGAGTGATATTTGTCCCGTAGATATAGACGGCTCTTTTGCCTCCACTCAAAATCGAGTTTCCTTCTACCGTACAGCGATGGGAATCCCCCTTCACTGTAATCTGGCCATGTTTAACGGTAAACCCTCGTATGACGATATTAGAAGAGTTGGAGACATGTACGCCCGTATGCTTTGGTTGTACCATGACCAGCCTATTTGGATCGTCAATTCCATCGAACTTGGTTTTGTCGAGTATTCTTAAATAAATTGTCTGTCCTAGTTTTGATGCATCATACTCCATTCCCTTGGCAGCAGCTTCTATAAAATACGCGGCATAGAAATTCGTCCATTCCCGGGGATCCTCACTATAAGATTGACCATTGGCTGCAAGAGAAAAAACCCTTGGCCCCTTCAACAACATATCAATGCCTTTTTTGAGGCGGTTTGATTTTGCTTGAGGAGTATCAGCTAGCTGATCGTTACTAAGGGCGGTTTTATAATTTTCTGCAGACATGAGAAACTTCATTCTGATCGGAATAACGCGTTGGTCGTTTGCATAAAGAAAGTACCGCAAATCGGTTGTCGTTGTTTTGTAAATTCCGCAATTGGCCTGCCCCCCACATTTTTGTTTCGATAGCTGGGTCCATGGTCCAGCTAGCTTTTCGCCAGAATCTATAACGCTCTTTCTATCATCCCCCTGAAGCACGATCTTGTTTTTTTGGGAAAATCTCACATCCACATTGCAGATTCCCGCTGCGACGTTAATTCTGGTGCAAGAAAAATCTTCATTTATAGCTTTTTGAATCGTTTTAAACGGAGTTGCCAAATCGCCAGTTGCACCATCATCGCCATTTTCGCAATTTACGTATTTATCAGTCATTGTTGCACATCCGGCTATAGCTGTTTCTTTGGGCATTTTTCCCCATCGATATTCTATCCAGTTTTTTCCGGTCGATGAAACACACCTGTCTTTTAAGCAGAACTGGGTTTGGGGACAATCATTGTCATTCTTACACGTCATTTCGTTTTTTTGATCTTCTTGGGAAGGTTCCGGAGCCGGGGTTTCCTTTGCTGGTTCGGAGCGCCATTCGATGCCATCGTGGCAACCTGAAATCATCGAAATGGACATCGTAGAGAAGAGGAAGATAATCAAAAAAGTTTTTGGAGTAGAATGAAAAAGCATAAAGCTCCTAGAAACTAGAAATTTGACGCACCAACGGAAAGATAATTATTCAAGTTTATATAACTTCGAATTCATCATCCCCCCGGCGCTGAAGTACAGTACGCCACCGCACTCTTTTAAATTGGAAATGTCATCATCTCCAGCAAGATTGATATTTGACATCTGAACGATGCTTGTTCCATCATATTTAAATAGCTTCAAACGACCATCGCTGTTTGCTCCGAAAAAATAAAGTTTTTCTTTGTAAACCGTAATATACATTGGATTATCCAAACCCATGGCATAGGTATCAGAGACCTGCGTTATGGTTGTTCCATCGTATCTAAAAAGCTTTGTATAATTACCCGGCATCTTTGCGTTAAAGTAGAGCATGCCATTATAAACTTCCAGATAGCTTGGCCAATCGTCCTGAGGATCCAAGCCTTCGGGATGATTGATATCTGATATCTGGGTTATCGTCGTCCCATCATATTTGAAGAGCTTAACAAGACCATCAACATTGATTGCAGAAAAATATAGAGAACCATTATATACCTTCAGCTCAGTCGGGTTGTCGCTGGCAAACGCACTTTCTTTAGTATCTGATATCTGGGTTATGTTTGTCCCGTCATATTTATAAAGTTTTGAATAATTATTGGCATTCATTGCGTTAAAATATAACGCATCACCATACACCGTCAGATAGGATGGCGAATCACTGCCAAGCTCATAAGTGTCTGATATCTGGGTTATCGTGGTTCCATTGTATTTATAAAGTTTTGTGTAGCCGAAGCCGCTCGATACTGCACTGAAGTAAAGCGATCCATCATACACCACTAAGCCTGTGGGAGAATCGCCACTGCCATCATTGATATTTGATACCTGAGTTATATCGCTTCCATCGTATTTGTAGAGTTTTGCATTCGAGCTGGCATTTTGCGCGCTGAAATAGATTGCTCCATTAAATTCAGTCATATACTTGGGGTCATCATTGCCGCCGTCATTGATGTTCGATATCTGGGTTATCTGGGTTCCATCATATTTGAAAAGTTTTTTCTGCCAACTGTCATTTTGCGCGTTAAAGTAAAGGGCATCCCCTGAACCGGCATCAAAACTAACGAGGTATGCAGGAGAATCTCCAAAACCGTCATGAATATTAGAGACCTGATCAATGGTATATTTTGTGGATGGCAATACATTGCTCGCCTTCGATTCATAACCGGCCTTTTCCACGTCAACTATAAAATCAGCGGTGGTCTCAGCGCCCAGGCCATCACTCAACTCTTCTCTTGTAAATTCAAACCCAACCAGATCACATAGAATATCAGCAAACGGGGCCTCAGCAGAGCATCCATCCAATTCCTCAGGCCCGTCATACGATACAGAAATATTTATTGTTGAAGCAGCATCGGTAATATCCACACCTCCGACGCTTGAATCAGTATATCCACTGCCGCTTCCAGAACCGGCAAGAGGCTCACCACCCTCAACAATCACACCGGAAACAGCGCCGCACTCCCCTTCTCCACACGAATCGACATCCACAATTCCGGAAACAGGACGAAGCGGAATCGCCGAACCGGCAACAGACACCTCCATTACGGAATCCGCCGCTATCGTAATATCACCGACAAGAACATTCACGCACAAGACCTGAACGTTTGTGACATTAGCCGAAACAATGGTGCCGGTTCCGTTTGTCACCGAACACTCTTGTCCAACAGGCTGAGTCAGGACAGTAACCACATAGCCGGCGCCATCGGCCAATTCGGTATCGAAAACAAATTCGCCATCTGCATCAATTTCAAGGTCATCTTCACCATTATTTTGCAAAACAACCACACCATCCAAAGAGCTTACTTCTCCACCGACCGTATAGGTAGTTTCTTCACATACAACCGCAACATTCGTCACATTAGCGCCATCGATCGTTCCGGTGCCGTTTGTCACTATACAAGTCTGCCCCGTAGGCTGAGTCAGGACAGTAACCACATAGCCGGCGCCATCGGCCAATTCGGTATCGAAAATAAACGTGCCATCTTCGTCAAGACTAAGATTATCACCGCCATTATTTTGAAGCACGACTGAGCCGACAAGACCATTGATCGTTCCGCCGATATTGTAACTTTGACCACTGCCAATCGTGGTGAATGTTATGCACGCCCCCTCGAAAACCCCATCAGTATTTGGATTGGCCGGTTGGATCTCCTTGGTGGCGCAAAAACAGTACTTCGTGCCATACCTAAGTGGTTCGCTTTCCGATTCACTATAACAGGTATTGCCGGAACAATATGTCGTGCGTTCCACGTGGCTAGCCGAATCGCATTGCCCATCCAAATCGGAAAGCTCCGGCCAGAACTCTCCCGCCATATCCTTGTCCGGTATAAATATAGAGGGAGATACTCCAACCGGAGCAACAAAAAGGCTTTTGGAATTGACGCTAGAGGCCTTGACGTTGAATTTAAATCCCATTGCGAGTACTTTATCTACATCGACATCGATGACGCCGTCCTCTATGTTGGCCACTACTGCATCGCTCCCCCCCGAAATCTGGGCCGGGCCGGTACTACAAGCGACCAGAACAAGAAAAAACGACAGACAACACACCAATTCGATAAATTTTCTCATGACTCATCCTCCTCGTGCTTGAATGATAGCAATTTTGATACCATCACAAAAAAATCAGCCCCATAACCAATCCGTTGATATTATTAAC
>Ga0351882_1154_pt2 | contig 16872 bp, 6 predicted proteins | sample BONcelFGM3001F13_FD_206762 | JGI IMG/M metagenome (GOLD analysis project Ga0351882, IMG submission 206762) | Enriched cells from coal bed in the Powder River Basin, Montana, United States - BONCAT cells FGM rep3 HSBNCT.FGM.300.1.F13 ... | reverse complement strand
GCGCGCGGCACGTCATAAGCGGTGATCACGTGCTCGGTGCCGTCGTAGGGGAAGGTTTCGCTGTCCGGCGTGACGGTCACATCGCGGCGGGTCACGGTCACGGTGGCGTCTGCGGGTTCGAAGATCAGGCTGCCCGTCAGGTCGGTGATCTGCACGGTCACCAGATGCGCGGAAGCGTTGGTGTAGGCGGGGTTATCCGGCTCGTTCACGGTGGGCGCGCCAGGCACGCTCACGTCCTTGGACGTATAGGTGAACACGAAGCGGTCGGTGTCGGTCAGGTCGATGGTCTGCCCGCCGATCACGATGCTCTCCGGCATGTCGATCTCGTGGCTCTGGCCGTCGTACACCTTGGTAACGTCCGTAAGGCCCAGCTGCACTTCGGTCACAACGGTGGGCGTGATGGTGAGCCCGCCGGGCACGATGGCCACGGCGTAGTTGGCGGTCACGTCGTTCGCGCCGTTCATGACTTTCACGGTGGCGGTGTCGATCTGCACAGGGTAGATGCCCGCCAGCGTCGCGGCGTTCACCTGGCCCATCAGCAGCGAAAGGCTGGCCTCGTCCACCTGATGGGCGGGGATGGCGTAGCCGCTGGCACTTTGCAGAATGGCGACGCTGTGCTCGTTTGCGTCGTAGGGCACGCTCAGCGTTTCGGAGGTGAGCGTCAGCGGGCGGGGCAGCACGGTCACGGTCACGGTCACGCTGGCCGGATCGGCGTACTCGTCGCTGGTCGCGTTGATCCTGACGGTGTACTCGCCCGCGTCGGTGAAGGTGGGCAGCGTGTCAAACGTCTCGCTTTGCCCGTTATGGGTCACGGTGTAGGTGTAGGTAAAGGCGTCCGTACGGTCGACCGGGTCGCCGCCCTCGGTGGCGACGGTCACGGTGGGCTGCGGCAGGGTGTGCGCCGTCGCGTCGTAGGTGAAGGTAAGCCCTTCGCCTGTGAGCGTTGCGTCCGCGATGCCGCGCACCACGCGGATGTGGCCGTTTACCGTAGTGATATGGTAGTTTTTCGCGTTGTCGCCATCCGCGATGCCATAGGCCGCAAACGTTACGGCGTGGCCTTCGCCTACCTGGCTTTCGGTGTTGTTGGCCAGGGTGTAAAGGATGGTGTCGCCCGCGTAGAGCGTGTCCGCGGGCAGGCCGTCCGCCTGCCAGTGCGCGGTGTCAATGCGCCACACCTTCGCCTCGCCGCTGGGCAGCAAGGTGTAGGGGAAGTTGTCGTTGGTGTCGGCGGTCAGGGTCACGGGCAGCGGCGTGATGGTCAGGCTGGCCGTAACGGTCTTGGTTTCATAGTTGGGGTGCGTGAGCTGCACGTAGATCTGGTACGTATCAGGCACGCCGCCCGCAAGGATGGCCTTGACGTCCGTCTCGCTGGGGAACGCGGTGGTGTTCCAGCCGGAGGCGTCCGGCGCCAGCGGCGTGAGGCTCCAGGCGATGGTCACACCGGTGAGGGCATCGCCTTCGCTGTCGCGCAGCACGGGCGCAGTGTAGGTGCGCGCGCTAGCGTCGTAGACGTAAGTCGCCTCGGTGCGCTGCGCCTGGCTTTGTGCCTGCGCGATGGCGATCAGGCCGTTTACATAGGTGATGTCATAGTTGGCGGTCACGTCTGTGCTGCCGCGCTTGATCGTGGTCAGCGGCTGGTCAAACGTCACGGCATAGGTGCCGGCCTCGGTCTGCGGCGTGCCCAGCAGCGTGGCGCTGGCGGTCTGCCCGTCCAAAAGTCCGGTGAACTCCGTCTCCGGGCTAACGGTGTAGCTCACGCTCACGGCGCTGCCGTCGTACACGTTGCCCGTGCTGCTGTCCGCCGTGAAGGTCACGGCGCGGCGGCTGATGGTAAGCGTTGCCGCGTCCTGCCCGGCGGTTTCATAGTTGGGGCTTTCGATCTTCAGGGCGATGGGGTATACGCCCGCGCCCTCAAACTGGGGCAGCGGCTCGCCCGTGGCAAGCGCGACCCACTCGCCCTCGCCCAGCTTGTAGTACACGATATAGGGCGTGCCCGCGGGCACATCCACGGTGTAGCTCAGGCGGTGGCCCACGCCGTCGTAGATCAGGGACAGGTCGTCCACGGACACACCCAGCGCGCCCGTGTTCTGCGTAACTTCAATGGAGCCGTCCACGGTGATCACGTTGTAGTTGGAAGGCTTTGCCCCCACGCTCCAGTCCGCGACCGCAATGGTGATCGCGTTGCTGCCCAGCGCGGCGCGGCTGTTGCCCTGCATGGCCACGGCGGTGATGGTATCGGTGCCGATCAACCCTGTGGTGGCGGTGGCCACGTCCACGCTCCAGTCCGTCACGGTGAAGGTTTCGCCCGTGTAAGTAAAGCTGCCATCGCCGGCGCGCACGGTCACATCACGCGGGGTGATGTGCAGCGTCTCGCTGTCGGTGGGCTGGTTGCTGTAGTTGGGGTTGCTGGCGCGCACGGTCAGGGGGTAATCGCCCACGTCCGTGTAGGACGGCAGGGGGTTGCCCTCGCCCACGGTCTGCCACGGGCCGTCGCCGATGCGGTACTCCAGCGTCACGGGCACGCCGCCTGTGCTCACGGTGTAGCCGTGGGTGAGCCCGTCGTAGATGTAGGTGCCCGCGCCCGCGGAAAGGTCCACGGTCAGCTGGTCGCTCTGCACGATCTCCAGCGTGCCCTTTTCATAGGTGAAGCTGTAGTTTGAGGCGTTGCCAACCCCCATGACCGCCTGCGAAGGCGTGGGCTCGCTCACGCCCACCAGCGTGCGGGTGTTGTCGATCAGGGTGACGCTGGCTACGCTATCGCTGCCCACAAGGCCGGTGGTATCGGTGGCGGGGGCGACGGTGAACGTGCTCACCGTGTGGGGCATGCCGTCGTATACCACGCCGGTCAGGCTATCCGCGGTGATGGTCACGGGCCGCTTGCCGATGGTGACCGTAGGCGTTGCGGGCACGATCACATAATTGGGGTGCGTCGCGCTCACGGTCACGGTGGTGGTGGGCATGGCATCGGCAAAGCTGTTGGGCACCTGCGTGCTGCCAACGGTGTAGATAAGCGACTGCCGGATGGTTTCCGCGTCGTCGGTGTTCACCGCGCCACCCTCGCCGGTGGGCACGGTCACATCCAGCGTGCGGGCAATGCCGTCGTACAGGGCACTGATGTCCGGCGCGGTCAGGGTGATGGTTTTGGGCGTGATGGTCACGGTGGCTGTGCCGGTCCAGATAACCTCGCCGTCACGCGTGACGGTCACGGTCACGGGCACGGGGCCGCCGGTCACGTCGGTGTAGCTGTTGGGTGTGCTGTAGGTGACCACATCGGTGGGCAGCAGCTGGCCCAGCGGGTCGTTCAGGGTAACGCCGTGGGGCTGGCCGTCATACACATCGTTGTAGCCGGTCACGCTTAAGCCGTCCACAGCCGCGGTTACGAAGCCCGCGTAGAACACGCGGTTCCCAGTGCTACCGGTGGGCAAGGCGGGCACGCTGGCCAGCGCGGTATAGCCGTCGTCGGTATACCAGCCGGTGAAGGCGTAGCCCGCGGCGCTGGCCGCGGCAAGCGTAAAGTCAGCACTTTCAACAGTGTAGCCCGTAAGCGTATTGGGGTTCACAAAGCGCGCCTGCGCGCCTGCGGGCAGGTTGTTCTCATAGCCGATGGTGTAGGCGACGGGCGTCCAGGTCGCGTACAGGGTGGTATTGCTGTAGATGGATATGGTCGGGTTTTCGGTGCCCGGGCCGTAGGCGGGGCCCGAGGGCTGGCCGGTGCCGTCCTTGAGCTTCCAGCCCGCAAAGTCGTAACCGGGGCGCGTGATGCCGCTGCCGCTTGCCACCGTGGTGGGCGTGTTGATGGACACGGTAACGCTGCCCGGGAGCGTGCCGGTGTAAGGCGCGTCGGAGGCATAGCTCAAGGTAGCGGTCAGGTGGCTCCACACGGCATACAGGGTCACGTCGTGCTTGGGCATGGTGAAGGGGTCGCCCACCAGCGTGATGGCCGCCAAAGCGGAGGCCGTCTCATACACCTGGCCAATGGCGGCAATATCGGTGGTCCAGCCTTCAAAATGGTTCTCGCCGTAGGAAGGCGTGCCGCCGATGATGGCCACGCTGCTGTTGGCGCGGTGGCGGTCCGGGTCGGTGGGCGCGCCGCTGCCGCCGTTTGCGTCATAGGTAACGGCGTACGTATCGGGCGTATAGTGGAAGTCAAGGTAGTTGCCATACTCGGCCACGGTCAGGCTGGCCGTGTCCGGCTCGCCGGACAGGTGCCGGTACGTCTCGCCATTGAACTCGATCACCTGCTCGCCGCTGAGCAGCGTATAGCTGTAGCTGGCGCCAAGCTTCACATTGCGGTCGGTCTCGCCCGTAAACTCCTTGGAGGGCGCGATGTTGTCGCCGTTTTCATCCAGGAAGCGGACGGTTACCACGATATCCGTGCGCAGGTGATAGAGGAAGTCCACATGGTTGGCTGCCTCATCCACGCCGATGGTGAGCGTCGCGGGGCTGGGACTTACCGCCGTATCCAGCCGGTAGCCGCTCAGATCCTTGGCGATCAGCGTGATCTGCCTGCCATAGCGCGCGGTGCCGGTGGTGTCGACGGTCAGGCGCAGCATGGGGTTGGTGTCCGCGTCCAGATAGCTGGCGGAGTAGGCGATCAGGTTGCGGTTGTAATACACGCTAAGCGTGAGGGGGTTAGTGGTGTTGGAATGCACCACGCCGCTGACCACCGATATGCCGCTGACAAACGTGAAACCGGCATACGGGAGGATGTTTGCGGTCGCGGTGGTGCCTAGCGACAGCGACGTGTCCGTCACCGTCGCGGCCACATCCTGCGTGTAGCCGTTATCGGCAATGTTTTGCAGGTAGTACTTGACCACGTACGTGCCCGTGGGGTTGGGCCGGTACACAAAGGTGATCACGTTCTGCGAAACCGCGCCCGCGCTGGTCTCGGCGGCCAGCACCTTCGTTTGCTGGTAAACGGTGGGCGAGTAGCCCGGGATGTTTTTGTAGCGCACCGTCACCAGGCTCGAACTGGTGGCAACCGGCCCCAGTGAGGGGGCGACCTCCGTGCCGTTGAGGTCGACATAGCGAACGATGTAGTATACCTGCGGCGCCTCCACATACGTGAAGGTGATAATGTTGTTGGCCTCGACCGCCTCCAGCGTGATGGAGGAGGTGAGCCTGTCGGGGTAGAGGGGCAACCCCGTCGCGGTATAGCCCGCGGGGGCGGCCTCGGTCACCAAAGTGCTAACGTCGTCCGCACCGGTCTTATCGGCAATCGCCTGCCCGCCTTCGGTGTAGACGGCACCGCCGCCCGCCTTGACATAGCGCACCGTGAAGGCGACCACCGAGGCCGTCCAGTGTGCGTACAGGTCATAGGCGCGCGTGATGGGCATACTGAAGGTGAACAGCTTCTGCACGCCGCCGTCCAGGTAGTACCAGTAGTCGAAGTGGTAGCCCGGGCGCGTGGGGTTGGCCACTTGGCTTGCGTTTTCGTCCTTGACGACTATCTGCGTGGTATATACGCCGCCCGATTCGTAGTTGAGCTCAAACACGACCGGGTAGGTGGGCTTCTTCCAGCCCGCGTAGAGGATCAGGCCATTGACCGGCATGGTGGCGCCGGCCCAGACGAACAGCGCGTCCTCATACAGGTTCTGGTTGGTGTACCAGCCGGTGAACACGTAGTCCAGCGGCACGCCCGCGGGGCGGGTAGGCGTATAATTATAGGAAGCGATGCTGGCTTCGAAGAAGATCAGCGCCGTGGCGGTCACATCGCTGCCGTTGTGGAAGGTGATGGTGTTCTTGGTACGGGTGTAATACAGCGTGATGTTGCGCGCCGTGGGGTTGTTGGTAGTGCCGCTGGTGATCACCGTGACCACGTTCTGACCCGCAAAGCCGGAGATCTCTTTCATGCCCCAGCCGCCGCCCACGGAGTACACCACCTGCGAGAGGTTGGCGGCCGCTGCGTAGTAGCGCGTGGTGCTGTTGTAGGTATAGGCGGTGCCGGTGCCGTCCGGCGTTTCCAGCATGTAGGTGAGGGTGTCGCGGCAGGTGCCGGTATAGGTGGCCGTGAAGTTGCGCGACAGCAGCTCCGGCATGAAGGTGAGGCGCTTGGAGGTGTACAGGTACTGTGCCCCAGGCGAGCTCCACCCCTGGAACCTCACGCTGTCCGGCCCGACGAACGTGGGCCAGAGGTTGGTGATGTCCGAGTCGTACTTGGCGGTGAAGCTGTAGTCCACATTCGTGCTGGACCCGCTGTGGTTATACGTGCCGCCGTTGGCGGTCAGGTAGGTGCCGTTGTTGACCAGCAGGAAGTTTGCGAAATAGGTGTTGCGCGAGAAGTACACATTCTGGATGGACGAACCGTCGCCCGCCAGCGTGATGGTCTCGCCGTGGTGGTATGTAAAGTACTGCGCCTGCGAGTCGGTCACCAGCGCGGTGTTGAACGTGCTTACCGTGCTGCCCGCAAGCCCCGTCTGCCCCGTAATGGTGGCGGCGTAGCTGTAGTTGGTGTTATTGGCGTTCTCGCGCCACACCACTATGGTATAGCCCACGGTCAGCGGCGTCCAAAGAGCGGTGATGGTCACATCCGCGCTGCCGATGGTCGCGGGGATGGGGATGTCCCACCCGGCGAAGGTATAGCCTACGCGCGTGGGGTTGGGCGGCACAACCACCGCGGTGCCGTAGAGGCCCACCTGCGGCTCAATGTAGGTGCCGTTTGCGGTGCTGAACAGCACAAAGTGGATCTGCCGGTCATAGAGCAGCTCCACAACCGTGGTGCCGTCCGCGGCGATCTCTTTGTTGACCGTATACAGGTTGGTGATGAGTCTGAAGCCATCGTAAGTGTTCACGTCAGCAGCGGTCACAGTGGTCATGCTGCCGGTCTCGCCGGTGCGTGCCACAGTGTCCACCGCCGTATAGCCGCCGCCCGTCAGGTTTTGCAGCTTGTGCACGATCTGGTAGGGCGTATTGGCATCCGGCAGATAGGTGACGTCGATATAGTAGTCCTGCGTGATGGGCTCGCTGATGGCCACGGTAGGCAGATCGGGCGTATAGCCCACGATGGACGGCGAGGTGACCGTCTGCGTGAAGTAATACCCATTGCTCACCTGCGCCACAAAGGGCTCGGCGGCCTGGTTGTTATTTTTAAAGATGTAGTTGATAGCGATGGTGTGCTGCACAAGCGCCGAAAACACGGCCGTGATGGTCGTGTCCGCACCGATGCCGGAAATCTCCTGCGGCTCCCAGTGGCTAAAGCCAAAATCCTCGCGGGTGGGGATATCGCCGTAGTAGTTGGTTGCCACTACGTCGGTGCCCGCGCGGATGCCGCTTACGGTGTGCAGCACCGTGCCGTCCCAGTTTTCGTAGGTGAGGGTGAACAGTTGGATATACTGCGCCGTAAGCGTGACATCCGCCTGCAGATCGTCCAGCGAGGAAACGATCGAGCTGCCGTTATGCCAACCCGTGAAGTCATACCCAGCGCGCGAGGGCGTGGGCCACTCACTGTTGGGGTAGGAGCCGCCCACCGCAACGGTGTCGCTCTTGAGCTCCGTACCATCGTGATCCAGGAAGCGCACGGTCACGCTGCCCGCGCCCGCCTCGGCATCCTGCGCCTCGATGATGTTGTAATCGCCGCCGGTCGGGTCGCTGACAATCTGCGTTTCGGCGAGCGCAGCCACAGGAAAGCTTCCGGCCAGCAGCGAAAACGCCACCAACACAGAGAGCATCTGGTGCAGGATTTTTTTCATGATGTTACCTCCCAAAGCGATGCTGTATGAGACGGAAAAGGGGGCGCATGCGCGTCCCAGTAAGGTCAGTGACCGTTCAAGCTGTTATGAGGCGATGGTAACGACCATACGCCACTGAAAGTGCGCATTGGACCGGGACAGCGCGAAGGAGTAGCTGCTGCCACCCGCGCCGCTTTTGTCATGCCAGGCTCCGCCGTCGAAGTACTGCCACTGCATGCTGTAGCTTACGCCGTCCAGCCCGCTGATCTCGGCTGCCACGGTAATCACGTCGCCATACTGCACAGCGCCGCCGGTGATGCAATACGTGTTGATAACAACGCCGCTTAAATCCAGCGCGGGCACTTCGGGCACGGGTTCCTCGGTCGGCTCGGCCGGCTCTTCGGTAGCCTCGGGGTTCTCGGTGGCCTCGGGGTTCTCGGTGGCCTCGGGGTTCTCGGTGGCTTCGGGGTCTTCCGTCGCCGCAGGGCTCTGGGTCACTTCGGGCGTCTGGGTCTCCGCGGGGGTGCTGCTGGTTTCGGGGGTAGGTTCAGCGGAAGGCGCAGGCGCGCTTTGCGGGGGCTCGCTGCTCTGCGCGGGCGGGGCGGAAGGCGCTGCCGTTTCAACCGGCGCGGAGGTAACGACCAACGCGGGCGCATCCTCAGCTATAGCGGCGGCCGACGCAAGCAATATGGCCGTGGCAAGTACAAGAGCAAGCGCTTTGATCAGTTTCGAATTCATGGTTGATCCCCCTTATATACTACCATCGGCAGTTTGGCCGGGTCGTGCTGCATCGTTTGTGCTGGTTACACTCTTATTAAACCCAAAACCGGTTACTTCGTAAGTTACATTTACCCTTCGCGACATGTTTTTTTTACCTGATGAGAAATATTCACATTTATTTCAAGGATTACAAGGGATTGTTGCCCTCTTCCGGTATGCCACAAGATATGGTATCGGGTTTTATGCACGGGAAGCCATATCCGCTGTATCCCTTGATCGACAAGGGTTTGCTTGCGTCCGCGATGCCGTGTGGTTGCCCATGTAACCATATCTTGTGGCGGCAAACCAACCCCGCCGGCGAAAGTTTTCGGTGTCCGTCTTCGGTTACTTTCGTTGGATAGTCGCGCGTTACAGGCTGCTCAGCGCCGTTACCCTCCATGCTGCGCCATGTTGCGCGCCCCTCACAGTGTAAGGCTTTGCGGCCCGTTTGGGTCACATGGTGCGATGGTTGGGCCGTAGCCGTGGGTGGGCGGCGGGTGGTTATGCATCCAAAACCACAGGGAACCGCCCTGCTTTCGCCCTGTAGCGGGCAGTTTGCGGTGAACGGCTGCTGTGCTCACATCATGCGGGTTCAACGTTTCGGCAGCGGCAGGCAGGCACGCGGGCTGGGCGGCGCAGCTGCGTAACGGCGCACGCAGGGCGACGAATGAAGCGCCGCGCGCAACAAAAAAACCCCGTTCAGGCTCTGCCTGAACGGGGTTTGTGCGATGTAACCTTACCCGAGCACCTTGGCGACGACGCCGCTGCCCACCGTGCGGCCGCCTTCGCGGATGGCGAAGCGCAGGCCCTGCTCGGCGGCGATGGGGGTGATCAGGTCGATTTCCATGTCGATGTGGTCGCCGGGCATGACCATCTCAACGCCATCAGGCAGTTTGATGTTGCCCGTCACGTCCGTGGTGCGGAAGTAGAACTGCGGGCGGTAGCCGTTGAAGAACGGGGTGTGGCGGCCGCCTTCTTCCTTGGTCAGCACGTACACCTGACCCATGAAGTGCGTGTGCGGCTTGATGGAACCGGGCTTGGCCAGCACTTGGCCGCGCTCGATCTCGTTGCGCTGCACGCCGCGCAGAAGCGCGCCCACGTTGTCGCCCGCTTCCGCCATGTCAAGCGTCTTTCTGAACATTTCAAGACCGGTGATAACGGAAGAGCGGGGCTTTTCCATCAGGCCCACGATCTCGATGGTGTCGCCCACCTTGGCGATACCGCGCTCCACGCGACCCGTGGCCACGGTGCCGCGGCCCGTGATGGTCATGGTGTCTTCCACCGGCATCAGGAACGGCTGGTCAATGGCGCGCTCCGGGTCGGGGATGTAGTTGTCCACCGCGTCCATCAGCTCGAAGATGCACTTGCACTCCGGCGCGTTCTTGGCATCTTTGCCGCCGTTTTGCACGTACTCCAGCGCCTTGAGCGCGGAGCCCTTCACAAAGGGGATGTCGTCGGAGGGGAACTCGTACTGGCCCAGCAGCTCGCGGATCTCCATCTCTACCAGCTCCAGCAGTTCCGGGTCGTCCATCATGTCGGTCTTGTTCATGAACACCACGATGTAGGGCACGCCTACCTGGCGGGCCAGCACGATGTGCTCGCGGGTCTGGGGCATCGGGCCGTCCGGCGCGGACACCACCAGGATCGCGCCGTCCATCTGCGCGGCGCCGGTGATCATGTTCTTGACATAGTCGGCGTGGCCCGGGCAGTCCACATGCGCGTAATGGCGCTTGGCCGTCTCGTATTCCACGTGCGCGGTGTTGATCGTGATGCCGCGCGCCTTCTCTTCCGGCGCCTTGTCGATATCCTCGTACTTCATCGCCTTCGCGCCGCCGCTCTGCGCCAGCGTCATGGTGATCGCCGCCGTCAGCGTCGTCTTGCCGTGGTCCACGTGGCCGATGGTGCCGATGTTTACGTGCGGCTTGGTGCGTTCAAAATGTGCCTTGGCCATGGATAGTTCCTCCTTATTCGGTTCCGATATTTCGTCGGTTCGGTTTGCATGCGGTTGGAGCGGGTGATGGGAATCGAACCCACGTGACCAGCTTGGGAAGCTGGAGCTCTACCATTGAGCTACACCCGCATGTCCGCACGACCACGCCCCAAACAAAGTATATATTATCGGTTTTTCGGCCTGTTGTCAACGATTATTTACGTCAGGGGCCGCTTACCGGGCGTGTGTCGGGCCGCCCGCTTGCCCGCACGCCAAGGCGGTGGTATAATCGCAAAAGACCCGCCGCCCGTATCGCGCGCGTGATCATTTGCCACGGAAGGGAGCCCGCCCATGAACGAAGGGAAAACCGCCCGCAAGCCCAGGCTGAAAACCGTGGTGTCGACCACGCTGTTCCTGCTTTTGCTGGGGCTGCTGGCCGCCTATCTCGTTACCCACTGGGACGAGATGCGCGGGCTTTTGTCCCTCTCGCCGGATGTGGTCGTAACGCTGCTGCTGCTGGGGCTGTTCAGCGCGGTGGTCAACAGCCTGTACCATCTGGCGCTGCTCAATACCTACGGCCTCAGGCTGTCGCTTGTGGATTGGATGGGCGTGGTGTGCGTGAGCAACGCCATCGCATACGTCCTGCCCATGCGGGCCGACCTGGTGTTTTCCGCCACGTACTATAAGCGCGTCAAGGGCCTGGCCTATGTCAAGAGCGTGTCGATGGGCGCGGGCAACATCGTGTTCGGGGTGGCCTTTTCGCTGCTGCAAATCCTGATCGCGCTGCTGTGCATGGGGCTTTATGACGGCGCGTGGCCGCTTTCCCTGTGGCTGATCACGCTTGCGGGCGCGGCCATGGTGCTGCTGTTCGTGTGGCTGTCCGGCCACGCGGAAAGCCGCCTGCGCGGCAGGCTGTCCAAGCTGAAGCTGGTGGGCGACGTGCTGAGCGGCTTCAACGCGCTGGTGCGCAACGGCGGCCTGCTGTGGCGGCTGCTGCTGTGCATGGTGCTGAGCAACCTTGGCAAGCTGATCACCACCATGGTGTGCTTCCGCGCTGTGGGCGTGCCCGTTACGCTGTATGAGGCGCTGTTCTACAGCAGCGTGGGGTGGCTTGCCAGCATCGTGGCCATCGTACCGGGCAACATCGGCCTTAAAGAGAGCGTGATGGGCGTTGCCACGCTGATGCTGGGCTCGCTGTTTTCCGAGGGCGTGGCGGCCTCGCTGGTCGACCGCGTCACCATTATGATGGTCTACATCACGCTGGGGCTGTTGTTCGCGTTGCCCGTGTGGCGCAACCTGAGCCGCGCGGGCGGCACGCTGCTGCCCGGCAAGCGCGGTGTGCCCGCCGCGGATGTCGCGCCCGTAAGCTGCGGCGCGCCGCAGCCCGCCGCGGACGCGGCCCCGCAGACAGACGGCGCGTCGCCCGTTCGGTAACGGCCACGGCGGCCTGTGTGGCCTCCCACACGCAGGCAAGATGAACCGTTGCTTGCGCAAACCGTACGCTGCCAATCATCCTCCCAGAGGCGCACCCTCAAGGTAGCCTGATGCGGCAGCAGGGGGTGGCAATGCAACTTGCTATCCGCAATATTATAAAAATATTTGTAAAACCCCTGTTCGTACGCAAGAAAGTATGCTATACTGCCAATGTTACCTGCATCGTTGCTCCAATGTGCCTCTTGGTTCCAGTTTCCGTCGAGTAACTGTCATTGAACCATTTGCCACCACGAGAGTACTCAACGGCTGGAAACAATATTAAAGGAGGTACATCAAACATGTACAATGACAAAACCCTCACCTGCCGCGATTGCGGCGCCGAATTCGTGTTCTCCGGTTCCGAGCAGCAGTTCTTCGCGGAAAAGGGCTTCACCAACGAGCCTTCGCGTTGCGCGTCCTGCCGTTCTGCCCGCCGTAACGGCGGCGCGCAGGGTGGCCGCAGCTCCGACCGCCAGATGTACGAAGTGATCTGCGACGGTTGCGGCGCCACCACGCAGGTGCCCTTTCAGCCCCGCGGCGATCGCCCCGTCTACTGCCGCGACTGCTACGCCAAGCAGAACCCCCGCTACTAATCCCGCGACGGCTCAACAGCCCTCCGCCTTACGGCGGGGGGCTGTTTTCATGATACGAGCCCGACGACCCGTGCGGCGTGCGAACGCTCGCCAACGGCGCGCCCCCCGATAAGGCTTTTGCGCAATCATGCGCCATTGCCCACGGGAATTGAATACAGTGGCAAAGAGCGGATGCGGCGCGGCGCTATCACGAGAAAGCCACGGGAAAGCAAGCGGCGTGAGGCGGTTGCGTTTCTGATATGCAGCAGGCTCGCGTCATGTTTTCGCACTTTGGTAGATATCCGCAAACGCCGCGTGTTCCTGTATGAACAGGTCAGCAAGCACGGGGTCAAAATGTGTGCCTTTGCCTGCGCTGATGATGTCCACGCTTTGCGCGTGGGTATACGCCTCTTTGTAGACGCGGCGGCTGCGCAGCGCGTCGTACACGTCGCACAGGGCCATGATGCGCGCTGCCAGCGGGATCGCCTCGCCCGCCAGCCCATCCTGATAGCCGCTGCCGTCCCACTTCTCGTGGTGGTAGCGGGCGATGTCCATGCCCATGCGCAAATAGGCGTTGCCCGGGTAGCTTTCCACGAAGCTTGCCAACGTTTCGTAGCCGATGGTCACATGCGTTTTCATGATGGTGAATTCCTCCGGCGTCAGGCGGCCGGGCTTGAGCAATATGCCGTCGGGCACGCCCACCTTGCCGATGTCGTGCAGGGGGCTGGCCATGGCGATGTCGCGCACAAAGGCGTCGTCCACCTGCGCGGCATAGGGGCCGCCCGTTTGCAGCGCTACGGCCACGAACTGGCAGTAGCGCGACATGCGCTCGATGTGCTCGCCGGTGTCGTCGTCGCGCGACTCCGCCAGCTTAACCAGCGCGTAGATGGTCGCCATCTGCGCCGAAACGATATCCTTGATTTTCTCCTGCACCATGGCTTCCAGGTCGTCGTTATAGCGTTGCAGGGTCAGCTCGTTTTGGATCTCCCTGGTCACATCCTGCATGGTGCCGTAAATGGTGTTGGGATCCCCGCGCGTCGCACCGTCCACATGCTTGGCGCGCACCCACTTTATGCGCCCGTCGGGCATGAGCAGGCGGTAGAGCAGGTCGTGTGGGACGTCGCCGTTCACAAGGGCCTGCGCGTAGCGCGCCACGCGCGCCGCTTCGTCCGGGTGCACGCGCTCCAAAAACAACGCAACATCGGGCTTCACGTCCGGCGCAAACTCGATCAGCTCATAAAACGTATCCGACCAGTACAGCGATTGGGCTTCTTTTTCATACCGCCAATCGCCCAGCAGCGCCACACGCTCGGCGTCGCGGCGCAGGGCGTCCGTACGGGCCAGCTTGGCCACGGTGCTCTCCAGCGCCAGTGAAATATCCGCATAGCGCGCCATCAGCGCACCAAACAGCGTGGACTGGATGCGGCTGTCCATCTGGTCGGCAAACTGATCCAGCATCAGCAGCAGATGCTCGCGGCTATGGCGGCCCTGCAAAAGCAGCGCCGGTATGTCCGCCTGCGGGCCGTGAACGGGCGTCACGGCGCACGCTCCCGCAGGAAACCGTCAATCCCCACACCCTCCAGCCTGCGCAGCTGGGCGATGACCGCCTGCTGCGCCGCAGGCGTATGCAACAGGCTGCCATGCTGCGGTGCGATGAGCCGCGCGCCCAGCCGCTGAACCTCGTCCAGCGCATAATGCAGCGCGCGCCTGCTGGTCATGATGCGCGCCTGGAAATCCAGTATGCCTTTCATCTGGCAGCGCTTCCCCGTTCTGGGGCAGATGTCCTGCGCTTCGCAATCCGTGCAGGGGTCGGTAAGCTCGGTATACAGCGACCAATTACGGTCATAACTGCCAAACAGATCGCTGCTGAACAGCACGCCAGTTGTAACGTCCAGCGTCATGAAACTGCCGGTGGAATGGGCGTACGGCGTGCGCACGAAGCGCAGCTCGCGCCCGCTGGCAAAGCGGTACACAAAGCCCATCTGCTCGATGCACAGCTTGGGCGAGTGCGCCGAGTAGTAGTTGATAAAGATGTTGTTTTCAAAGTGGGAGATGATCCTGAGCTCGTCGCTCTGGATCAGGGCCTCCATATGCGGGATGTTGCCGCAGAGGTCCGGGTCGTAGTGGTGGTAGATGAGGCGCTTGATCTGCTTGGGTTTGGTGCCCGTGCGCAGCACCTTGAGCATCACGGTGCTGAAATCTTCGCGGCTGCCGCCGTCCAGTAGCACGGCTTCGCCGCCGTCCACAATCAGGTAGGGGTTGCAGTGCAGGCCTATGTCCTGATCCGCATACCCTACCCAGTAGACACCTTCCGCTATCTCAATATACTCGTTGTAATCCAGCGCGTGGCCGTCCATGATCGCCCCTCATTTCCTGTGCGCCGCCGGACGGGCGGTTTGATCATGCGGTTTTTGCTTGCCTGGCTGCATCATATCATGAAATCGAATCGGATGCAATGCGCACAGGCCGCGCGCGCGGCAGTGTAACCCTTGGCCCGCCACCCGCGCGGGCAGGGCTCCGCAGGCAACGGATGCGCGGTCACGCCGCTGCGCGGTGAAAGCGGCGGCCCACGCCGCCCGTACACACGAAACGCGCGTTGTGTAACAGGGAGACAGCCAGCGCGGCGGGCGGGGTTTCCCCCGCCCGCCGCGCGTGTTGAGACTGGCATCGATTAGATAAACAGGTTCACGTTGCTCTCTTCCGCGTCGCCCAGGTACGCGCCCACGCCGCCCAGCTCCACGCCGTCGATCAGCTCCTCGGGGTGGATGCCCATCACGTCCATGCTCATGGTGCAGGCCACCAGATGCACGCCCGCAGCCATTGCCTTCTGGATCAGCGATTCCAGCGTGTCCACATTCTTCTGCTTCATGATCATTTTCATCATGCCGGTGCCCATGCCCGCCATGTTCATGCGGCTCAGCTTCAGCTTGCGCGTGCCTCGCGGCAGCATGGCCCCGAACATCTTCTCCATGAAGCTCTTTTTCACCTTGACCTTCTCCGGCCTGCGCAATGCGGTCAGGCCCCAGAAGGTGAAGAACATTGTAACCGGCCTGCCCATCGCGGCCGCGCCGTTTGCGATGATGAAGCTCGCCAGCACCTTGTCCAGATTGCCGCTGAACACGATGATCGTCTTGCCCTGCGGCGCGGCTCCGGCAGCCTGCGCGGGCGCGGGCGCGCCGCCCTTGCGCACCAGCGCCACATAGTCGTCTCCCTGTTGCTCGTTCACCAGCAGGGTGTTGCCCGTGCGGCGGCACCACGCGCCGATGTCACGGGCAAAGCCGGGGTCGCTGGCGGAAACCTCCATCACCTCGCCGGTCTTCATGCCTTTCATGGTTTCAAACACCTTGAGGATGGGGCCGGGGCACTGCATGCCACTGCAATCGATGCGCATGGAGGCCACGGGCTCGTCGCTGTCGGCGGCGTCGCCGCTGTCGGCCACGGGCGCGCCGGCGGATACGTCGCTCTCCACCTCGTCAAAGTGCGTCGCCTGGTAGAAGCGCGCGCCGCCCGGGTACACATACACGCGTTCAAAACCGTGTTGCGCCAGGATGCGGGCTGCGTTGTAGGCGCGCACGCCGATGGCGCAGAACACGACCACTTCCTTGCGCCTGTCCAGCTCCGAAAGGCGGGTGCGCAGCTGGCCCAGCGGGATGTGCTTGGCCCCGGGCACGCTGAAGGCCATCAGCTCCACTTCCTCGCGCACGTCCAAAAGCTGCGCGTCCGGCATCGACACAGGCGCGTCCCACGGGGCGAAGCGCGCAAGGCCGGAAAGCACGTTTTCCGCGCTGAAGCCCAGCATGTTGACCGGGTCCTTGGCGGAGCTGAACGGCGGCGCGTAGGCCAGCTCCAGCTCGGTCAGTTCCTTGATGCCGCCGCCCAGCCGCTGCGTTACGGCCAGCGTGTCGATGCGCTTGTCCACGCCCTCGCGCCCCACAATCTGCGCGCCGAAGATCTTCTTACCGTCCATGGAGAACAGCATCTTGAGTGTCATGGGCAGCGCGCCGGGGTAGTAGCCCGCATGCGAGTTCTGCGTGATGGTCACGGCCTCGTAATCCTTGCCGCGCACCATGTTTTGCTTTTGCAGCGCGCGCTCATTAAGGCCCGTGCTGGCGGCGGTCAGGTCAAACACCTTCACCACCGACGTGCCCTGCGAGCCCTCGTAGCAAACGCTGCGGCCCGCAATGTTGTCTGCGGCGATGCGGCCCTGCTTGTTGGCGGGCCCCGCCAGCGGGATCATCGTTTCGCCGCCCAGCACCAGATCGGCCACGGTGGCCACGTCGCCCACGGCGTAGATGGCGGGGTCGGACGTGCGCATGTACTTGTCCACCACGATGCCGCCGCGCGCGTTCACCGTAAGCCCCGCGGCTTTGGCGATGTCGCCGTTGGGCTTCACGCCGATGGCGAGCACCACCAGCCCCGTTTCAATGGTCTTGCCACTTTTCAGCTGGACGGTCACGCTGTTGTCCGCGCC
>Ga0351882_1153_pt1 | contig 16990 bp, 8 predicted proteins | sample BONcelFGM3001F13_FD_206762 | JGI IMG/M metagenome (GOLD analysis project Ga0351882, IMG submission 206762) | Enriched cells from coal bed in the Powder River Basin, Montana, United States - BONCAT cells FGM rep3 HSBNCT.FGM.300.1.F13 ... | reverse complement strand
CTCCTGCTCCTGGGCTGGGTCTCGTTTTTCCACGATGGGGATGTTTGCTTGTACCGCCCCGATGGAGAGGTCGGTAGCCTCCGGGGCCGGTGCCAGGATCTTGTTCACCCCGTAGGCGAAGACGATGGCAATGACCGCCACCGAGAAGCTGAAATCATAGTGAGGCTTGAGCTTGTGTTTCCCAAATTCCAGCCGCAGCCGGTGGATGGTCGCCACGAGGATGACGTTTACCAGCACCACCATGAACGAAACGCCTCCTATACCCGTGATGTCACAGATCTGGATGAGGGCGAGATTGTCGCGCAAAGCCACACCCAGCCCATTCCAGCCAAAACCGGTGAAAACAATGCCCCGCAGCCATTCCAATCCCACCCACGCCGCCGCTGCAAGCAGACCGGCTTTGAGATTGGCGCGGGAAGTCAGCCACCCCTTACGGACAACCAAAGACCCCTGATGCTCGATCGTCACATCCGACGGACGTACCAACGGCAAAAAGAGAGCCCACACTGCAGGATACAGCCCCAGATAAAGTCCCAGCAGGATAAAACCCGGTACCGTCACGCATGATATCCAATGCAGACTCCCCAGAAAATAAATGGCTCCCGTGATCTCGCCCAACAAAAGAAGGCGTAGGAAATCCCGTCTTGGCCATGGCTTGGAAAACCACACAGCCACGATGAGCGGTATGAGAGCGACCCAGACCAATCCCCCCCAGTTTACAGGTGGGAAGCACAGGACAAGCAGGATGCCACTGAGTGCGGCACAGAGCCAGGGCCAGAACCGGGTCATGGCGCGGGATGGATGAGACACATGCAAGGCCTATCGCCCCACTTCGAGGACCTTTACTTCCACTTCTTCCACCTCTTCGGGTATTACTCCTGTTACGGGTACAGGAGGATAACGCAAAGGCTGGAAGGGCTGGAGTTCGCTGCTGCCGCTCCAATAAACTTCGGACACACGATTCCAATCGGCCTTTTCATCTCCGAAGAGAGTACCTTCCTTGAAGCGTTGGCGGACCTGCCGTCTGAGGCGGAAACTATCTACTTCAGGCTCCAGCATCGGAATGCGTGTGCGGATGTTTTCCTGATCGAGGAGTTGGGTGTGGACGAAGACATAACTTCCGACAGGTACTTCCCCAGCACTGCTCAAGCACTTGAGCGTGAGGAAAGAAATGCGGCCTACGCGCGAGTTCCAAGCCTCGAATTCCCAAGTCTTGGTCAGCTTGGGGGAGGACCCGACTTTCTGGAAATTCACCCAATACTTGTCTCCGCTCTTCGGGGTGACGCTGACGCGGAAGAGATCGCCTTTCTCGTTCTTATGTTCCCAGACTCCGAGCAGCCATGTGTTCAGATCCTTGCTGCCGGAGCTAGTCAATGGGTGATCGAAGAAACATCCCGACAATCCGGCAACTATGACCAGAAGCGAGACAAAGAGCGTCAGTTTTCTCATACCTAGGGCGCTTGCTATATCCAAGTTCCCGCGGGAATGACACTGTTTTTCGGCACAACGACCAATCCGTCACGAATATAGAACCCGTCACCGTTCAGATCCGGCGACTTGCCGTGAGGTGAGATGACGACATTGTCACCGATACGGGCATTCTTATCGATGATGGCATTTTCGATGTGGCAATTGTGGCCCAATCCGATGGGAGGGATGCCTTCTTGAGGGAAGGGGATCTCCTCCTCATAGTTGTCGGCACCCATCATGATGACGTTCTTGAGCTTGCAGCCGGAACGAATATGGGCTCGCAGGCCGATCAGGCATCGCTCAATCGTGGACTCCTCAATGATGCAGCCGTCCGAGATGATCGCTCGTTCGATGGTGGTGGAGCGAATGACGCTGGCCGGGAGGAAGCGTGGGTGGGTATAGATCGGAGCCCCGGGGGAGTAAAAGCTGTAGGGCGGATTTTCATCCGTCATGTTCAGGCTGGCATCAAAGAAGGCCTTGATCGTGCCGATGTCTTCCCAATAGCCCTGAAAAATGAAGGCGTCCACCTTGTACCGATCAATCGCGGACGGAATGACGTTCTTGCCGAAGTCCACGAAGTCGTTGTCGAGGCAGTCCTGCAGCACCTGGCGATTGAAGACATAGATGCCCATGGAGGCTTGGTAGAGGTCTTCGGTGGGAGCATGGCCGATGTCTTGCAGCAGATCTTTGGGGATGCAGAGAGAGTCGAGCACAGCGTCCTCCTTGGGCTTCTCCACAAATCGCGTGATGCGGAGGTTGTCATCGCTCTGCATGATGCCAAAGCTCTTGGCCGCTTCCCGATTGACGGGAATGGTGGCGATGGTGAGATCTGTGTTGTTCGCGATGTGCTGGCTGAGGATCTGCCGGTAATCCATCCGGTAGAGCTGATCACCGCTCAGAATGATGAAATATTCATACGGCTTCTCCAGGAAGTAGCGGAGGTTTTGCCGGACGGCGTCGGCCGTCCCCTGATACCAGTGTGAGCCCTCAGGCGTCTGCTGGGCCGCCAGGATCTCGACGAAACTGGGCGTAAAGTTGTCAAACTTGTAGCTGGCATTGATGTGCCGATGCAGCGAGGTGCTGTTAAATTGCGTCAGCACATAGATGCTGCGGATGCCGGAATTCAGGCAGTTGCTGATGGGGATATCGACGAGTCGATACTTGCCGCCGAGTGGGACAGCCGGCTTGGCGCGCTCCTTGGTGAGTGGGAAAAGCCGGGTGCCGGCTCCTCCTCCCATGATGATTGCCAGGGTCCGATTTGTGGGGAGAATCATTCTGGAAGCGCTCATATCTGGAAAGATGTATCTTGCAGGGACTTCGTCCCCTTGTCACGATTCAACTCCTTATTATGTGCGGTATTGTTGGATATGTGGGCAAAGCAGAAGCAGTACCCATCCTCTTGGATGGGCTGCGGCGTCTTGAGTACCGGGGATATGATTCATCGGGTGTGGCCATTCTCAACGGCAAGGGGATCGAAGTCCGCAAAGCCGTTGGTCGTATTGCTGATCTGGCTGAGGTTATTGCCAGCAGCCCCATTCATGGACATCTGGGTATTTCCCATACGCGCTGGGCGACTCATGGCGCGGTAACCTGGGATAATGCCCACCCGCATTTCGATGCCTCGGGCAAGCTTGTCCTCGTCCACAATGGCGTGATCGAGAACTACCTGACCCTGCGCGAGCAATTGGTGGAGCGGGGGCACACTTTTAAATCGCAGACCGACACGGAAGTCCTGGCTCATCTGATTGGTGAGGCTTTCGATCAGGCGGGAGATGTTTCCACTGGGGGGCTGGTGTCCGCCGTCAGGGTGGCTCTGCGTCAGGTGATCGGGACTTATGGAATAGGCGTTGTCCATCACGATGTGCCGGGAACCTTGGTGGGCGCCCGTCGCGGCAGCCCGCTCGTCCTCGGCGTGGGCGATGGTCAGCACTTCCTGGCCAGCGATGTCAGTGCCATCGTGAATTACACCCGCGACGCCGTTTATCTGAACGACTACGAGATCGTTGCTCTGCGTGCAGATGGTTTTGATCTCTCCACGCTCGCAGGATCGGATGCTTCCTATCAGGTGAGCAAAGTCGAGTACACGGCTGAGGATGTGGACAAGGGCAAGTACCCCCACTACATGCTGAAGGAGATCTTTGAGCAGCCAACCACTGTGCGGGACGCGTTGCGGGGACGCCTTTCTCCTGAAGAAGCGACTGCCAAGTTGGGCGGCCTTAATATGGCAAATTCCGAGTTGCGCGCCGTGGAGCGGATCGTTCTCAGCGGATGTGGCACGGCCTTTCACTCAGCCATGGTCGGCGAGTATCTCATCGAGTCGCTGGCTCGTATTCCCGTGGAGTGTGAGTTTGCCAGTGAGTTACGATATCGGAATCTCCCGATGACTCGCGATACCCTTGTCTTTGTCATCAGTCAGAGCGGAGAGACCGCCGACACCCTGGCGGCGCTGCGGGAGAGCCGTCGGAAAGGCCATCGTACCCTCGGTATCTGTAATAATGTCGCCAGTACGATCGCTCGTGAGAGCGATGGCGGGGTTTACATGCACGCGGGACCGGAGATCGGTGTGGCGGCGACCAAGTCTTTTACCTCTCAACTCACTATCATGGTGCTGCTGGCGCTTCTGATGGGACGCATCCGGTATCTCTCCTACGCGGAAGGCTTGGAGATCCTGCGTGAACTCGAGGCTCTCCCCGGCAAGGTGGCAAAGATCCTCGAGTCCGAAGCGCACATCGCGGCCATCGCCCGGAAATACGCTCGTTCGCAAAACTTCCTCTTCATGGGGCGTCAGGCGAACTATCCCATCGCTCTCGAAGCGGCCCTCAAGCTGAAGGAGATCAGTTACATTGCCGCCTCTGGCTACCCCAGCGCGGAGTTGAAGCATGGCGTCATCGCTCTGGTCAACGAGGAGACGCCTTCCGTCTTCATCACGCCTCGCGACGCGGTGTACGAAAAAAATCTCAGCAACATCGAGGAAGTCAAAGCCCGCAAAGGCCCTGTCATCGCCATCGGTACAGAGGGAGACAAATCTCTCTCTCGCACGGCGGATGATGTCATCCTCATCCCGGATAGCCCGGATTACCTGACTCCCATCCTCGCCACGATTCCGCTCCAGCTGTTTGCCTATCACATTGCTGCCGAGCTCGGTTGCGATGTCGATAAGCCCCGCAATCTCGCGAAGAGCGTCACCGTGGAGTAGAGATTCTTCGCTGCTGACAATTGCAGCGCGTCAGTTTGGAAGTTTGAGCAAATCTCCAATGGGAGCGCCTTTAAAGCGGTCCGTGTAAGAAGTTTCTACTTAAATCCTACCCTGTTTGAGGTTTTATATGGATGTTGTTTCAATAACTCTTGACGTTTGTAAAACAATATCACACCTTTTATCCATTCATCTTCCACCCATGAAAAAATCCCCCTCTTTGTTCTGTGCTCTTCCTTCTCGATTGATTGCAGCAACCATTTTGTTGAGCAGTTTAGATTCCGCGTCTGCGATAAATCTTTACTGGGACCCAAATGGCGCGGTGCCTGGCACTGGCGGCACGGGCACATGGAACTTTAATACCACGCCGAGTTGGAGTGCCTCGGGAAGCGGCGGATCGAATGTGAACTGGACGAGTTCCGCAGATACCGCCTACTTCGGTGGGATTGAGGGCGTCGTTACCGTCAGCAATTCAAATGGCAATGTAGTCGCCAAGGAAATCGGGATTACCCGTGGTGGCTATAGCTTTGAGGGAGATAAAATCACCATTGATACCGGGGGTAATACTTCAGCGCTCACATTAAATCCGACATCTAATTCGACAGCGGATATTACCTTCGGGAATGAAATTGAGTTTCTCCGGTCAGGAACCTCTAGCAATGAGCACTTCAATATCACTTTGGCTCCCAATTATTACACAGGGAAAGTCATCTTTAATGGAGACATATCTGTAAGGGTCACCAGTACTGCACCTCGCGCTTATACGAATCTTCAGATCTCCAACGCCAGTGCTTCAACTATGGTGTTTAATGGCCGCTTCCTGCCCATCACAGGAACGGATGAGTATTTGGCTATGCGCTTTGGTGAGTCTTCCTCGGCCAATAGTAATGCGATTTATGAAGTCAATGGAGACAATTCCACTTTTGATGGCGTCGCCATCGGTGTTTTTGCCGGTATTGTTTTAATGGGTCATGAAAAGGCTTTTGGGACGGCGACCCTCAATGTTGGCAATTCCAACTCTACAGCGACTCCCCCTTCCGCCACGCTTTTGACCAATGGTGCCCTTACTGTGGCGAATAATGTGTATCTCAGCGGAAACAATTCCTACACCGCAGCCAAGCGCACACTGGGCGGCTATACTGATGATGAGTCTGAATTTTCCGGCACGATCAATGCCAACAATTTCCATCTGACCCTGACAGCCGCAGTAGACGGAGAGGTGGAGTTTAGTAATCTGATTTATAATGGTCTCTCCGCCACTAAGGAGGGTGAGGGAACCGTCAGATTCACCCGTGCCGCAGGCAACACGTATGGTGGCTCCACGACGATCAAAGCAGGAACCTTGTTGGTGGAAAATACCACCCTCTCGGCGACCGGTGCCGGTGCGGTAAGCGTGCAGAATGGGGCTCTTGGAGGCACGGGGCGCGTATCCGGTGCCGTCACCGTGGGCGATGGCACGGGAACGGCGGGAACCGCTTCCATCTTTGCTGGTACTTTGGGCACTATTGAAACTCTTGAGACGGGTGCTTTGAGCTTGTCGAATACGGATGCGGCCTTCCGCTTCGACCTTAATTCTACCACTCAGACCGCTGATCGCATCATCGTGACTGGGGCTCTGACTCTCGGCAATGGGTTGGCCCTCTTTGCTGGCAATGATCTTTCGACGGCGATCCTAGACGAAGACTTTCAGTTTGTCCTCATGACAGCGACCGGTGGCGTCTCTGGGAGTTTCGCGGGCTTGGCAGAAGGAGCCACTTACACCGTGGGTAATAATGCCTATCGCATTAGCTATGGTGTTGATGTGGCGAATAGTGTGAGCCTTACCGTTATCCCTGAGCCTGACACTGCTCTCCTAATGGCGTTTGGACTTGGCATCGTTCTCTTTTACCGTCGCCGTCATTCGATGGCAGGCTAGCATTGGATAATGAAGACACGTTTCCTCCCGCTGTTTCTGCCCGTAGGGGCTTTCACTCTTGCGATGTCTCTGAGCCCGGTCCTTCTGGGCCAGACCGAGATTTATCGTGAGACCTTCGGCAATAGTGATACTCAAAACCAGACACTGAAGGACATTTCCTCCCTTTGGAAGTTTTATGGCTCCTTTCCGGGCAAGGCAGTCGTGGACAATACGGAGACGGTGGCTTGTGTTCCCTTCCAGCCGGGCAACCCGACCGATTTGCCAAATCTAGGCACAGGTTACGATGCGCAAAATGAGGAGCGTGGATTTTTTTATTCCGGTCCCAGTAATGCAGATCTTCTTCTCTTCGTTGACTTGCCAGAGGCCTCGGACACGAGCGTGGTGAGCAAGATTGAGCCCGGCAAGCACGAGGCTATTACTTTCCGATGGATGCAGAATAACGCAACCAGCGACGGAGCTGCTGATCAGAAGACCACGCGCTTCGCCGTCAAGGTGGATGGCAGGTGGTACGTGACCGATAAGACGTTCTTCGTTCCCAATGCGACTTTCGACGGCAATTGGGCGGGGTTTGAAGAGCAGAGTTTTACCTATACTCCTTCTGCTAGTGCCTGGCGTGAGCTTCTCAATACCGACGTTGCCGTGACCTCGATGGAGGTCGGCTCCAACCCCGAGAAGGACCTCACCGGTGACATCACTGGTTTCGGGATTTTTATACCTGGCAGTGCTGATGGGACCACGACCTCCAAGCCGACCGGGAATGTCGTCATCGACACATTTAGCGTCTCGGTTTCACCCTGATTTACCCTCGTTCCCTCCATTTCTATTATGACTCGTATTCGCCCCCTGCTCCGTCGTTTTTGTGCCTTGGCCCTTGTTCCTCTCTTTGGAACTTCGCTTCTTAGGGCGAACGAGCCTGCTCCTTCCTCACCCGCAGAAGTAAAAGCCAAGCCTTCTATCGATATCCTCTTGCTGGGTTATTACATCTGGGCGAAGCCGAACTACGTCGAACTCATGAAGAAGGAGGGGATCAATATCTACGGTCCCTTCCCGCCAGATCCCTCGGCCGCGAATCCAGAGAACTATCCGGTCGAGTATCTCAAAAAATTCCACATCGTCATAGCGAGCGGTCCTTTGGAAAATCCATGGGACCCTCAAGTTGTTCGGACGGCCATCAAGCCGGGCATCGTTGCGAATCTCCTGGAATACAATCGCCAGGGCGGCGGTGTTATCTGGACTCCTCTGGCGGCTGCCTTTGGTGCGAAGTCTTGGACCAAGACCATCGGGAAACTCATCGACGCTGTCGCTCTGGATGAGGCATTGGACGATCCTTCGAAGGATGTCTCGGTTTCCCTCATGGCCTCTTTCCGTGATCGTATGCGGTACATCCGGACTTCGGATATCAAACCGCATCCTGTGACGGAGGGCGTGCAGGGATTGTTCTTCGGCCGCACCGGAGAATGGGGCTGGCCAGCCACCGTGCCCATGAAGTTTGGTCCTTCCTGGGAAGTCCTCGTTCGAGGCATGGACTCCACCCGGACCACTATTAACGGCACCACTCACGATAGTGGAAAGCGCGAGTACGAGTACACCGACAAGCCGGGCACCTATTCCTCCCACCCGGAACTCATAGCGGTCCGGAATTCTGGCGACGGCAATCTCGGTCGCATGCTCCTCCAGCCGATCTATACGGCTTGGTCTTGGGGTAACTACGGTCATCCCGCTACCAAGGAAGCTTTCCTCTTTAATGGCGACGGGCTCTTCCCCAGCGATGGTCAGCATTTTCTGGTCAATGCGTTTCGTTGGCTGGCGGCACCGGCTCAGGAAGCAGGCTTTGGCGGATTCCAGTTGGCCGCGAAGGATGACGATAAACCCATGGATATGTCTGCCGCCGTGTGGCAGCCGGTGGCTTGGGATTCCATCAAGCCAGAGCCCTCCATCCGTGGTATCTTCGGTGCCTTCAGCAAGTGGGGAGGAGGCAAAGGTTCCGTTGCAGACTGGGCCGCTGCGGCCAAGGCCGCAGGACTCGATTACGTGGTCTTCACCGATGATCCCAATAAACACACCCCCGAGACCTACAAGCAACTCGTCGAGGAATGCAAAAAGCTCACGGATGATAAGTTTGCCATCATTCCCGGCTGGGGAGCCTACGACATCAACGGCGTCTACCGTTTCTATCCCGGTGCTCCTCATTTGCCAAATCGTGAGCACTTCAATGACGAGGGTCGTCTTGTGATGCCCGTGGGCGCGACCGTCGAGTACGGATGGACCATCGGGCAAGTCCCGGCCGAGATGGGCAAGATGCCCTACAATCCGTGGTGGGAGCACGTCCTCATGGCCTGCGCGCCCCTCACTTACGACGGGGGCAAGCTGACCGACGATAGTGTCATGGAGTGGCTCCACGAGTGTGAGCCCAATCAGATGAACATCCTCCCCATGTCTCTCGTGCGGGTCAAAAATCCCGACCAGCTCACCGAGGCACTTAAGACGGCACACAAGACCGTTCTTCTAACCGATGTTCCAGCAGACGTCCGCCATTTTGCGCGCAAAGGAGCCGGGGGAGGGGTACAACCTTCCTACCTCACAAATGGCCCGGAAATTCTTGTCTGGCGTAGCGAGAGCACCGGTGGTGAGCCTTTTCGTCCGTCTTCCAGCCGCTTTCGGATCTTGCTCAAGGCGGCTAGCGAAGCCGGGTTGGCCGAGGTGAAGCTTGTCGATGCAGTGGACGGCTCCGTTTACCGCGATTGGAAGCCAAATGGTGCTAAGGAATTCGCCATCGATATCGATGAGTCCACCGTGGATCAGCGTGTTCTCGGTCTCTTCATCACCGATGTAAATGGCCACACTGCCATTGCCCCTCCTATCAATATCCTTCAGGGAGCCAACCGCCTTTGGCAGATGAGCGATCGCTTGATGGGGCTGCACCACTCATCGAGCTGGAATGAGGATCGTACGCGTCTTATTTCTCACGGTACGCCCAATGGCGTGCCTTACGTAAAGGGCCATCCTGACGGTGGTGGGGAATTTACCACGACCCATATCGATCAGCTTAAGATCCAGGGCCTCGAAGGAAGCGGCATTTACCCACCAGCCTTTAAGATCGAGCCTTCTCTGGATACTTCCCTGGGCAAGGAGCCGACCGTTCTTGCCATGCGCTATGAGCGCAAGCTCGCAGGCCATGATCTCACCGTCGTGGATTACGTGGGCGATCAGCAGTTCAAGGTCGGGGAGAAATTCGTCTTTGATGCCACACCTCGTGTGCCATCCGACACGCAGATTGCAGACATAGTGTCCAGAGCTTGGAATATACGGACTCAGTATAATGCCCCGGTGGTGATGACCTTGAGTGAGATCAAGGTGACTTTCAAAAAAGACGTGAAGTTGAATCGCGCCCAGTTGGCCCGCTATCGTGGTCCTGACGAGGATGGGGAGTTCAATCTTCTCACCATCAAGGACGGAGCGGAGGGCAATGCTCTTTTCTGGTCCTTCGACAAGGGTCAGAAATTCAAAAAGAAGACCGCTCTGAAACCGGGTGGCTACTTGTATCAAGGTAAGGCTCTCGCCGGGACCATGGGATTCATTGCGCTGGACGACAAGATCACCGTCGAGTCGGAAGCCCGAGGTCACAATCTTGTGCTGAGTGACGCCTACCTCAAGGATTACAAAGCAGGCGACGTGCTTACCATCCGCATGCTGCGGGTTTCCCGAGCCTATGGAGAAGATCAAGGCTCCAACGAGTGGCTGGAGAAGTTTATCAAGGATTACGGTATTCTCACCACGCCCGGGTATCCTTTGACTGTCTCCCGAGGCAAGGTGAAATCCACGGATTACGTCCTCGATCTCGAGCCTCAGGGCGGTGGCGCCATAGTCGAAATCGGAAAATATGACCTGCCTCAGCCCCTTCCCATCCGGGTCTCGGGTGTGAGCAAAAATGCCATCCTTGGCGAGTACGATCTCGATACCCTCCGCGTGCGCCCTCTGCCTTACTTCGAGGACAGCGTCACGACCAGTGTCGAGACCCAGCTCAAGAACCATCGCCTCTATGTGGGCGAATGGCTGACTTGGGATAATGCCGACGCCCGCGTAAGCGTGGTGCCGGATGGCGTTGATTTTGCCGTGGAGGTGCACAATCCCACGGACAAAGAGATCGTCTGTGTCCTCAGTGGCGCGGACGGCTTCACCCCGCTGAAGGGCTATCGGAAGGAATTCAAGATCCCTGCCCACAGCAGCCTTAAAGAAAAAATAACCAGCGCTGCCGATACGGTGAAACTGGTGCCTCTGCGGTAACGACAACTTTTCACGGTTCAGTCGGAAAAAAAGCGTGATTTTCACGCGGGCAGGGGCCTAACTCAGTTTTTGCTGATTTGGCGCATATCTCCCATATGATTGTCTCCCCCTGCCTGCGTTTGGCCCTTATCTTTCCAATCTTGGCCTGCGGTGCTCTCACCGCAGCCCAGCCCGTCGAGCCTGTCGAAAATTTTGACCTGCGGGTCTTCGGCAAACTCGCTGCCGGTGACATCGGGGAGGGCAGCGGCATCTGGGTGGAGGCGGAGACGCCAGAGAAGGCCAAGCTCACCTATTCAAAGTTCCTGAGCGACTTTACAACGCTCTCGACGGTTCGCTTGGAGTCGGTCCCTTTCAAAGAGGGCAAGGTGCAAGTCCTCGCGTTCGATGGCGGGCGTCGTCTTCTTCCGGTTTTGAAGGAGGGGGCATCTCGGTTTGCGGTTTACTCATTCGATTCCCCCGCTGCTCTGACCGATTTCCTGAAGAACTCTCCTGACGAGGTCGCGGGCGGTATCACCTCGTCACTGCGCGACCATCCCCTTTTCACGGATCTCTGGGATCGGCGCAATATGGGCTTTTGGTACACGCCGGGATTTAAAGTCATCACCAAGGATCGCACGGATGATCAGGACTTTGATTTCCTGCGCCCCCGGCAGCTCAATGTAAACACCGTCGGCGGCAGTGTGCCTGCCGTCGCTCTTCGCAGTGAACGCGATGACCTCGGCTATAAGACCAATCGGTGGTACGATGTTTCAAACTACGCTTACGACGCTCACCCGGAAGCCGCCACCAAGAGTGATCCCGATTTCACGCACTATCCCCACTACTACGGCGATGTCCCCTTGGCGGATAATCCGATTCGCCGCGGCCAGGTAGCCGAGCTTCTCTCTTACCTCGGACAATTCACCAGCGACGAACGCCTCATGACGATCACTGATGCGTATGGCGAGACGGCCGCGCACACGCATTATTCTTATCCCGGATTTTCCGATCGCGACGAATACTCCCGGCAGGATTTCATTCATTACCTTCGTGATCTGCGCAAAATCAGTCTCGAGGAACTGGGAGAGCGCTGGTACGGCGATCCCAAGTTTTTCAAGACGTGGAATGATGTCCAGTTCCCTCGCGAACGCGAGTTTTACGGTTGGGAGGACGGAGCCAGTCAGGATCTCGGAGGGGCCTGGAAATGGCGGTTGGCAAGCCGCGAAACCGGCGAGAAGGATAAATTCTTTGATCCCAGCTTCGATGACTCAGCCTGGTTCAGCTACCGTCAACCCGGCACCCAGTACCTTGCCGGGGAAGCCAAGGAAGGGGGCTGGATGCGCCATCGTTTCACGGTCGATCCGACCCTGCTCAAGTCAGGGAAACCCATTTACCTCACGGTAGCTCCGTTGAATGATGCCCCTCCGAAGAATCCCAGCACCGTCTATCTCAATGGCGAAAAAGTCGCCGCTCTAGACTTCACCAACGGCCATGAATGGGGCCAGGTCGACGTGTCAAAGTGGCTGAAGCCCGGTGAAAACGTCATCACCGTCTACACCCGCTACGGGAATATCCGAGGTCCGGTCTTCCTCTCTTTGCGTCCGGTCGAGGATGGCTATCCCACCTCCGATCCTCATCTCAACGCACGTAACTTCGATCTCCGCGAATGGGTCGCCGATGCCTGTGCCCGCGCCGTTGCCCTCTCCGTGAAACGCCTCCGCGGCATTGACCCCGACCGCGGGGTCAAGCTCATGGCCCCGCACGACAATGTCGATATCATCATGCCCTATATGCAGGAGTGGGGGATGTATCCGCATTGTACCGGCCAAGGAGCCTATTTCCGCCCCTGGCTTCGTCGCAATGGCTATCTCCATGGCATCATGGGCTCCTCCGAGCCGTCCGCCTCCGCCAAGGACCTCAAAGACCTCAAGCGCATCTTCTTCACCCTCACCTTCGAAGGGATGGGAGCCCATGACTATTTCTACAACCTCCACGACATCCTCATCTCCCCCGACAAGCAGGATTGGTATGAGAAAAATCTCCCCTATTACAAACTCAACGGCCGCTTCGATCTCCACAAACCCGAGGTCGCCATCGCCTGGTCTCTCCGAGCCGCCCGTTACGGCGTGAAGGACGGCGATTGTTACCGCAATGACCCCGGTCGCGGCGACCTCCAGCAGGCGAAGCATACCTTCGTTTATTGTTCGGAAAAAGATCTCCTCGATGGTCGTGCCGACGACTACCGCGTCATCATCGATGACAATTTCAACACCCTCTCCGATGAGGAGGTGAAGGCCCTTCAGTCTTGGGTCGAGAAGGGCGGCACTCTCATCCTGAATCAACGCTCAGGCCGCAACTCCATCCTCAAGAAGGACGCCTTCCCCATCGCCGATCTCGCGGGCTGTGACTATTCCATCCGCCCGCAGGAGGGAAACATCACCTTTGAGAAAAACCCCTCGATCCTCAAAGCTTACGCCGGGCAGAAATTCAAAAATTACGGCGCTCCCGTGGACTATCGCGGTCGCTCCTACTTCCACGATTCCGTTGCTCTGAAGCCTCGCGACCCCAGCGTCGAGGTCCTCGCCCGCTATGATGACGGTGAGGCAGCCATCACCTCCCGCCCCCTCGGCAAGGGGCGTGTCATCGTTCTGGGTAGTGCCTTTTACCGCGACTCCACCGACCTGAAAGGCTTCTGGGTCGGCTCCCCGGATCAGACGAAATTCTACAAGAATCTCCTCTCCGATCTCGGTGTGCAGCCTCTCATCGTGAGCGACCAGGATGCCCTCTGGGCCGAGCGGTTTGTGGCCAATAATGGCTCCACCGACCTCCTCGTCCTCGGCAACCAAAGTGACACCGACGATCTGAAAGACGCCTCCGCCACTTGGGATGTCGGTTTCACCCCCCGCCGCGTCTTCGACCCCGTCACCGGAGAAGACCTTCCCGTGAAGATCGAGGGCTCAAAGGTCCAGATCGATAACGTAAACCTCGGCCCCTACGAGATGCGCTATTACGCCGTGGAAAAGACTGATCTCCCACCCACCGAGACCGTGCGCCACTGGCTTGCCCGCCAGAGCCAACTTTGGCCCGCCCTTCCTGCGGGGGAACCCCCCGGTGCCGTCGATCCCTCCTGGCCGATCTTCTTCCTCGGCAACTATGAGGTGAAGCAATACCCCACGGAAGCCGAAGCCCTAAAAGCTATGGACCCCAGCTACAAGCAGGGTGAAGGGTGGCAATCCCTGCCCGCCTCCGACTGGGCCTCCGCCGGCCTGCAGCGGTCCCCGGATCTTTGGGCCACGTATCGCAAGACCTTCCAGATCGATCCCGCCTGGCTCGATGATTTGCGGGGAGTCGAACTCGTCCGTACCGCCGCCCGATCCCTCTGGGGTAATCTGCGCCGCGTGACAGTCAATGGCGTGGCCATCTACGAGGACGGCAAGGAAGTCAACCGCGACAAAATCCTCGCCACTCTCAAACCCGGAGCCAATGAACTCGCCATCCTCACTTCCGGCGACAAGGAAGGCAACGGAGGTTTTTTTGGCGAGATGGGTCTGCGGCGTATCCCCGGGGCCTCGGGGGAAATCCTCTCGCTCCAGGATGGCTGGACGGCCTACCCCTCCGATATCGAGTCGGTCGAAGTGTCCTTCCCCGCAAAAGGCAAGTGGCTCATGGCTCGTAAAAACGTGACCATTCCCGATAAATACAAAGCTCATCAAGTCTGGTTGGAAGTGGATGGGGCATCGACTGCCGCGACCAATGGTCGTGTGCGTTACGCCAGCAATAACTACGGAGCAAAAATCTCCCCCCGCCCATATCTCGTCAACATCACGCCCGATGTGAAGTTCGGCCAGGAAAACGAGATCGCAATTGCCGATGGCAACTGGCGCGACAGCATCCGGGCCGGATCCATGGATATCAAGTCCGCGAAGCTCATTCTCGTTCCTCCCCAGGCCAATTAGTCTGACACCCTGAAATCATTGTAATGCACACTTCCTCAAATCCCGCCGCTCGTGAGAGATCGGCCCTCTATTTCAAAAAAGCCGCCGAAGCTGCCAAAGACTGGTTCGATGCCGATGGCAACTGGATCTCTACCCGTTATCCCTACCTCATCACTCGCGAACGCTATTGGCTCGCACTGGGGTTGTATGCTGCCGGCGAAACCGCTTTTGCTGATGCCGTCGTCCGCAAGGGGGAGCTGGATCTCAAGGAGTATTCGATAGCCAGTACCTTCAATATCTTTCATACGAACATCGCCCTCGTGCTGCTGCTCCAGCATCGCGATGAGATGGCCTCCGATGTCCGCCAGACTCTGGAGATGCTCGTGCGCGACGGTTTTTCCAAGCTGCCGGGCAATCGCCAGCCGGATTATCAATTCCACGGCTACAATGACAATATGCCATCCAAGGCCACCATGGGCATGATCCTCGGTGGTGAGATGCTGAATGCGCCCGAGGTCGTCGAGCATGGCATCTGGAATCTCAAGCAATTGCGTGCGCAGTTGCGCCGCCGGGGTATCAATAGCGAGTGCAACTCGCCCACCTACTCGCCGCTCACCGTGCACGCCATGGCGGAGATTGCCACCTACACGCGGAGTGAGGAGGCACGCGAGATCGCCCTTGGTGTCGAGCAGCGCCTTTGGTTCGATCTGGCCTCACGCTTCCATCCCCGCCTGGGAGTGCAGGCTGGTGGATACTCTCGGGCCTATACCATTGATTGCCTCTCCCACCTGAGCTGCCTCACTTCCTTTCTTTGGTTTGAGTTCGGCGACTTGATCAAGCCGTCCCCCCTGGACCTCTTCCAGCCGGACAATGGTTTCGTGCTGCACCACATGGGCAATGTCGCGTTTAATGTGGCCCAGATGTGCTGGTTTCCCGCACACTATCATATTCCTGAAGCCGCCCGCGCCCTCTTCCTCGCGAAGTCTTATCCTCACGAGGCTACCGCCACCGCAGAGTTTGGCGATTTTGGCCCAGACTTTCCTGCGCGCCCCTTCCGTATCAAGACACGGTTGGAAAAGGACTTCGCTGTAGGTACCGTCAGCACTCCGCTGGGTGGAGGAGAGCAGACGATGTGCTACTTTGCGAACTATGCTCGCACCGAGGAAGTCGCCAGCTACAAAGACCGCGGCACCATCTACAGCAAGATCGTCATCAATGGCGAGGACCCCGGCGAGATCGTCCGCGACACCGAGAAGATGATCGATGGCAGCGAATGCGAATGCAGCGGCGAGTCGGACAATCTGACTGGGCGCTCAAATCCCCTCGCATTCCAATCAGCCAATACCGTTCTTTATCTCACCCATCCGCACCTCTCTCTGGGCGGAAGTGGCGATGACTCTACCGTAGGCGCCACTCCGCTGAGCGACCTCAGCGAGATGATTATTCTCCCCTCTCATTTTGCCGGCGCCGATGAGATCCTCGTCGATGGCGAGACACGTCAGAGCTGGAGTGGTGCCGTGCGCAAGGGGGCGTGGATCGCCTGCCGTCGTGGTCGGTTGCTCGTGGCTTTCCGTCCGCTGGTTTACACCCGCACGCTGGGTGAACCCGAGATTCGTCTGGAGAAGATCAATAACTACGAAGTCATCCGCACTGTCTTTTATCATGGTGAGGCCCGCGTCTTTTCACGGTTGGAGCTGAAGCACACTTTCGGCGGCTTTGTCGCCGAGCATGCCTCTGTAGATGAGTATGCGTCTCTCGCGGATTTTGTGAAGGATCTCGAGAGCTCGCAGTTCACCGATTACCTGTGGACCACCCGCCGGGTGACTTATCGTCGCCCTGCTGGTGCCGCCCGTCCCGCTTTGGAGATGGAGGTCTCCTGCAGCCCCGGTTCGTGCACACCTCGCTTTGCTCTCATTAACGGTGACCTCGTCAATGACGAGCAGAAGCCCGTCGATCTCCAGGGAGTGGACGAGAAGACTCTTCCCTTCCTCAATGATCCGTGGGAGCCGCTTCCAGCCTACTTCCCTTGGGAGAAAATCGAGGTCGCTTGGGCAAATCCCACGATCTCCGCCATTGGCGACAAGCAGGTTTAAATCGTTGTCATGGCGAGAGGAAGGTTCGTAAGCCTTCCTTTCGCCACGGCCATCATTCCTTATACGGAATAGGGTGTTGGCGTCAGATGGAAGAGGTCATCCGGAACCTGCGGCCAAGTGT
>Ga0351882_1150_pt1 | contig 17266 bp, 12 predicted proteins | sample BONcelFGM3001F13_FD_206762 | JGI IMG/M metagenome (GOLD analysis project Ga0351882, IMG submission 206762) | Enriched cells from coal bed in the Powder River Basin, Montana, United States - BONCAT cells FGM rep3 HSBNCT.FGM.300.1.F13 ... | reverse complement strand
GCCAGCGGATGGCGGCGAGGCGGAGCATGAGCACGGTGGTCATGGTGGCGGTGGGGATGACCCATTCCGGTGTGACCTTCAGCGCGTGGAGGATCATATACACGACCGCGCCGGGAATGCTGGCGGCGGCGTAGAGTTCGCCCTTGCGCATGATATTCGGCACCTGCGCGCTGAGCACGTCGCGGAGCAATCCCCCCGCCACGCCTGTGATGACGCCGAAGAGACCGACGATGATGCCCGAGTAGCCGAGCAGGGCAACTTTTTCGCAACCGAGCCAGGTGAAGAGCGCCAAGCCGATCGCATCCGGCAGCAACAAGGCCCGCTCGGGAAAACGAATCCGGCCCACAAAAAGCAGCATGACGAGAGCGGTGCCCACGGCGATCCAGAGATACACCGGCTCCCGCACCCAGAAGACCGGCTGGCCCGTGAGCACGTCCCGCAGCGTTCCGCCGCCGACGGAAGTCACGATGGCGAGTACCACGGCCCCGACCATATCCATCTGACGGCGCAGGGAGGCCAGCACGCCTGTGGCTGCAAAGACGGCCACGCCGATGTAGCTGGCCGTGATCAAAATAATATCGAGATAGTCGTCCATAGGTTTGCTGAGAATGCAGCTCATTCAGCGGCGTTTGCAAAACTTATACCATGACCGTCATCCGATTCTTTATCATGTTTATCACTGCGGCTAACATAAGAATTTAAGAAACACACCATTTGCATGGTTTTGATGGATATCAATTTGGAGGTAAATTGGCTTTTCACATCACTTATCTGGTCCTAAAATGCGCAATTAAATTTCACGCGCGAACCAATGATCGTTTCAAAAATCAAGCTCACCAATTGGAAAAATTTCCGATCCTCGGAAGTCTCTCTACAAGAAAGGGTATTCGTTGTCGGCGCGAATGCTGCCGGAAAGTCAAACTTTTTGGATGTCTTTCGTTTCCTTCGAGATATTGCTAAGCCCAGAGGAGGAGGATTACAGCAAGCAGTTTCAATTCGAGGAGGTATTTCTAAAATCAGATCCTTGGCCGCAAGAAAAAATCCACTGGTTGAAATAGAAGTGTCTTTAAGTTCTGGAGCAAATATTGATCCAGAATACACCTACTCCATTGGGATCAGACAAGAGAATAAGGGCAAGCGTCGCGTCATGCTCGAATACGAGAAAGTCTATCAAAAAGGCACTCTAATTTTGGAACGACCCGACTCGCACGACAAGAAAGATGACGAACGACTAACGTTAACATTTCTTGAAAACCCAACTACCAACTCCACATTTCGCGAAATTGCTGAGGCGTTCAGCTCAGTCTCATATCTACATCTAGTGCCGCAACTACTTCGATCTGTTAAGTCGGTAGATGTAGAGGAATCAGGGGAAGATTATTATGGACGCAACTTTCTTGTCCGAGTCTCGCAGTCATCAGAAAGAATTCGAAAATCTCGATTGAGGAGAATTTTAGGAGCTCTAAGCAAAACCGTCCCTCAGTTCGATGACTTAAAAGATGACAGAGACGAAGCTGGGGTCCCCCATCTTCTTATGCGCTTAAAACATTGGCGAAAGGATGCGGGCTGGCAAGATGAAAGCCAATTCTCCGACGGCACGATTCGCATGCTTGGACTTTTTTGGTCTCTACTAGAAAGCGATTCGATCCTACTATTTGAAGAACCAGAATTATCACTCAATGACAGAATTGTAGAACAATTAGCTCCTCTCCTTTGGAAACTACAGTCATCAAGAGGAAGACAAGTAATCCTCTCAACACATAGCTACGCACTATTATCGGATAAAGGGATTGCCCCAGAAGAGGCTCTCATCCTATTGCCCGACAGCACTGAAGGCACTAAACTTGTAGAAGTTTCATCCATGCAAGACGTGGTCGCACTCGTCCAATCAGGCATGTCGCTCGGAGAAGCCCTCCTCCCAAAAACAGCTCCCGTCAACATTGCAGAGCTCAGCCTCTAAATCGGCATGCCAAAATCGGTTAATATTGTCGTAGAAGACTCTCTTAGCAACGCTATACTCACTACACTTTTAAATGCAAATGGAGGCCATAAAGTGGCTGGCTCATACCCGATAAAATCGAGCTGGGAGAATGGCATCCTTCAAACAGGCTATGGGTATATTAAGAAAAATCTCCCTGCCTTCAATAAGGCCTCCGAGGTAACACCCTTCGTCGTTTTGTTCGATCAAGATGACAGACCTTGCCCAATTCAGACAATAAACGACTGGCTACAAGGTCAAAACAAACACCATAATCTAGTTATAAGGGTGGCAGTTAAAGAGGTAGAAGCGTGGTTAATTGCGGATCGATCAGGACTAGCTGAATTTTTATCAGTACCAAAAAAAAGCATTACTTTAGAACCCGAACTATTATCTGACCCAAAAGCGTATATTGTTCAACTTGCGAAGAATTCTCAAAGCAGTATTGTGCGCCAAGATATCGCACCTGGTCCAAGGAGTTCAGCAACAACAGGGCCATACTATACAAGGGCTCTTGCAAACTTCGCTCGAACCAGTTGGGACTTTCACGAAGCCGCAACGCGCTCTCAAAGCTTGGCCCGTGCGATAGCGAACATCTCAACTCTTTGAGATGAATTTGGCGTAACGAGTGCCTGCGCCACCATTTATGATCAATCAACTTTCCTGCCATCCCGTCTCCCATCCGCATAGGCGGTGAAGACGGCTTTTATCTCGTCGCGGATGCGGCGGAAGGTGGCGAGGATTTCGGCTTCGGTGCCGGTGGCGTGGGCGGGGTCTTCGAAGGGCCAGTGGTGGCGGTTGACCTGGCCGGGGAACATGGGGCAGGCTTGGTCGGCGTTGCCGCAGACGGTGATGACGGTCTCGATGGGTTGGTCGAGGAAGTCGTTCATGGACTTCGATTGATGGGCGGAGATGTCGATGCCGATCTCCTGCATGACGGTGATGGCGTGGGGGTGGACGTAGCCGGCGGGTTTTGATCCGGCGCTCTGGACATTCAGGATGTCGCCGGCGGCTTCGCGGAGGAGGCCCTCGGCGAGGTGGCTGCGGCAGGAGTTGCCGGTGCAGAGGATGAGGACGGTGGGCTTGTCATTCATAAGTGGTGGCAAGTGGGTAAAGGGGTGAGGAGGCTTAGGATTTCCTGGCGAGGCCGCGTTCGTACCAGGGGCGGCTGCCGACGCAGAGGTGGCAGACCGAGAGCATGACGGGGACCTCGACGAGGACGCCGACGACGGTGGCGAGGGCGGCGGGGCTGGTGGCTCCGAAGAGGGTGATGGCGACGGCGACGGCCAGCTCGAAGAAGTTGCTCGCGCCGATGAGGGCGCCGGGGGTGGCGACATTGTGCCGCACGCCGAAGTAGCGCATGAGGCTGTAGGCGAGGCCGGAGTTGAAATACACCTGGATGAGGATCGGGATGGCGAGCAGGAGGACGGCGGTCCAGTTCGTCAGGATATTCTCGGCCTGGAAGGCAAAGATGAGGACCAGCGTGGCGAGGAGGGCGACGATGGCCATGGGGCGGAAGCGCGGGAGGAAGCTCTCATTAAACCACGTCTCGCCCTTTGACCGGATGAGCGCGGTGCGGCTGATGACGCCGGCGGCGAGCGGGATGACGATGAAGACGACGACGGAGGTGATGAGGACGGCGGCGGGAATGTGAATGCCGCTGATGCCGACGAGGATCATGACGATGGGCGCGAAGGCAAAGATCATGACGAGGTCATTGATCGCGACCTGGGCCAGCGTGTAGGGACCGTCGCCATCGGTGAGGTAGCTCCAGACGAAGACCATGGCCGTGCAGGGCGCGGCGGCGAGGATGATGAGACCGGCGACGTAGTTCTTCGCGGTGTCGGGTTCGATCCAGCCGAGGACGGAGGAGAAGAGCCACTGGATGAAGATCCAGCCGAGCAGGGCCATGCTGAAGGGCTTCACCAGCCAGTTCACAAAGAGCGTGATGAGCAGGCCTCGGGGCCTTTTGATGACGGCGCCGAGTCCGCGGAAGTCGATCTTCAGCATCATCGGGTAGATCATCATCCAGATGAGCACGGCGATGGGCACATTCACATGCGAGCCCTCGCCGAACTCCATGGCGCTCACGCGGTGGATGAAATCGGGGAATACTTTTCCCAGCGCGATACCTGCCACCATGCAGAGCAGGACCCAGAGGGAGAGATAGCGCTCGAAGAAATCGAGCTTTTTGGCAACAGGCTGTGTCGTCATCGGAAAAATAAAATCAGCAGCAACCGCCCTCGTCGCAGTCGTCCTTGCCTCCCTCGCAGCAACCGCCCTCGCCGCAGCAACCGCCGTCTTCTTTCATGAGTGGCTTGCCGTCAAATTCCACACGCTTCCAGGCTTCGCCGGTCTCGGGGTGATGGGTGAGCGGGGTCTCGTCTTCGTCGTGGGTGACTTCGTAAACGATGGGCTCTTCGTTCGAGTTGGCGGGGATGGTTTCGTAGATGTAGGTGGGCATAGGTTTTTTTTGAAATACTAAGTTTAGTGAGAGAGGGCGGCGGGGGTGGCGCCCTGGAGGAGATGAGTCAGTGCGACGGAGCCGACGGGTTCCTCCGGCTGCCAGGGCAGGACGGTGGCGCGGGCGGCCAAGGTCGCGGAGACTTCCGTGAGATAGGGGATCTCATTGGCCGCGCGCTGGAGGAGCAGCGGGTCGTGGGTGGGGGCGTCGGCGAAGCTCTGGTTCACGATCCAACCGTAGGGTTCGATGCCTGCGCGGCGGAGATCATCCTGCAAGGCGGCGGCCTCGTGGACCGGAGTCGCCTCCGGCAGGGTGACCAGCAGGACGCGGGTGTAGTCCGGGTCGCGGAGGCGCGGGAGGAGTTCGCGCACATCCTCGGGGATGCTCTCGCGGGCCTGCCTGCCGAGTTCGCGATGATAGGCCTCCGTGGTGTCCAGCAGGAGCAGCGTGTGGCCGGTGGGAGCGGTATCGAGAATGACAAAGCCCTCCTGCGCCTGCGCCACGGTGCGGGCAAAGGCGCGGAAGACCGCGATCTCCTCCGTGCAGGGCGAGCGGAGATCCTCCTCCAGCAGGGCGCGACCGTCCGCATCCAGAGCGGCTCCCTGTGTTGCGAGGACGTGGGCCACGTAGGCCTCCGTCTCGGCGGCGGGGTCGATGCGGCTCACGGTGAGTCCCGGGACCTCGCGGCCCAGCGTCTCCAGCACATGCGCGGCGGGATCGGTGGTGGAGAGATGCACGGCCTGACCGCGTTGCGCCAGCTCCACGGCGAGCGCGGCGGCGATGGTCGTCTTGCCGACTCCGCCCTTGCCCATGGTCATGATCACGCCGCGACCGGAAGATTCCAGATCCGCGACGAAGTCACCGATGTCGGAGAACTCCGGCATCGGTGCGGGCACCATGCCACCCGTGATCGGGGACATCGGTGCGGCGGAGATGATGGCGCGGAGGGCGTCGAGGCCGAGGAGATTCTGAGCACGGAGAGGCACTTCGTAAACCGGGAGGCTATCGAGGAAGTCCGCATACTCGGCCAGCGCCTGCGTGCCGCGCCGCTCCAGCGCGACCGCGACGGCATCATCGGCGGCGGTTGCTTTGAAGAGACCATTGAGGATCAGCCGTTGATTCGTGACACCGAGGGCGCCGAGCTCGCCATGCGTGCGGCGGGCCTCACGCAGCGGAGCCACCTGGGCCCGTGAGACGAGAACGAGCGTCGTGCGGGAGGCGTCCGCGAGAGCTGCGAGGGCGGCCTCATAAATCGCGCGTTGCTGCTCCAGTCCGGCCAGCGGGCCGAGGCAGGACGTGCCCGAGGTGTTGTTTTGAAAATAGCCCGTCCAGGCCTTGGGCAGAGCCAGCAGGCGCAGGGTGTGCCCGGTGGGCGCGGTGTCAAAGATCACATGCTCATAGCCCTCCGTGGTGGAGGCGTCGCCGAGCAGGCGGGAGAATTCGTCAAAGGCCGCGATCTCCATCGTGCAGGCGCCGGAGAGTTGCTCCTCCATGCTGCGCAGGGCCGCCTCGGGGAGGATGCCGCGCATGGGGCCGACGATCTTTTCACGATACACCCGCGCCGCCTCCTGCGGATCGAGATTCAGGGCGAAGAGGGCAGGCACACCGGGGATCGGCGTGGCGTCAGTGCCGAGAGCCGTGCCCAGGACTTCATCGAGATTGGACGCAGGGTCCGTGCTCACGAGAAGCACCCGTCGGCCCGCATCCGCGAGCGCGAGCGCCGTGGCGCAGGCCAGCGAGGTCTTGCCCACGCCGCCCTTGCCCGTGAAGAAAAGGAAGCGCGTGGCTGCGGGAATGAGATCGGAAACGGGAAGCCTCACGACTCGCTCCCTGCCGGAGTCCCGGCTGGTACATTGGCAGCCCACTCGGCGCGCTGTGCGGCGTCGGGGTAGGCACCCTTCAGTGCCAGCTCGCCGTCGATGAACACCAGTGGCAGGACCTCCACGCCCTCGCTTTGCAGAAGTTCCTTCACCGCGCGATTCTGCGCATAGGCGATGGGCTGTTGCGAAAGATTGTAACGCTCCACGTGCACGCCGCGCTCCTTCAGGTGATGCAGGAAGCCTGCGACCTGCGGCAGGACGGAGTCCACCTCCGGGCCGCAAACCCCGGTCGAACAACACATGGCAGGATCGTAAATCTGGATGGATTTCATAAGTTAGCCTTGGCGGGTTTCGTCCCATTGATCGATTCCTGCGTGCCGATGTCGCGCGTCGCGGCGGCGAGGCGGAGCGAGTCGAGCTTCTCAAAGGGCAGCGAGGCAAAGAGCTCCAGGCGGCGCTGGATTTGCTGCGACACCTGCCAGAAGACGCGAGCTTTTTCCTCCTCCGTGCCCACATAGTCCGCAGGGTCAGGCGATGGCCAATGCGCGATGATCGGCTGTCCCGGCCAGACCGGGCAGGTTTCCTTCGCATTATCACAGAGCGTGATGACGAAGTCGAAATGCACGTCCTCAAACTCGCTCCACGACTTGCTGCGAGCGTCGGAGACGTCCACGCGGTAGTGCTCCACGAGCGTACTCAGGGCGAGCGGATGCGGCTGGGTCTTCGGGCTGGAGCCCGCACTGAAGACCTCGAATTTATCGGAGGCCACCTTACGCAAGAGGTATTCGGCCATGATGCTCCGGGCGGAATTTCCCGTGCAGAGGAAGAGGAGTTTAAACTTCGTCGGAGTGGTATTCATTTTTTGGGAGCGGGTTTTTTGAATTAACAGCAGGTTTTTGAGGAAATCGTTTCCTTGTACACCGCGCCGCGTTTCACCTTGGCGAGGCGGGAGAGGTCATCGCGGAAGCGCTTGTCGGAAAGGGCGCAGTCCTGGAGGCACTTCAGATTTGCCTCAAGTTCGCGGGGTTGCTTCTCCGGCAGGCTGTAGATCATCCAGGTGCCCCGGCGCTCGCACTCCACCATGTCGCGCTTGCGCAGATAGGAGAGATGCTGTGAGACCTTGGTCTGCGGGATGTCGAGGATCTCCTGAAAGTGGCACACGCACAGCGGCCCCTGCGTGAGCAGATGCAGGATGCGCAGGCGGGTCGCATCGCAGAAGCATTGGTAGATTTGGATCAGCTCCATGGGGCCACCATGGATGAGGGGAATATATGCGTCAATAAATATATTCGTTTAGGCGAATATATAAACTCACGCATATATCAGATGATGGCGGCTGATGATGATCACCGGGGAAGCTCCCCTGCCCTCGCAGGCGTTAGACTTACTCCCTCCGGTAACGAATCTCGCCTGCGCCCTTCAGTGGGGCGGAGGTGAAGGTGATGCCGGATTTATCGCGGAGGGTGAGGGTGAGGTCGGCGGCGGGGTCGGTGCTGGTGACGATGACTTCGTTGAAGTGCTGGCCGAGGAGGGTGGCGAAGGCGGCGTCTGTCTGGTACTCGAGATCGACGCCGCTGGCATTCCACTTTACGAGGACGGTGATCTTGTGCTGGCCGGGGCCGTTGACGGTGTAGCCGAGGGATTGGTCGCGGGGGCCCTGCCACTGGAGGTCTGTAACCCGGGTGCCGATGAGGTAGTAGCGGTCGTCGATCTTGGCGTAGGGCAGGGAGAGGCCCTTGAGGCCTGTCCGCATATCGGTGAAGGCCAGGGAGATCAGGCCCAGAGGGGCGTGGAGGAGTTCCGTCTTGAGTCCGAGGGCCACGGTGGAACTCTGGAATCCCGGCGGCAGCGGCGCGATGATCACATCGGTGACCGTGCCCTCCGAGAGGGCGAGGTGGAGCGGGCGCTCGGTGGCGGCGATGTCTTCATTCGTCATGCCCTCCGCGTAGTAGAGATCGCGAATGGCGGGGATCTTATGCTCAGTCACCGCGTCCTGCAGCGTGGCGCGGAGTTCCTCGACGCTGGCGGCTCCGGCGGCGAGGAGGTGTCCCGTGGTGAGACAGATGAGAGCCACGAGGCAGGGGAGTATCTTCATAAACTGCGGAGAAAAATCGGGCACCGCTTAGCAACAACCTTCCTCACCGCAACTGCATCCCCCACCCTCCTCGACGATGACCGGCTCGCCCTCGTGCGTGACGCGCCGCCACGCCTCGCCTGTCTCGGGGTGATGCGTGAGCGCGGGTTCGTCCGCCTCGTGGGTGACTTCGTAATAGACGACTTCGTCGGCGGGAGTGGTCGGGATGGATTCGTAGAGGTAGGTGGGCATGGGATGTGGGCTGAGAAAACTTAGGCGGCGGGTTGCTTGAGGATGCGGCTGTGGCGGTCGTAAAGCGTGTGGCACGCCGGACAGCTCCAACTGCCCAGCAAACGCCAACTGAAGCCATGGGGCTTGAAAAAGCGGGGCAGTCTGGCTCCGCAGTTTGGACAATACTGGCGGGGGGCGAACAAAGCGAAGATGAGAGGGATACCCAAGCCGAAGAGGGCTCCCCACGTCACGATAATCCACCAAGGACGACCATTCTCACCCCAGTAAACAATGAGGTACCGCTGCACCGATCCCATGAGCACAAACCACACGAGGAGGGCGAGAAGGCAGGGGCCGTAGGATTTGAGGAATTTCATAAGTTCACCCTCGCGGCGGGAAGAGCCTGCGCCGGGAGGTCCATGTGCGTATTTAACCGCGCGGGAAGTGTGAAGTCGAGGCCTCTGATAGAGGGCGATGATCGGGAGTTGCGTCGTTCGTCAGTGATTCCGTGCGGTTCGTCCCAATAGGATTGCGTCGGTGGGGGGTGGGTGTGCTTGTGCATGGGGAATCACTCTACCCGCGCGCGCATGTACGTGGGCAGGGCCTGGCCAAACGTAACTATTTCCGACCATGAAGACCTCATCTCATTCCTTGTTTTCCCTGCCGCGTTCGCTCCGTCCCGAGCGTGGAATCGTGCTGGCCAGCCTGCTGGCGGTGGCGGCGTTTCCGGTGGTCTCGCTGGCGGATGGCGGTGCGGGGGGCCAAGACGGCGGTGGAGCTGGAGGCACGGGCTACACGGGAACGCCTGGCGGCAACGGGACAAATTCCGTGGCCGGCAGCGGTGGTGGTGGTGGCGGGGCCGGAGGCGGCTCGGGAGGCGCGGGAATCACGTGGAATACCACTGTGCCCGGAGGCACAGGTGGCACGGCGGGCTCCCCCAATGGTGGCAACGGAAAGTCTGATTTGGAGAGCAGCGATGGAGGTGGCGGCGGCGGTGGTGGCGGTGGCTACAACGGCAACGGTACGGGAGCGGCCACGATCTCAAATGCAGCCACCTTGCAGGGTGGAAATGGCGGCAACGGTGGCAACGCCATTTCATCCGGAATCACCGGAAATGGAGGAGGCGGCGGCGGTGGTGGCGCGGGCGGCTACGGCGCCATCGTGACCGGTGACTTGGAAAACTCAAATAGCGGGACGATCCTCGGCGGCCGGGGTGGCAATGGGGGTCGTGCCTATATCTCTCACAACGAGGGTGGCGGCGCGGGTGATGGTGGCTTGGGCGTTCTCTTCACCTCCACCACAGGCGGGATCATTTTTGCGAACACGGTCGGTGCCAATGTGACCGGCGGCGCGGGTGGCGATGGCGGACTCGGCGGCGGGAGTCCAAGCGGTACTCCCGGCCTGGGCGGAAACGGCGGCGCGGGAGTGGTCTTTTCCTCCACCGTGGGCCGGAATACCCTGGCGAACTTCGGCACCATCTCGGGCGGCGCGGGCGGGCTCGATGCCCTGCGCCCCTCCGGCGAGCGCGGCGGGGCGAATGGCGGCGCGGGCGTCGTGGGCGATCTCCTGGACATCACGAACAACGGCACAATCCAAGGCGGCAGCGTCACCGATAGCGGCACCTCCTCCGGTTACACGGACTACGGCAACGGCGGCGTCGCCATCCAGGGCAGCGGGCTTTTCATCAGCAACGCGGGCACCATCAGCGCCGGGACCAATCTGAATGGCGACCGCGCCGATGCGATCGTCCTCACCGGGGGGACGAATACGCTGGAACTCCTCGCGGGCTCGACCATCACGGGCGACATCAATACGACCACCGCCACCAGCCTCACGCTGACGAATACGGGGACAACGACGCTCTCAAATGTCATCGAGGGCGCGGCGAATGTCATCAAGACCGGCACCGGCACCATCACCCTGACCGGCGCGAATACCTACACCGGCACCACCACCGTCAGCGACGGCACGCTGGCCGTAGGCAGCGGCGGCAGCATCGCCAGCGGCGCGCATATCTATGTCGCCGATGTCGCAGGGCAGACCGCCACGTTTAACATCAACGCCGGCGGCAGCGTGAGCGCGGACACCCTCTTCATCGGGCGCAACGGCACGGGTGTGGCCACCATCAGCGGCGCGGGTGCCGAATTGAACAGCACCCGACTCAGCGTGGGCTCTCTCTCGAATGGTTCCCTCACCATCTCCGCCGGAGCACAGGTTACCGTTTCCGATCTGACCTCTGTGGGAGTGAATGGCGGCACGCAGGGAGAACTCACCGCCACCGGCACGAACACTCGCCTGGAGACAGACCGAATGACAGTGGGGGCAAGCGGGAAAGGCATCCTGACCATCGCCGACGGAGCTGTGGTATCCGTGGGAGGCGGAGCGGGACAAGTCAACCTCTCCACGGCACCATCCTCACCTTCCCAGGGAATCATCAATATCGGGAGTGGCGGTCTGGCCGGCACGCTGGAAGCCAGCGAGGTAACTTACAACAATCCGGGCGGCTCGGGCCTGACGGGAGAGGTGAACTTCAACCACACCGACGACATCACCTTTGCCGTGCCGATCAAAAGAAACATCGCGGTGAGCAAGAGCGGCAGCGGCACGACCACGCTCTCCGGCATGAGCACCTATACGGGCGGGACGACTTTCAACTCCGGCATCCTCAGCGTTTCGCAAAATGAAAACCTCGGCGCGGCGAATGGAGCACTGACCTTCAACGGCGGCACGCTGCGCACGACGGCCAGCATCACCATGAATCGCGCGACCACGCTGAATGCCGGCGGCGGCACTTTTGATGTGAACTCCGGCGCCACGCTGACGCAGCAGGCGGCGATCTCCGGCACGGGGGGGCTGACCAAGTCCGGCGAGGGATCACTCGCGCTCTCGGGGACGAATTCCTACGAAGGCGGGACGAGTATCACCGGGGGCCTGCTCTCCGTCTCACAGAATGCGAATCTCGGTGCGGCCGAGGGCACGCTGAGCTTTGACGGCGGCACGCTGCGCACCACGGCGACCTTCTCCATGGACCGTGACACCACGCTGAATGCGGGAGGCGGCACGATCGAGGTGAACTCAGGCACGACGCTCACACAGGCGGGCGACATCTCAGGTAGCGGCGCGCTCAGTAAGATCGGCACCGGCACGCTCGTCCTCTCGGGCACGAATTCCTATCTGGGTGGAACGCTCATCAACCAAGGCAACCTCAGCATCTCGCAGGATGCGAATCTCGGCGCGGCTGGCACCAGCGTGACTTTTAATGGCAGCCGACTCCTCACGACGGCGACCTTTTCCATGAATCGCGCCATGACGCTGACAGGCTCAGGCTCGATCGATGTGGCCAGCGGCACCACGCTCACCCAGGCGGGCGCGATTTCTGGTAACCAAGCCTTTGGGAAGTTCGGCACGGGGACATTGGTGCTGACGGGCACGAGCACGCTCTCGGGAATCCTGCGCATCCTCGATGGCGTGGCGGAAATCAGCGACGGCGGTAGTTTCACGGGCGTCAATGAATTGCGACTCGCCGAGGTGGCGGGCCAGAATGCGACGCTGAATATCAACACGGGCAGCAGCGTCCATGCAACGGGCCGGATCCGGATCGGCGAGGCGGCCACGGGCACCGTCAATGTGAGCGGCACAGATGCCATCCTCTCGGGTCAGGATAGCCTCCTGGTGGGCAGCACCAGCTCGGGCATCCTGAATGTCTCCGCAGGCGGCAAAGCCTCCACCACAACGGTGATCGTCGCGGGCGGTGCTCACGGCACCACCGGTACGATCACGGTCACCGGCGCGGGTTCCTTGCTGGAGGGGGCGGAGTTGACGCTCGGCAACTACGGCAAGGGAATCCTCACCCTCGCCGATGGCGGCGTCGCCTCCGTGGATGGCGGCGATGGCGTGGTCAAGCTCTCGGAAGAAGTCACCTCCAACACTCAGGGCATCCTCAATATCGGCGATGGCGGGCTCGCGGGCACGCTGGAGGCCAGTGCCGTCCAGCACATGGGCAACGGCCTGACGGGGCAGGTAAACTTTAACCACACGGACAACATCACCTTTGCTCCGACGATCCTCGGCAACATCGCGGTCTCGAAGAAAGGCAGCGGCGTCACCACCCTCTCGGGCACGAATACGTACACCGCCGGGACCACGCTGGAGGCGGGCACGCTGGCCGTCTCGACGGATGCGAATCTCGGAGCGGCTGCCAGTGGGCTGACCTTTGACGGCGGCGCGCTGCGCACGACGGCGGGCTTCACCACGGACCGCGCGACCACGCTGAATGCAGGCGGCGGCACCTTTGATGTGGCGACTGGTACTCTCACGCATACGGGAGACATCACGGGTGGAGGTCAACTCGGAAAGGCTGGCACAGGCACGCTGATCCTCTCGGGCGCGAATGACTACACGGGTGGCACGCTCTTTGAGAGCGGAGTGCTGGAGGTGGCAGAGGATGCGCATCTCGGCGCGGCTGCTGGCGGGCTCATCTTCAGCGGCGGCACGCTGCGCACCACGGCCACCCTCTCCATGAATCGTGCCACGACGCTGAATGCGGGCGGCGGCACCTTTGACGTCAATACCGGTATGCTCACGCAGAGCGGGGTTGTCTCGGGCTTGGGCGGATTGACCAAGACCGGCACGGGCGGCCTCACCCTCTCCGGCCCGAACAACTACGCCGGCGGCACCACGCTCTCGGCGGGTACTCTGCGCATCGGCAACAATCTAGCCCTCGGCACCGGCACTCTCACCGTGGAGGCGGGCACGACGCTGGCCACGAATGGCAGCGCCCGCGCGATCTCGAATGACATCGTGGCGAATGGGGACTTCACCATCTTCCCGGAGGGCACGATCACCGGGGTCTCGGCCTTTGCCCTGAATGGTGGCCTGAACTTGAACGGCGACCGCACGATCACAAATCCCTCGCTGTTCTCGTCCTTCCAGTTCGGCGAGGTGGCCTTCGGCGGCGTCATCAGCAATGGTGCGCTCACCCTGCGGGCCACTCCCGGCAGCGATGCGGTCTTCTTCCGCATGAATGGCGCGGCATCGAACACCGCCACTGGCACGACGACTCTGGAGAGCACCGTCTCGCTGCAACTCGCCAAGACCGGCGGCGCCACGGCCATCGCCGGGGATCTTGTCATCGAGGACAACGCCGTTGCCCTGGTCGCCCTCTCCGAGCAGATCGCCGATTCGGTCACCGTGACGATCAATGGCGACGGCAATCTCCAGGTCGGCTCGACCACCGCCGTCACCGAGAGCATCGGCGTGCTGGCGGGCGACGGCACAGTCACCATCGCCGACAGCGGCTCGCTCTTCCGCGTCGAGAGCGGCACCTTTGCAGGAGCCATCACCGAGGGGAACGCGGCGGCGACTTCGTTGGAGAAATACGGCACCGGCCTGCTCACCCTCTCCGGCGCGAGCACCTACATCGGCGCGACATCCGTCTCCGGGGGCGAACTCCGTGTGACGGGGTCCCTCGGCAACACGGCTGTCAGCGTGGCGGACGGAGCCACCCTCAGCGGCAATGGTCGCATCGCGGGCGCGGTCACGGTGAATGGCGGAGCCTTCCTCTCCCCCGGCACGAGTCCGGGCACGCTGACGCTCGGCGCACTCAGCCTCGCGGCGACATCGCGCACGGCCTTCGAACTCGGCACGGTCAGCGACCGCATCGACATCGTGGCGGATCTCGACGGCCTCGGATCGACGGGCAATCTCAGCATCGCGGACGGCGCATTGTTCGATCTCATGGACCGCGCGGGCTTTGGCACGGGCACGTACCGGCTCTTTGACTACGACGGTGCGCTGAGTCTCGATCCCACGAAGGTCGTCTTCGCCACAGCTCCTGCGGGGTACAATCTGGCTCTCGACACGACGACCACCGGGCAGGTCGATCTCCTCGTGAACTACGATGGCCTGCAATTCTGGAACGGCACGACCGCCCTCCCCGATGGCACGATCCGCGGCGGCGATGGCGCATGGGCGCTGGGCTTGCAAAACTGGACGAATGAAAATGGCAACGCCTCCACGCCCTGGGCCGATCTGGTCGCTGTCTTCGCGGGCACGGCAGGCACAGTCACCATCGATGGCCTCAACCGGGTCGATGGCCTGCACTTTGCCACCGATGGCTACACGCTGACCGGCACGGGCTCGCTGGAGCTGAGCGAGGCCGCCACGGAGTTCCGCATCGATCCCTCGCTCTCCGCGATTATCGATGTCGAGCTCAGCGGCAGTGGGGGACTGGTGAAGACCGGCGGCGGCGAGATCGTGCTCGGCGGGGTCAATTCCTACACCGGCGGCACCACGATCCACGCGGGCAGCCTTGAGATCTCCGCTGATGAGAATCTCGGCCATGCCTCCGGCGGGCTCACCTTTACCGGCGGCACGCTCATTGCCACGGGTGACATCACCACCGCACGCAGCATCACCCTGCTGGGCAACGGCACCTTTGACACCTCCTCCACCCTGACCTCCAGCGGCCTCATCAGCGGCGCAGGCGGGCTGATCAAGCAGGGCGCGGGCGACCTCATCCTCACGGGTGATGCCACGCATCTCGGCGGCACGCTCATCTCGGCAGGCAGCCTGCATATCGGCAATGGCGGCACGACGGGCAGCCTCGCGGGCAACATCACAAACAACGCCCAGCTCGTCCTCAACCGCTCCAATGCCCTCACGCTCTCCGGCGTCATCGACGGCAGCGGCTCGGTCATCCAGCGTGGCTCGGGAGTGACCACCTTCACCGCAAATCAACTCTACTCCGGCGCGACCGTCATCGAGTCCGGCACGCTCGCCTCGCAGAGTCTGGTGCACTCCGCCGTCAGCCTGCGGACGGGAGGTGCCTTCAGTCCCGGCGGAGCGTCGGTGGCCAGCATCGGCGTCGGTGGCCTGAGCCTCGATGGCGGGCAGATGCACTTTGACCTCGGCGCGGGCGGAACGGATCGCATCACGGTCCTCGACGGCGCGGCGATGTTGAACGCAGCGACGGAGTTCGTCTTCACCTCCACGGGCGCGGTCTCCGGCGCCTACATGCTGATCGACGGTCTCGCCCCCGGCTGGAATCTCAGCCTCCTGAGCCTGTCGGGTCTCAATGTGGTATCGGCGAATTTCCTCCTCAGCGACGATGGCTCGCAACTCATGCTGAGCATCTACACGGGCGGCATGGTCAGCGGTCCCGTCCTGCAAAACAGCTTCCCCGTCGGCACCCCCACCATCGCGGACTTCCTCGTGGAGGGCGCGGTCGTCACCGGCTCGCTTGTGCAGAACAACACGATCAACAGCCTGATCTTCGCCAATGGCAGCAGCCTCACGATTCACAATGACCTCACCGTGACGAGCGGCGACTTCACCGTGGACGAAGGCTCCGCGCTCGTCTCCGGCGGTCGGGTCGTGGTGCCCGGGACCTTCACCAAGCTCGGTGAGGGTGCGCTGAATGTCTTCAGCACGGTCCTCATCAATGGTGAAGCCAATATCGAGGAAGGTGCCCTCTATGTGAATGGTAGCTTCCAAGCCAAGGGCGGCCTTAATGTTCTCGAGGATGCCCTCCTCGGCGGCAGCGGTCTCATCGTCGGCGACGTCACCAATGAAGGCACGGTGAACCCCGGCAACTCGCCCGGCGTGCTGAGCATCGAGGGGGACTTCATTCAGACGGAGGACGGCACGTTGCAGATCGAGGTGGAGAGTGGGTCGGTCTTTGATCAGCTCGTCGTCAGCGGCAATGCGGATATCGACGGCACTTTGGAAATCCTAAGTGATAGCCTAAGCTATGGACAGGTCATCCCCTTCCTGGTGGCGGGGAGTATCAGTGGGGTTTTTGACGAGGTGATCATGCCTGATCCCGAAATCTTCCGTGCGCGTATGTTGCTCGATGACGGCACGGGCATTCTGCTTGTTGCGCCGACGAGCTATACGCTGGTAGCCGAGACGCAGAACCAGACGAATGTCGCGGCGGCGCTGGATGGGTTTATCTCAGCAACGAGTGGGGATCGCGAGACGGTCAGCATCGCGCTGGATCAGCTCACGGCGGAGCAGTATCCAGCGGCGTTTGATCAGATCTCGCCTGCGTTCTACGAAAGCCTCGCCGACATCACGCTGGAGCAGAACAATGCGCAAAACCAGATGCTGGCGCAGCGGTTTAGTTCCGTGCGGCTTGGGGCGCGTGGCTTCCAGTCGATGGGCGTGGCGCAGAGCGCGATCATGCATGACAAGGACGGCAAGAGTGTCCTCGATGCGAAGAGCACGAAGGACATCATTTCGCCCACCGAAGACAACAAGTGGGGTCTGTGGGTGATGGGCAATGGGCTCTTTGCCAATGCGCCGAGTCTCAATCAGATGCCCGCTTATAAGTTCCAGAGTGGTGGGTTCCTCGGGGGCGTGGATTATTCGTGGAATGGGCATTTTGCCACGGGTGTCTTTGCCGGATACCAAGGGCTGTATGCGAAGTATGACGGGGGGTCGAAGAACACGATCAACTCCACAAACTTCGGCGTGTACGCGACCTTCCAGAAGAGTGGCTTCACGGCGGATGCGGTCGTGAGTGGCGCCTACAATAGCTACTCGACACGCCGCCCGATTGAGTTTGGCACCGTGGATCGCACCGGCGTCGCCACGCCAGACGGCGGACAGGTCAATGCCTACCTCGGGCTGGGTTATGATTGGAAGGCGGGTAATTTCACCTTCGGTCCCATCCTCTCGGCGCAGTACACTTATGTCGG
>Ga0351882_1149_pt1 | contig 17270 bp, 21 predicted proteins | sample BONcelFGM3001F13_FD_206762 | JGI IMG/M metagenome (GOLD analysis project Ga0351882, IMG submission 206762) | Enriched cells from coal bed in the Powder River Basin, Montana, United States - BONCAT cells FGM rep3 HSBNCT.FGM.300.1.F13 ... | reverse complement strand
CGAGACCTTCACCGAGCTTCGGAGCCGCCTTGTGAATCAGTTCGCGAACGGCTGCAATGCGGTCTTTGGCCGCAAGGGACGGTATGACGAGTTCGGTATCTATATGATTGTCTATTTTTACGGAGGTGCGCTTGTTTAGGGCATGCCGCATCCATGGTCCCATGATCACGGATGAAAAGACGGCGCTAAATACTATCGCCACGAATACGGTTTCATTTATGATGCCGCTTTCAAGCGCAAGGTAGGCTACCACCACTTCCATCATGCCTCCGGGCGTGTGAGCTATGGCTATGATACTCCGGTTCATGCGCGGAATTTTTGTCAGCGAGACGCCTATCCAGGCGCCGATGTATCTTCCGAATATTCCAATTATGCACATGAAGGTTACGAGAAAAAAGTCGAAACTTTTTATGAAGTCTAGCTTCAGACCGATGTTGACGAAAAACAGCGGGACAAATATCGCGTGCACCATCTGGGAAATGATGTTTCTGGATTCTTCAGAGAGGGTCTTGGCCTCGCCTATCATTACTCCTGCTATGAAAAACCCAAACAGGGCGTGAATTCCAATTCCCTGCGTCATGGCGCCGAACAAAAGTCCCAGAAGGCAGGCAAAGGTGAGCGATGAACCCGGTTCCGGCATTGCCATCTTCTGCATAAGGCCCAAGGCGAAAGCCGAAATTTTTCTGCCGACGGTAAGCGCCAGCACTGCAAAGCCAACCGTGGCGACCAATACGATGAATATGCCGCCGAAGTTTATTGTGACCTGCGTGAAAAGTCCAAGGACTATCGTGAAAAGGACCCATCCCACCACATCGTTGACCGCAAGAGCCGACATTATGAGAAATCCGAGATCGGTCTTTAAGACGTTTAGTTCGCGAAGCACTCTCGCAGTTACCGGCATGGCGCTTATAGTCATGACGGTTGCCAGAAAGAGCGCGAAGAGTATTTTCTGATCGGGATTCACCAGATAATGCGATGGTATGAAAAGCGTGGGCACGAAAGCCACGCCCATCGGTACGAATATGTCTGAAAACGATACGATGAGTGCGTTGCCCCGCTGTCTCCATGCGACCGAAAAGTCGATTTCAAGACCCGTATCCAAAAGCAGGAGTAATACGCCGACCCACGCCATGGTCTCGAGCATGTTCATCTGCAAGATGTCTGCAGGAAAAAGTAAGGAGTGCATTTCAGGAAAAAAACGGCCTAATATCGTGGGGCCTATCAATACGCCGACTAAAAGTTCGGCCGTCATGGCCGGTTGTTTTAATCTCCTAAATATTTCACCGGTGCCCCGGGCAAGCCCAAGCAGGACGAATATCTGTATCAGAAACATCAATATATGGGATTCTTCCAGATAGTGCATGGTTCCCCGTAAATTTTATTTTATGAGATCGCCTTCGTCGCCTTCCTGTATTGTGGATGGCATCGTTTCAATTATGCCAAGACCTATGTGTCTGGCAATGAAAATGCCCCCCATTATCATCCATAGGTAGGTCGTGAAAAATCTCCAGAGTACGATGAATATGCCCAGAAGGTGGTTGGGTACATAGGCCGCGAACATTATGTAGGCTCCGCCTTCGGCCACTCCCGAGCCGCCCGGGGTGGGAGTGAAGTACAAAAAGAAATACAGGACGAATTGTATCATCACCACATCGAGCGGAGAGATATAAAATCCAAGTCCGGCCAGTATAGCGTAGGCTATGAGGTAGTTTGCGCCTATCGAAAGCAGTGTCAATACGACCACAGCGAGGATGACCTTTTTCTGGTACTTGAAAAAATGTTTTATCGACGAACCAAAATCTTCGATCCAACGGTCGAACTTTTTTTCGAGCGTTTCAGCGTGATGTGCGAGCATTCGCCATCTGCCCATCTTCATGCGCAGGGCATGTATCATTCTCTCGATTTTTCTCGGGTTGTAGAAGGCGTATGCCAGAAAAATTATCACCAGAGAAACCAGCAAGGCTATGGAATAAAAGAAATTTCGAAGATGTACGTTTTGAATCAATTCGCCTCGGAAGTAGATTATAAGAGGAGCTGCTATTATGATCACCAAAAGGACGAGAAATCCGCGCAAAAGCGCCACGGTAAGTGCCTTGCCGAAAGGAACGCCTCTTCGTGTGAGCATGTATATCATGATGGGTTCGCCGCCTGTCACTGTGGGCGATATCGACGAAAGAAAGTAATAAGAAAGCACAGTTTCGATCGCATAGAGAAAACCTATTTTTTTGCCTGATGCCGAGGCGGTAAGCATCTCTACGATGACGGCGTTTATGAATATCATAACTATTCCGAGCAGGAGCGCCAGAAATAGAAAGGATGCCCTCATTTCGAGTATGGCATGCCACGTCTTGGGGCCGGCGGTCTTTGCGACCACGAAACCTATAATGATAAAGGTTATCGCGCAGAAGGCGAGGATCAGCCTTTTTATGGATTTCGGTTTCTTTTTGGGAGCGATGTTTTGCATAGGAATTTATCGGTTTCGTGGTACCTCAAGTTCGGGGAAAACACAACTACCAAAGCCCTTTACAAAACAAGATCGATTTGATTTAGAGAGCTTCAATTAGAATAGAACATCCAACAAACGGAGGAAGCTGCCATGAGTTCAATTTTCTCAATTAAAAACAGACTCGCAAAGCTTGGGATAGCGGCTCTTTGCTTTGGATATTTTGCAACCTACGTCCCGTTTTCCATGATGACGAAAATGGCAACCAAGGGGCTTTTTGAGGGCATGAACGGTATCGGCCTCACCGGTCTTGAGATTCAGCCGGCGGCTATATTCGGCGGTCTTATCGCCATGTATGCCTTTATTTTCTGGAAAGGTTGGTGGAAATACGCCACCCAGTGGAATTTTTTCGGTCTTTCACTACCAAGGCCGCGCTGGTTTACGCTTATATCGGGAATTTGCACGTCAGGCCAGATCATCACGACAATTCTAGCCTACACCTTTTCTGGCGTGAGCATAGTTTTCGCCATGCTCCTTATGCGCGGCGGTGTCTTGGTTATGGCACCAGTGGTGGATTTAGTGGCAAGAAAGAGAAAAAGGAAAATCTACTGGCCTTCCTGGGTGGCTGCGGGTCTTAGTCTTGCGGCCTTACTGGTGACTTTTTCAAGCAAGACCGGAACCGCGATGACGATCATTTGCGCTGTCGATATTGCACTATATCTCTTTGGATATTTCTTCAGGCTGTTTATCATGAGCAATTTTGCCAAGAGCAACGATGAAAACGAAAAGATAGGTTTTTTTACCGAAGAACAAACTATAGCTATGCCGTTTCTTATGGTGGCCATGCTTCTCATAGCCGTTTTTGGAATTGGCGATGGCCGCGAAACCGTCGCCGGGCAGTTTTGGTATGGTTTTACGGGCATCCTGAGTTCAGGTTATTTCTGGCATATAGCGGTCATGGGTGTGTTTTCATCAGGCACCGGGCTTTTTGGCACGCTTATATTCCTCGATAAACGCGAAAACACTTTTACCGTTCCGGCAAATCGCGCCTCGAGCATAGTGGCTGGTGTCATAGCTACATACGCGTTGGCCATTTTCTGGGGTGAAAGATATCCGAGCACCGATCAACTGGTGGGCGTTTCTCTGATACTCGTCGCAATCTTCTTTCTCGCTTATAGGTCGATTGTTGAAAAACGGCGTAAAAGACAGGTCGCTTCTTTTCAGGTTCCGAAGAAATCTGTCATATCAATGACTCCCGTGGCCGAGGCCGAATAGGTCGTGCATTTAATCTTCATTCTCAAAGGCCTGTCGAATTGAGACAATTTTAGCGGATCTATTGACACGCAGCGCTTCTTCATTATAGGTTCCCGCGCTATGATGAGGCGCATGCTCAAATCGAAGATACATCGGGCAACGGTTATAGATGCTAACCTTGATTACGAAGGTTCCATAACCCTCGACCGTGAGTTGATGGATGCAGCCGATCTTATTGAATATGAAGAGGTTCATGTGTGGGACGTTACCAGCGGAGCTCGTCTGGTCACCTATGTGATAGAAGGAGAAAGAGGCTCGGGCTATATTGCAATAAACGGTGCGGCCGCTCATCTTATCAAAAAGGGCGACATTGTAATTATAGGCAGTTATGCCGATTATGACGTTGATGATCTTGCCGGGTTCTGTCCCAAAAAGGTCTTTGTCGATTCAAAAAATCACATAAAATCAATCAAATGGAACGATTTGTGAAAGAAATCATTGTAGATGACATACCTGAAAAGGGATTTAGCATCAGGGCCGACGAAGGGGATAAATGGTTTTTAAATACGCTTTCTGAAGCCCTTGGCGACTCTTATGATGGTGCATCTAAGGCGTTTGCCATGATGGATATAGTCCGTTATGAACAAAATGTGACGATTGACGGCAAGCTTGGCTTTCGTTTTGCGGGTTTGTGTGACAGATGCCTTGAAGATTTTTCGAAAGATCGAAATTTGAACCTTCACGTCATTTTGGTGCCCTCATCGACGTTTTCGTCTGAAAATGAAGGCGAAGATATAGAAAAGTTCGAAGATGACCTCGAATTTTTCACCTATGAGGGTGATCGTTTCGATTTAGCCGAAGTTATAAGGGAGCAGATTTTGCTTTCCAAACCTATGAAGGAGCTTTGCAGCGACGGCTGTAAGGGGCTTTGCCAGAGATGTGGCAAAAATTTAAACGAGGGTTCGTGCCAGTGCAAAGATGAGGTTGGTGATCCTCGATTTGCACCCCTCAAGGCATTTGGAAAATCCGACAAAAAGAACTGAAATGCCGTAAATACTGGACAATCCTCACACTTTGATATAGGGGTGTCTGGCATTTTTCATGGAAAGGAGTACGAAAGTGGCGGTTCCAAAAAGAAAAAAATCCCAAGGTGCCCGCGATAAGCGCAGGGCCAATCACATGAAGGTGGATGTGCCTTCGCTTTCGACGTGTCCGCAGTGTCGGCAGCCAAAGATCCCGCATCGAGTATGTATCAATTGCGGGTTCTATAAAGGTCGCGAAATAGTGAAGCAGGAAATTTAAGCGGGGTGCCCCGTCATGTCCATGGAAAGCGCTGAAAAGAAGGTGCTCGAACTCATAGCCGAACATTTGGGCATATCTTCGTCCGATGTGCGCCCCGAGTTTTATTTTAAGGCCGATCTCGGCGCCGACAACCTCGACGTCATGGAGATACTAATGGCGCTAGAGGAAGAGTTTCAGCGCGACATAGATGACGATTGCGCCGACAACATCGAAAAGGTTCAGGATGCGATAGACTTCTTCTCTAGTGCTTCAAACTAAACATGATGGTACAAGTCATGTGCCTACCGGGCGTTAGGACAAAGTGTACTGAGACGAAGAAATAACGAAGGTGCGCAAAATTATGATGCTCTCTATAAAAAGGGGTCTTTTCATGCGCATAGCCATAGGCTCCGATCACGCAGGTTTCGAACTCAAGGAATTCATAAAATTACATCTTGAAAAGTCCGGCCACGAGGTGGAGGATTTTGGGACGTTTTCCAAATCCACGGCCGACTATCCTGATTTTGCAAAGAAGGTAGCTTCGTCGGTAGCAGCGGACTTCTCCGATATGGGCGTTCTTGTCTGCGGTAGCGGTGTGGGCATGTGCATGGCCGCAAATAGGTACCGCGGCGTAAGGGCCGCCGTGCTTCGTTCTGTCGAAGATGCGAAACTTTCGCGCTCCCACAACGATGCAAATGTCGCATGTCTCGGGGCTCGATTGACCGCAAAATCTGATGCGCTCGCGTTGATCGACGCGTTTTTTTCGGAATCCTTCGAAGGCGGAAGACATTTAGATAGAATAAAAAAGATAGAGATCTAGAAAAGGGAGGTTTTGATGATTTCCGATGCTTTAAAAATTGCGGACCGGGAAATCGCCATGGCGATTGAAGGAGAAATAAATCGGCAGGAGTACAAGCTCGAACTTATCGCTTCCGAGAATTTCGTTTCTCAAAACGTGCTCGAGGCCATGGGTTCTGTGATGACCAATAAATATGCCGAGGGTTATCCGGGAAAGCGTTACTACGGCGGATGCGCCTTCGTTGATATAGCCGAGGACCTCGCGCGGGAACGCGCTAAAAAACTTTTCAATTGTGATCATGTAAACGTGCAACCGCATTCGGGCAGTCAGGCCAATCTTTGTGTTTATTTTGCCATGTTAAAGCCGGGAGATACCATCATGGGGATGAATTTATCCCATGGCGGTCATCTCACCCACGGTTCTCCGGTTAGCATCTCCGGAACTTATTTCAACGCTGTGTCATACGGGGTGAACGCCGATACGGAGCTTATCGATTACGAAGAGATGGAAAGGCTTGCAGACAAATGCAGACCCAAGATGATAATCTGCGGTGCCTCGGCCTATTCAAGAGACATAGATTTCGCCAGGATTCGCAAAATAGCAGACGGAGTCGGAGCCTATTTGTTGGCCGACATCGCCCATCCGGCAGGGCTTGTCGCAACAGGTCTTCACTCAAGCCCGGTACCACACTGTCATTTTGTAACCACAACTACGCATAAAACTCTTCGCGGACCCAGAGGTGGCATGGTCATGTGTCAGGAAGAGTTTGCGAAGGCCATAGATAAATCGCTATTTCCGGGTCTTCAGGGCGGGCCGCTCATGCACGTTATAGCGGCAAAAGCAGTGGCCTTTAAGGAAGACCTCGAACCATCCTATAAAGAATATTGCAAGCAGGTGATAGCCAATGCCAAGGCTCTTGCCGCCGCCATTTCCGAGAGAGGAATGCGGATAGTTTCCGGAGGCACCGACAATCATCTCTTTCTAGTCGATCTTACAAACAAGGACCTGACGGGAAAGCAGGTCGAAACCGCGCTTGGAAACGCCGGAATAACCGTCAACAAAAACACTGTGCCCAGAGAGACTCGCTCACCGTTTATAACAAGCGGCGTGCGTATTGGCACTCCGGCGATCACTACCAAGGGTATGAAGGAAAAGGAGATGCAAATAATAGGCAATTGGATAGCCGAAATAATTCTCGATATCGAAAACGAGAAATTGCAAGCCGACATCAAAGAGAAGATAGATATCCTTTGCAGGCAATTTCCTCTCTATAGGTAAATAATCACGAATGAAATGTCCTTTTTGCACAACGCTTGAAAGCAAGGTGATAGATTCCCGCGTATCAAAAGACGGAGGGCTGATCAGACGTAGGCGCGAGTGCGAGGACTGCGGCCACAGGTTCACTACATATGAAAGAGTGGAGGAACCATTGCCCGCGGTCGTGAAAAAAGACGGTAGGCGCGAAACCTTCGATCTCCTGAAAATAGTGGGCGGCATCAAGAAGGCTTGTGAGAAAAGGCCTATTTCCATGGACACCATAAACGGTCTTGCAGACGATATAGAGAGATGGGCGCAGGAACAAGGCGAACCTGAAATACAAAGCAAAAAAATAGGCGAACGGGTCATGGAGGGGTTGCACAATCTCGATCAAGTCGCCTATGTTCGCTTTGCATCTGTTTACAGGTCCTTTAAGGATATAAACGAATTCATGTCTGAATTAAGCGAGCTTCTCGGAAACGAGAAAGTTTAGCAAAAAATTCGGTCGGGAAGCATAACATGGACAAGAAAAAACACGAATCATACATGAGTTGGGCCATAGCTCTTGCCATGGAGGGCCGGGGCCGGACTTCGCCCAATCCGGTTGTGGGTGCAGTGGTGGTTCGCCAAGACGAGATAGTAGGTGAGGGCTATCATGTCATGGCCGGAACCCCGCATGCCGAAATATATGCCTTGAATAACGCCGGTAAAAACGCCCAAGGCGCAGACCTCTATGTTACTCTCGAGCCGTGTTGTCATTTCGGAAAGACTCCTCCTTGCGTGGATGCAATAATACGCGCAGGTATAAGGCGCGTTTTTATAGGTGCTAAAGATCCCAACCCTTTGGTTTTTGGAAAGGGGATGCGATTCTTGAAGAAGGCCGGTTTGGAAGTACACGTCGGAATCCTCAAGGAAAAATGTCTTTCGCTCAACGATGCCTATAACAAGTTTATCACGACAAACATTCCGTTCGTTATCGCCAAGGTTGCGGTAACTTTAGACGGCAAGATAGCCACGCAAAACGGAGATTCGAAATGGATAACAAATGCCGCCTGTCGGGAATACGTGCATAGGCTTAGAAGCTCCGTAGATGCGGTGATGATAGGGGGCGGAACTGTACGTCGTGATGATCCAAGGCTTACGGTGAGGCTTGAAAATTTTAGAGGCAGGCAACCTATTGCGATAGTGGTTGATGACTGCCTGAAAATTTCCAGGGATTCTCGCGTTTTTAAAACCCGAAACAGGCGCGTGATCGCCTGCACGACGGTCAAGGCCACAAAATCGCGCATTAGGCAGGCGGAAAAGTCAGGCGTCGAAATCATCAGGTGTCGATCAAATTCAAACGGTCTGGTTTTTTTACCACATATGCTTTCTTTGCTTGGAAAGGCAGGAGTGACTTCCATCCTTCTTGAAGGAGGGGGTAGCTTATTTGCGGATTTTATGAGAAGAGGGCTTTTAGACAAACTCGTGGTTTGCATATCGCCAAAGCTCATAGGTGCAGGAGGCATGGATTTCCTGCCGGGAATATCAATTGGAAGAATGAAAGATGCCATAGGCATTGGGCACGTGGAGATAAAGACGATAAATGATAATGTCGTCATCGAAGGGAATATGAGGTAGAGATGTTTACCGGAATCATAGAGGGTGTGGGTAGCGTGCGCCAGATAAAGTTAAAGGAACTTGGCGCAGAGATTGAAATAGGCTGTGACTTCGATCTTGAAAAAACGAATGTCGGCGATTCCATATCTGTCAACGGCTGTTGCCTTACAGTTACAAGCAGGCTGGGTAGATGCTTTTGGGCGGATATTTCTTCCGAGACCTTGGCGGTTTCGACGCTTCGTAGCCTCAAAAAGGATTCTCCGGTAAATCTTGAAAGGGCTCTTATTTTTGGCAGCAGACTAGGCGGCCATATCGTTCAGGGACATGTCGATGGCATCGGTAAAGTCATTGATATTGTTGGGCATTCAGGTTCAAAAGAATTTACCATAGAAATACCGCACAACCTTTCTCGTTATTTTGTCGATAAAGGTTCGGTGGCTGTGGATGGCGTAAGCCTTACGGTGAATAGATGCGATGATAAATCTTTTTCAGTCATGGTGATCCCGCATACACAGCTTAAATCCACTTTTGATGTCATGTCTGTCGGTGACAGCGTCAACTTGGAGGTTGACATAATAGGCAAGTATGTTGAGAAACTTGCGTTTCTTGACAGCGAACAGTTCAAAAAAAAATCTGCAATTACAGAGGAGTTTTTAAAAAAACATGGTTTTTAAAGATTACGAAAAATCGATCGAATCCGTCGAAAAAGCCATAGCCGATTATCGTGCCGGCCGCATGGTCATATTGGTAGATGACGAAGATCGCGAAAACGAGGGTGATCTTGCGATGGCCGCCTGTCACGTGACGCCGGAGGCCGTAAACTTTATGGCCAGACACGGATGCGGTCTTGTTTGCCTTTCGCTTACCGCCGACCGCACGGCGAAGCTCAATCTCCCTCTTATGGTTGAACACAACACTTCCAGTTTTCATACGGGTTTTACGGTCTCGATAGATGCAAAAGAGGGTACCACTACCGGAATTTCTGCGGCAGATCGCGCAAAGACGATACTTGCGGCCATAGACGAAAAAACAGGGCCGGGCGACCTCGCCAGACCCGGTCATATTTTTCCGCTCGAGGCCAAGGAAGGGGGCGTGCTTGTAAGGGCCGGCCAGACCGAAGGCTCGGTCGATCTTGCGCGTCTTGCCGGACTTGCGCCAGCAGGCGTGATCTGCGAGATCATGAACGAAGACGGCACCATGGCTAGAATGCCGGATCTTGAAATCTTTGCTGATCGTCACGGTCTTTCTATCGTGAGCATTGCCGACTTGGTTCGTTACAGAATGAGAAATGAACTTTTAGTTCATAGATCAGGCGAGGCCAGTCTTCCCCTTAAATATGGCGATGGTTTTCGTATCATAACCTATACAAACGACATAGACTCTCACGCCCATCTTGCCATAGTTAAAGGTGAACCGAGCGAATCCTCGTCGGCCATCGTTAGGGTTCACTCGGAATGTCTAACGGGCGATGTCTTTGGCTCCACTCGCTGCGATTGCGGTATGCAGCTGGCAAAGTCGCTAGAAATGATAGATGAAGAAGGTAGCGGAGTATTGCTTTATATAAGGCAGGAGGGCAGGGGGATAGGTATCCACAACAAGATAAAGGCTTACGCACTTCAAGATGCCGGCCTCGATACCGTAGAGGCGAACGAAAAGCTGGGTTTCAAGGCCGACCTTCGCGACTATGGTCTTGGCGCCCAGATACTCGTCGATCTTGGAATAAGAAAGATAAGACTTGTGACGAATAATCCTAAAAAAGTAGTCGGTCTTTCAGGCTACGGACTTGAAATAGTGGAGCGGGTTCCTCTGGAAATAGAACCCGGTCTGCACAATGAATTTTATTTGCGAACCAAGCGCGAGAAGATGGGGCATCTTCTGGAAAAAGTTTAGTTGATAAGAAAAAATGAGGATCCAAACACGGGAGAATATATGCCAAGGATAATCGAAGGGGGTTTGTCTGCGAAGGGGTTGAAACTGGCCGTAGTTGTGAGCCGGTTCAACGATTTTATCACCAATAAATTAGTCGATGGCGCGATGGATGTTGTTTCAAGAAGCGGCGGCGATGTCGATAATACCTTGGTTGTAAAGGTTCCGGGTGCTTTCGAGATACCTCTTGCGGCCAAGAAACTTGCAGGTAGCGGCAAATATGACGCCATCATCTGTCTTGGTGCCGTGATAAGGGGCGCCACAGCGCATTTCGATTATGTTGCCACGCAGGTTTCAAGGGGACTTAGCCAAGCTATGCTTGAGACTGGTACGCCTATATCTTTTGGGGTGATAACCGCCGACGATCTGGAGCGTGCCATAGAACGAGCCGGAGCCAAGCAGGGCAACAAAGGTGTCGAAGCTGCTTTAGCCGCTATAGAGATGGCTCATGTGATGAAGGGGATAGCCTAAAAATGGGTTCCAGACGCAAGGCAAGAGAATGTGTGCTTCAGATGCTCTACCAGTACGACTTAAGTGGAGGAGAGGGAATAGATTCTCTCGTTTCCAATTTCTGGGTTTGCAACGATCAGCCAGAAGATGTTCGTTTTTTTGCGGAAAAACTTTTTTCCGGCATAATAGAAAAACTAGGCGAGATAGATGACCGAATATCTGGCAACTCGACTAACTGGAAAATCTCGCGAATGGCGGCGGTCGATAAAAATATACTCAGGCTGGCGGTTTTTGAACTTCTTTACCGGGAGGACATACCAATCAAGGTAACTATCAACGAGGCCGTAGAAATAGCCAAGAAATTCGGCACTGCCGATTCAAGTGCGTTTGTAAACGGCGTTCTCGATAATATAGCGAAATCCGTCGAGGGTAAACCCTGCGAAGAGTGATAGTCACGGCTGGACTATCTTCATCAAGGCAAAAATTTTCCTGATTTAAGGTTATCTATGGTTAAAAAAATAATAGTCGCACAATCCTCGGGTTTTTGCTGGGGAGTTAGAAGGGCATTTGATAAAGTACTAGACGTCGCGAAGAACCATCCAGAGCACCGGCCTGTGCATACCTACGGTCCTCTCATTCATAATCCTCAGGCAGTTACTATGCTAGAACAACAGGGGATATCCGTCCTTCGCGAAATTCCAAACAACATCAAGGGCACCGTCGTCATACGCACCCACGGAGTTCCACCAGATGAACGCGCGAGGCTAAAGTCTTCCGGTGCGCGTATATGCGATGCCACCTGTCCCGATGTGGGGCTTATTCAGGGCACTGTCCGCGGTCATCTTCGTAAAGGTTACTTTATAATAATAATAGGCCATCGTGAGCATCCTGAGGTAACGGCGCTGCTTGGATTTGCCGAAGAAAGCGGCGCATGCGTCAATTCCAAAGAGGAAGTCGAGGCCTTGCCGATGGGGTTTGAAAAGGTGTGCGTGGTTTCTCAAAGCACGCAGCAGCGCGAAAAATTTGAGGAGCTTGTCGCGTCCATCAGGGTGAAGTATCCTTCCTGCAAGGTGTTTGATACTATATGCCGTTCTACCAGCATGAGACAGGAGGAAGTGAGAGAACTCGCCGGTCGAGTGGATGCCATGGTCGTTGTGGGAGGGAGAAACAGTTCGAATACCAACAGGCTTGCCGAAATTTCCCGAGAGAGCGGTACGCCCACATTTTTCATAGAGTCCGACGAGGAAATATCTGCAGACGATTTTATTGAGGCGAGTACCATAGGGGTTACGGCCGGCGCATCGACTCCGGGTTGGGTGATCGAACGAGTAGTGAAAAGGCTCAAGGAAATATAATATGAAAAATGAGAGAAGACTTTTCGGCACCGATGGAGTGAGGGGCATAGCCAATAAATATCCCATGGACAGCGCGACCGCTTTAAAGCTTGGTCAGGCGGTGGCTCACGTTTTCAGGAAGGCAAACGGGCTTAACAGAATAGTGGTTGGGAAAGATACCAGACGCTCCGGATATCTTCTTGAATCGGCTCTCGTCTCCGGAATATGTTCGATGGGGATGGATGCCATGCTGTTGGGTCCCCTTCCAACCCCGGGTATAGCGTTTATATCTCACAGCATGAGAGCTCGTGCCGGCGTCATGGTTTCCGCATCTCACAATCCTGTCGAATACAATGGCATCAAGTTTTTCGATAATCAGGGTTTCAAGCTTCCCGATTCCATGGAAGCTGGCATGGAAGAATTGGTTTTTTCAGGAGTCCTGGATGAGCATCGGGCTTCTTCACAGGACGTCGGCAAGGCCTATCGCATAGATGACGCCAGTGGAAGGTACATTCAATATCTAAAGGGCACGTTTCCGCAAAATCTCACCCTAGACGGCCTTAAGATAGTCGTCGATTGTGCAAACGGCGCGGGCTATAAGATCGCCCCGATGGTATTAGACGAATTAGGTGCGGACGTTATTCCGGTTGCCGTTTTACCAGACGGCCTTAACATCAACGTAGGTTCCGGTGCACTTCATCCTCATAATATGGCCCGGCTAGTGCGTGAACGCGGTGCGGATTTGGGCATTGCCCTAGACGGAGATGCCGACAGGGTCATCATGTGCGACTCCTTAGGCAATATTCTAGACGGCGATTCCATACTTGCTATCTGTGCGATACATTTAAATAAAAAAGGCATGCTTGCCAAGAACACCATCGTTGGTACTAAAATGAGCAATATGGGCCTTGAGCTTTCCCTTGCGGAAAGAGACATAAAGCTTGTTCGAACGGAGGTCGGGGATCGCTATGTCATGGAGGCGATGAGAAGGGAAGGTTACAATCTAGGCGGCGAAAATAGCGGCCATATAATCTTTCTGCATCACACAACTTCCGGAGATGGCACTCTAGCCGCCCTGCGGGTCCTCTCAATAATGTGCCAACGTGGGCAGCCGCTTTCGAAAATTTGCGAGGATTTTACGTTGTTGCCCCAGACGATCAAGAACGTGCGCGTTATGGAAAAAAGGCCCCTAGGCGAGATGCCCTCCGTTGCCAGGGCTATAGAAGATGTCGATGCAAAGCTTTCAGGCAAAGGGAGGCTTCTGGTTCGCTATTCCGGCACCGAAAATATCGCGAGGGTGATGGTGGAGGGCGAAGATGCCATAGCCATAGAGAAATGGGCCTGCGAAATAGCTGATGCGATAACCGCTGAAATAGGCACGGAGGTGAGATGTTAGCCGGGATTCGAGATTCCTTTCAAAAAACCTTCGACAAAATTTCCGGAAAAGGAAAAATTGGAAGACAGGATGTCGAGGATGCGGCGCGGGAGATCAAGTTGGCCCTTCTTTCCGCAGACGTCCATTATTCCGTGGTAAAAGATTTCGTGGATGGCGTTGCAGCAAAGGCCGTGGGCGAAAAGGTTTTACATTCGATAACCCCTCTTCAACAATTTACAAAGATTGTCCATGATGAGCTGGTAAGGGTGCTAGGCGGATGTCATGAACCTTTTGATTTTGCCTGCAAGCCTCCGCTTGTAGTTATGTTCGTGGGTCTTCAGGGAAGTGGAAAAACCACCTCTGCCGCGAGATTTGCCAAGATTTGCAAGAATCTGGGAAGACGTCCTTATCTGGTCCCAGCCGATGTGCATCGCCCTGCGGCGATAGAACAGCTTAAAATATTAGCCGGCGATGCAGAGGTCGATGTATGGCCCACCTGTGCGGGAGACCGCGCCACTTCGGTTGCGAAAAAGGCCGTCAAACACGCTGCGGAGTTTGGTTATGACACTATAATAATAGATACTGCGGGAAGGCTTCACATAGACAGTGAAATGATGAATGAGGTGAAAGACATCGCAAAAAAGGTGGGGCCGCAAAGGATACTTTATGTGGCCGACGCAATGACAGGTCAGGATGCCATAAAATCGGCTAGGGCTTTCAATGAGGAGATGGAAATTACTGGAGTCGTGCTTACGAAGCTAGATGGCGATGCCCGTGGCGGAGCCGCACTTTCGGTAAGGGCAGTTACCGGTAAGCCCATAATATTTGCGGGCACAGGCGAACGCATGGATGACCTGGAACCCTTTCATCCCGAGCGCATGGCGGGCAGAATATTAGGCCGGGGAGATGTGGTGGGACTTGTCGAAAAGGTGGCCTCTGAGGTGAAAGAGGAAGAGGCCAAGCGTATGCACGAAACCATGGTAAAGGGCAGCTTTAACTTCGAAGACTATCTAAATCAGCTCAAGATGGTAAAAAGGATGGGACCGTTAGATCGCATGATGGGGATGTTGCCCGGTGTCGAAAAAGTAGCAAAAGGCATAAATACCGACGATCTAGCCCGCGAGCTTTTGCGCAAGGAAGCCATGATTCAGTCCATGACCATAGAAGAGCGTAAAAACCCAAAGATACTAAACGGTTCGAGAAGAAAGAGGATAGCCGCAGGGGCCGGTGTTGCTGTGTCGGATCTAAACAGGTTCGTAAAAGAATACGACATGTTTGCCGGGTTTATGAAGAAAATCTCCAAGGGAGGGTTGGGAAACCTGTTTAAGGGCTTGACTCCACAGATGTTTTCCTGATAGAGGGCGGGGCTGCACATGGCGATATAAGTCATGTGACTACAGAGTGTCAAAAACAAAGCGCACTAAACGCGGGTTAATTTTTTAAGCAGATGGAGGCTGTATGGCAGTCAAAATAAGATTGGCAAGAGCTGGTAAAATTCACGCACCTTTTTATCACATCGTGGTTGCAGATGAGCGCAAGGCGCGCGACGGCAGGTTTATAGAGATTCTTGGCACCTACGATCCCCGCAACAAAAAACAGCGTGTTGCAGTGAAAAAAGAACGCGTGGAGCATTGGATGAAGCAAGGTGCCAAGACCACCGAAACGGTCGCAAAACTCGTCCGTTCTCTATAACATCTTCGGAGGATCGATATGTCGGAAGAGTCGATCAAGATTTTAATCGAGACTATCGCTAAAGCTCTTGTGGACAAGCCAAACGAGGTGGAAGTCACGGAAGTGGAAGGCGAACAGACTACCGTTGTAGAGCTTAAAGTAGCCAAAGAAGATCTGGGCAAGGTCATAGGGAAGCAGGGAAGGACGGCGCGTGCGTTAAGGACGATTCTTTCGGCGGCTTCCACCAAGATCAGGAAACGCTCGGTTCTCGAAATTTTGGAATAAGGGCGTTCGATGCGGGAAGAAAAAGATCTTGTGGAGTGTGGAAAGCTCGGTCGGGCCGTGGGTCTTAAAGGCGAGAATTTGGTTGTGTGGTACGGTGAGAGTTGTCCCGTGAACGAAGGCGGCGAAATTGTGGCGCTATTGCGGGACGGAAAAACCCGGTCGTTTAATGTGGCGGCGCTGCGAAGGCAGGGTCGCCTTTCTGTTATCCTCTTTGGGGGCATTTCAAGCAGAAATGACGCATCAAAGCTTACAAATTCCAGGCTCTTTGTCAGAAAAGCGGCGCTTTCTCCTCTGAAACCGGGTGAATATTATACCTACCAAATCGTGGGTATGGAGGTTGTAACCGATGATGGTCGGTCTCTCGGAATCGTTGTGAAAATATTTACTGCCGGAGAAAATGATGTCTATGAGGTGATGCCGGCTGGTGGAAAACCGGGCGATGAGATGCTCATTCCCGCGATCGCCGATGTTATTACGAAGATCGATATAAACGCCGGCTTGATCACCGTCAAGCTTCTGGAAGGAATGGATTAATTAGAGCCTGTCGGGGAATGCAAAAAAACAGCAAGAATGTCATTCCCGCGAAAGCGGGAATCCAGTTGTTTCAACAAGTTATGGATCCCCGCCTTCGCGAGGATGACAAGAAAAGCGCATTCCCCGACAGACTCTAATTATCGCAGGTCGCAGATTGCCGAATTATTTGTTATTGATCACCAACCTATGAGACTAGACCTTGTTACAATATTTCCGAGGATGTTCGACTCGCCGTTTTCGGAAACTATCATCAAGAGGGCCCGCGAAAAGGGTGTGGTGGAGATCTTTATCCATGACATTCGCGCGTTCGCCAAAGATAAACACAAGATGGTCGATGATACCCCCTATGGCGGCGGTGCGGGGATGGTGATGATGCCGGGGCCTTTGGTTGAATGCGTGGAATCCATAGACAGGCTTTCGTCTTCGCTTAGAGTAGTCCTAGCCCCTTCGGGAGAGCCATTTAGTGAGGCAATTGCCCGGGAGTTTGCGGCGCTTGACCAGTTGATCCTGATATGTGGCCGCTATGAGGGCATAGACGAAAGGGCTAAAGAAATAATCGCCGACAGGGAAATATCGATAGGGGATTATGTATTAAGCGGCGGTGAAATACCGGCGATGGCAGTGGCCGATGCGGTGATTAGGCTGATACCGGGAGTTTTGGGAAACAACACTTCGGTTGAGCATGAATCATTCGAAAACGGACTTTTGGAGCATCCGCACTATACGCGGCCGGAGATTTTTCGGGGAATGAAGGTGCCTGAGGTGCTTTTATCCGGAAATCATTCGGAAATAGATAAATGGAGACACTCGGAAGCGTTAAGACTCACATTAGAACGTAGGCCGGATATGGCCGGGCGTTTTGCTGACCCGGTAAACGATGTGAAAAATAAAAAATGTCCTAAACCTAAAATAGAGACAAAATAGGGAGCATCTCTAAAAACTACTGTTTCGGGGATCTCTAAGAATCGTCCATATGGTCAATGCGCGGTACCCACGCATTGACACTTCAGCATTTAATGTCCTCCTTTGGAGGACCGCAAACCGTTGAAGGTCGCAAGGCAT
>Ga0351882_1147_pt1 | contig 17567 bp, 17 predicted proteins | sample BONcelFGM3001F13_FD_206762 | JGI IMG/M metagenome (GOLD analysis project Ga0351882, IMG submission 206762) | Enriched cells from coal bed in the Powder River Basin, Montana, United States - BONCAT cells FGM rep3 HSBNCT.FGM.300.1.F13 ... | reverse complement strand
CGTAACGTCCAGCCGAGATTTACTCTTCCCAGCAAGGCTGAAATTTCATCTTTTGCGGTCGTGCCTCACTTTGACTACTTGATCGTCGGCGCCGGATTCTCCGGAGCCGTGATGGCCGAGCGCCTGGCCTCCCGGATGGGAAAACGCTGTCTCGTCATCGACAAGCGCTCACACGTCGCCGGCAACGCCCACGATTTCACCGACAAAGCCGGCGTTCTTCTCCACCGCTACGGGCCGCACTACTTTCGGACAAACTCCCGCAAAGTCGTCGATTATCTCAGCCAGTTCACCGGCTGGCATCACGTCGAATACAAGATCCTCTCCTGGACCGAAGGGCGCTACTGGCAGTTCCCGATCAACCTCAACACCTTCGAACAGATCCTCGGACGCCCCTCCGACGAGGAAGAAATGCGCCGCACGCTCGACGAATGGCGGGTCCCCATCGAAAATCCCGCCAATTCGGAAGAGGTCATCGTCTCCCAAGTCGGCTGGAAGCTCTACGAGATGTTCTTCAAAAATTACACCCGCAAGCAATGGAAGCGCGATCCGAAGGACCTCGACGCCAGCGTCTGCGGCCGCATTCCCATCCGCACCAACCGGGACGACCGCTACCTTTCCGATTCCTTCCAGGCTCTCCCCAAAGCCGGTTACACCGCACTCATTCAGCGAATGCTCGACCATCCATTGATTACCGTCGAATTGGAAACCGACTTCAACGACGCCCGAAAATACATCCCGCACGATCACCTTATCTACACCGGCCCGATCGACGGGTTCTACGATCATCGCTTCGGCCCGCTTCCCTATCGATCGCTCCGTTTCGAATTCGAGACCAAGGATCAGGCATTCTACCAGCCGGCCGTGCAGGTCAACTACCCCAACGACCACGACTTCACCCGCATCGTCGAAATCAAACATGCCACCGGCCAGACGCTCAACCGAACCACCATTGTTCGCGAATATCCCGAAGACTACACCCCCGGCGGCGAACCCTATTACCCCATCCCCGCTCCGGACACAAAGGAGATCTACGACCAATATGCACGCCTCGCCGCCGCGGAACCGAACGCCACCTTCCTCGGCCGCCTTGCCCACTACCGCTACTACAACATGGATCAGGTCATCGCGTTGGCGCTCTCCGAGACGGAAAAAATCGAAGGGAAGACCTCAGTCCGGGCCATCAACAACTCACCCCAATGAGCCTTTCAGACACTGTTCATGCCAAAATTTCCTGCACAGGACGGCTCGGGCAGTCCCTTACCCACGCTCAATTCCGCAAAGCGCTCATACAGCCTTTGCGCCCTGTCCATGAGCGCTCGAGTCGAGCTGCGCGCCGACTCCCGCTCCAGTCTCCGTTTCATCAATTTCCGAAACTCTGATGGACGGGCAATCATTGCTTCAGTTTTTTCCATCAACCTGTCTGCTTTTTCCAACGAATCAAAAATCTGCCTATCCAATGCCCCTTGGTCGAACGCGCAATTCAAGTCCATCTCAAACCGTTCATTCAAGGTTTCAAATACTTTTCCAAGTTTGAATATCGTTATCTCAAATCGAGCAACCACCATCCGATCCCTCAACGGCCACAGCAGCCGATGAAAAAGGACATAAAACTCCAATGCCTCATCCAGCGTACATGCCTGGCAAATCGCCCACGAGATCGCCGCATCCTGAGGCTCCCGGATCAGCAGACACGAGGGCACTCCATTTGCAACCAGATACTTGATCAAGGGAGGACAATGCGAATGGCTTGCAATCCGCATCCTCCGCTTCTGCGTATGATGCACCAGATTCACTGCGTAAGTATTCCCCGAACGCGGATATCCGGCAATACACAGATCAAAGCCTCGGCCAAAGTATTCCTGAGGAATCTTCGGCGTGACTCCTAACCGGGCCAGTGTCAGATAAAGAAGCGAATGAGGCCATACTATTTCTCGAAATTGCCGGTGCCACCCAATGTGCGGAGACATGGTTCGATAGCCGGATTCTACAGGAGATCGATCTACTCCCATTGCAAGCCGCTTGCTCATCCCACGCGTTTTACGCCAAACCATATTGGAATCGCCAGCCTATTTGTCGCTTCCAGGCAACCTAGCCAAAAACCCGGAATACAGACCCTGCACGCTCTTCTGTTGCTACTTCGACTCCTCGAACCACTCCCGTGTTCCAAACCTTAAAACTGCATATCCGCAACCTCGGAGTCCGATTCTTCCAGCGCATCGGTTCCGACATCCACGACGAGCGTACAGGCGAGAGACTTGGCCGCGGGTTTCTGTTTGCCTGGCGTGACAGAATCCACCTCATCGGCGTCGATGCTTCCTTGATCCCGGTTCCCCTCCGCCAAAAACGCATCACCTACTGGAAACAGGAAATCGGCTTCACAACCCACCCAAAACCCGATTTCCCACGCCGAGAGCCAGCCATCTCTCTCCTAGAGAACAGTCCGTTGAAAAATGCGATTCCCAATCCCCTCGTTGTCATCCTTGACCATCGCGACGAAACACAAATTCAAGTCCTGCTCAACTACTGGTGCCCTAAATTTTGCCCTTCCGTCAAGCTACTCCTCGCCTATGGCGGTTCAGCCAGCCAGTTCGATTCTCTCTCCTGGCCAAACAAGGTCTTTGTAAATGACCCGCGCCTCCGCACCCACGATCACCAGCGAGACCGGCAGAGCTATCGTGGCATGATGCAGGCCGTTTCCACGTGGATAAAAGACCGTAATTTTACACATATCCTGTTTATGGAATCCGACCATATTCCCCTCGCTCCGGATATCCTCACTCGCTATCTCACCCGTATGACTGCTGAGGATGCCGATATTCTCGGTTACTGGCTTTCCCGCCTTGACCGAACAACGCATCCCCACTGGCTCAGCACCGTTGCTTCCAGCATGCCCGCCGATACCATTTTAAGCATGCTCGGCACCGGACACTTCTGGAAGCGCGAAGCATGGGTTGCCGCCTCGGCTATAGAAGAGTTCAGTGAACTCTATCTCGAACTAGATCTTCCTACCTCTGCTCATTACCTGGGATTTCGGATTTGCGGATTTCAAAACAATCTCAACCGGTGGGTCCGTGCACTCCCGTTTTCAGAAAGCGACCTTGATCTCGCTGTACAGGCCGACCCATGGAGCGTCCATCCAATTAAAACCTTCCAAAGTTCCTCAGTCTTCCAGACATTGACTGATCGCCAACAGTGATCGCACTTGTTACTGCTTTCGTACGAACTCATCCAGGCAGGGTCGGCACTATTGCTGGATGGTACCAGCAAGCATGCACCGGTGCCGCCGCCATTATAATGGTTCCTGTCCTCATTAGTACCCTCGGAGTCACTACATCGGGAGTATGGTTTGCGTTTCAGGGATTTCTTGCTTTCGCTCAACTCTCAGACTTCGGATTCGGATTCGCCATATCCCGCCAAGTCGCCTTTACCCTCGCGTCTCGAACCCGGATGGCCCGCCACGACCTTCTTGAATTTGAACCCGGCTGGGCTGGAGTAATCGCAATTGCGGATATGTCACTCAAAATTTATGCCGGGATCTGCACTCTAGCAATCGGAGCACTCATCGTAATTTTTGAGTTGATTATACCGCACACTGAAATGCATTCAGCTGCGGCTCCATATCGAATCGCGTGGTATCTTGCTGGCAGTGCAGGCATAGCAACGTTGGCCGCAGGTTGGCAAGGAGCGCTTCTGATTGGAATGGGAAAGACCCATTGGGTACGCTGTCTCTCAGGCACTTGCGCGTTGGCACAGGGCACCTTCGTAGTAATCGCCGCCACCTTAGGAGGAAGCCTCACTAGCATGTCTGCGGTGACCTTCTTCACCGCACTTCTGTTTCTTGTTGCCATGCATTTCCTTTACCGACGTTCATCTGTAGTCAAGAAGTCCCCATTGCAAAAACAGTCAATTTCTCGACTCGCAGAGTTTATTCGCATTGCCGCCCCCGTAGGAACGGTCAATGTCGCTTCCTTTTTTTTCTCGTCCATCCAAATTCCACTACTCGCATCCCTCCTGGGGCCCGAAAAGATCGCCCCCTTCTATCTAGCCCAAAAAATCGGCCAGTTTCTTAATCGCGTTGCGATCCAGTCCATCCAACCTCAACTCCCATTTTTCACAAACATGCTTGCAGCCAAGCACAACAAACAAGCCCGTTACTGCATGATCAAAAGTCTCATTGCGTCCTCGGCTTTACTTTGCGGCACCTCACTGATCTTTTTAACAACCCCTTTGCTAACAACTGCATTTCATTTCGAACAAAATTACCCCGGCATACCAACAATCACCCTGATGACTTTTGATTACTTTTTACTCGGCTGCACATCCAGCATAGCGCAATTTGTACTCGCCGCCGGTCGAAACCCTTTCATTTATTCAACTCTAGCCGCAGGACTACTGAATGTCGCACTGATTTTCCTCCTCGTCCCTCAGATTGGTTTAGTCGCACTCCCATTTTCCACGATTATTTCAGGATTACTAACAAACTACTGGCTCGCACCCGCCACGGGGCTAGCACTTTTAAACTCACTGAATAGTCAATCCCGCTAAATTGCACAGGATTTCAAGCTCCCTATGTCAAAGTCCCGCTTCCAAAAACTCATCAGGCGCATTGCCGACACCCTTCAGCCAGATCCTAGCCACTTCCTCACTCTCGTAAATGGCGTCATTCACGTTGGCGCCAACACCGGTCAAGAACGCAATCTCTATCATCAACACAATCTTCACGTCCTTTGGATCGAGCCTAATCCAGAAATCTACACCACTCTCTGTAACAACCTGGCTGATTTTCCCAAACAAGCCGCCCTAAAAGCGCTATTAGCCGAAAAGGACAACCTTGATACCGAATTCCATATTGCCAATAACAATGGGGCATCATCGTCAATTTACCCACTTCACCTTCATCGAAAAATCTGGCCCGAAATCAAATTCGAGCACTCCATCGCTCTGCGCACCCAGACTTTGCCATCATTACTCAACGCAAACACTGTGAATATTAAATCTTATGACGCACTTATCCTCGACACCCAAGGATCTGAACTGCTCATCTTGAAAGGAGCCCTCTCGATTCTTTCTCATTTTCGATATATACAAGTCGAGGCTCCCAATTTCGAAGCTTATCGAGGGTGTTGTTTAGCATCTGACTTGGAAGCTTTCCTTACCACCCGAGGATTTCAACCAATCTGCAAAAAGTCGTTTGCCAGCAGTTTCGGTGCGGGAACCTATTACACTTTAGTGTTTCAACGGAGCAACTCCTGATTCAACAACTATTCACTCCTAATGAACGCCAATGACTATTACAAGCATCAAGCCAAAGCCCGCGGGCTTTTTGACGCCGATGCAACGCTCGCTCTTTGTCGTTCCCTGCACAAAATTTACAATTACATCCTACCTAAATGGCTTCCCGCAGATAACAATGCGGTTATTTACGAAGCAGCATGCGGTCCGGGCATTATATTATCATGGCTGAAAAATAATGGCTACCACAACATCAGCGGTTCAGACTCGTCTCCTGAACAGATCGAACTTGCACATGCACTCGAATTGCCAGCCCATATTGGTGAATCGATTGCCGAAATCGAATCATTTTCCCCGGATAGCCATGACATCATCATCGCGATCGATTTTTACGAGCATCTCCCGAAGGACGATTTCGTTCGGTTTCTCACCGCTGCGGGACGAGCACTGAAGCCCGGTGGAGCGCTTATTCTCCGGGGACCAAATGGCGACAGCCCTGTCGTCGGTCTAAATTTGTTTAATGATATTACCCATCATTGGGCCTACACCACCGTAGCCCTGCGAGCCAACCTTCAGATGTGTGGGTTTTCTTCAGTTGATTTCGCAGATGGTGCAATTGTGGGTATCGAACAAAATCGCTGCATTAAACTTCCCCTAACTCTCACCGCACAGTTCCTTCTCCGGACACTGCTTAGATCAGCTACCAAGGAAAACATTCGTTATCTCGGGGCTTCAATTTATTTAAGAGCTCAAAAATGACCCTCAAACCCCATCGTTATCTGCTCCTAACCGAGGTGCCCCCGATGCGTGAAGGCGGCCACGGTTGTCATGTCCTCGCGACCACTTTATTGGACCATCTCGGCGACCAAATTTGCGCAGTGGTCACCCAGCGATATTCGCGCCGCATCTCGCCTCGGCGAGCTGCAGTATGGTTCTCACAGCCGTTTTTTTGGCATTCAGGAGGAAGTCGAGTCGGATTACGACGCATCTTCCCCGAAATCGCCGAGATTTTCGCCGCCTTCTCCGCCTGCGTTCATTTGCTGACTTGGAAACGACGCATTCTCGCCCTTGGCACTGAGCGAATTTTTTTACTTCTTGGCAGCAGTGCATGGTATTTGCCGGTTGGCGTTTGGAGCAGCCGGATTCTTCATCTGCCGCTCGATATCTACGTTGTCGATGATTTGGAAGAGTCCGCCCGGTTTCAGAATCGTAGATTCCTCCAAAGAATTGTCGGGAAGCTTCAGTCATCATGCTTTTCGAAGGCAGATCGTATCTTTGCCATCTCCCCGGAGCTAGCGGAGCAACTCAGATGGTTTCCACGCATTTCCGCCGAGTGGCTGCCGATACCTCTTCCCGCTATTAGTGACAGCGCAACGAAATTTCTCAAAATTTCGGAAGAAATCGTTTATGTTGGCGGAGTCAACTTCCTATACGCTGAAGCGCTGGTGGAAGTTTGGACCGCAATTGAGAAGTGGAATCAGCTACGTCCCGATAAACCTCTGACGTTGCACGTTATCAGCTATTCGCCGGAAGCACCCCTGTCTCGCTTGCTAGACAAAATCCCAGGCATTCGAATCACGCGTAATGCGACGAACTCCGAACTGCGGTCGGTAGCATCAAGAGCTCGGGCGCTAATTCTTCCCTATAGTCACCTTCCAAATGTGCGTCGGATGGTGAAAACATCATTCCCAAGCAAACTCGGCGAATATTTCCGCGCCCGTCGGCCGATCTTACTGTACGCGCCGCTGGATAGCAGCAGCGCCCGTTACTTCGCCACACAGGGACTGCCTCTTGCGACATCCACGCAAGAGGGATTGATTTCCCTTCTGGACGAGCTTTTTGTCATCGATGAATCTGACCTTCTGTGCCGTTATTTGAACACATATCAAAGTCTGCACTCATCCGCCGCTCTGCGAGCAGCTCTAAATGCCACAACTTTCTCAGCATTGAGTCAATCGTCCAAAACGAACAGTCCCGTTAATCGATGAAAATTATTCTCAATCACGATCTGCCATTTAGCTTTGCCCACGGAGGCGTGACGAATATCGTCCGGAGGACGTGGCAAACGTTGGAAAAACTCGGCTTCGAAGTGGAGCCGCTTCGTTGGTGGGATGACCAACAAACAGCAGACATCCTCTTCCAATTCTGCCGCCCCTCCAATCTTCTGGTGGATTATGCACGCTCGAGGGGCCTGAAAGTCGTTGTGGAACAGGTCTTGACCGGCCTTGTGAGTCGTGCGCCGTGGAAACGTCGCATCGAAACCGTCGCCATTTATCAGCTGCGGCGCCTCCCATCAATGGTTTCGGAACCTTTCGGGTGGAGGGCATTTGAAACTGTTGACATGCATTTCGTTCCCTCCCGCCATGATGCAAGGGTCATTCGCGAGGTATTCGGCGTTCCGCAGGAAAAAATCTCGATCCTTGAATACGGCGTGGACGACGAATTCCTGTGCTGCAAACGACCGACACAGCGAGGAGATCGCCTTATTTGTACAGCCACAATCACGGAGCGAAAACAGGTGCTTGAACTAGCGACCGCCTCTTATGCAGCCGAGGTGCCTTTGGACATCGTGGGAAAACCCTACTCTCCTTCCGATCCATACTTCCTCACCTTTAACAAAGTCGTTACACAAAGCCGCGGATTGATTCGCCACATCCCTCATGTTAACTCCCGCACCACACTCGCTGAAATGCTCGCTAGCTCCCGAGGTTTTGTCCTTCTCAGCACGATGGAAACGGTGAGTCAGTCAGCCTTGGAAGCCGCAGCCTGTGGATGCCCCCTGCTTTTGCCCGATCTTGAATGGGCTCGGGGTGCCTTTGGCGACCATTCTACGTACGCCCCAAGGTCAACCGCGCCTTTCCGGCTTGCGCCCACCTTAGCAGATTTTTATCGCCATGCCGCGAACAAGACCCAGAACTTCCCTTCGGGCTCTTGGCTTGAAAAACGCAAACATCTCAAATCCACTTTGAGCTCTCTTTTATAACAAAAGCCCCGCTGACTCTTCTTTGATATCGAACATGCAATGATTCAGCATCCCCCGGCAACCAAAGAACCATCACTGTTAAACAGACTTTGGTCGGACACCCCCATTCCTTGGATGGCAACTTACTTTTAACAAATGAACCAAGCTATTGTTCGCGCAGTTGTTATTGGCATCGGCATAGTAATCGCATTGCTAATGGCCAAAATGTTGGCCGACGCGGAATTTCTTTTTCTTGTAGTGTCCGCGATCGCCTAATAGCAATGGCCTTCGCAGCCGTTTTTTGGCGGTTTGTTTTCGCAATATCTTGGATCTTCGTCTGCATCGGCTTTTCCTGGTATCCGCTGGGCATCCAACTCGGATGGGAAGAACTTGCCTACGCCGCGCCGTTATCTCTTTTAATCCTTACTATCTGGCGCGTACCCGAGCAATATCCTCATCTTCCCAAAGGAACGCAGTCCGCCAGACAGCATCTTGTTCTGGCAACATTTCTTTGGGGAGCCTTTGTTGCTTCAGAATTTTGTTTGCGCATGTTGGAAGTTCGTTCCTACGGGGAACCCGGAATTAAGAACGTCATCAAAAGTTACATTGGTGTGATGATGCCGGCTTTTTTAACCGTGTATTATGCAACCCGTCCGACGCTTCTAAATTTGCCAAAGCACCCGGAACGTTTTTTTCTCATCGCGCTGTCCGCCGGCACCTTACTCAACGTTTGCACCCGGACGTATCAAAACTTTTTTGGCGGAGGTGAATTCGACTTTGTTTCACAGAGATTCCTTGCCGGTCCTTTTCTGATTTCTGGAATCAATATTGTGGAAAGCATATACTCCTTGCGCGTCATTACGCCGCTCACCGTTCTTTTTGCAATGCTTGTTCTCACTCGCTCCGAAACACGCGGACTTGCTCGCGGCCTCCCGTTTATCTGCCTAGTCATCGGACTCATCGGCTCGGTTATGAGCGGTGGCCGAGCTATTTTTATTGTTTGCGGCGTAACCATTGCAGGCGTTCTTATTATTCGAAAACGTTTTGCGGCTCTATTCATCTCGACCTTAACGGCTCTTTCGGCCATCTTCATCCTCAATGTTTTTAGTCACAAATTTGAAGAAATTGGCGGGAATCTTGTCACCCGCTCGGTTAGCTGGTTGATTTTTTCCGAAGAAACGTCAGCCAAAGGTGACATAGACGCATCGACCCGTTGGCGGCAATTCGTCTTAGAGGATGCGTTAAAGGTTTGGACTGAATCGACTCGTAATCTTCTAATCGGTCGCGGTTATCAGGGATTTTCCGAAGCACAATATCTTGACTTAAGCCGCATGGGATATTTCGAAGCCATTCGAATTGCGGTTCAACGCGGAGCAAGCCACTCACTCATCGCCGACTGCCTTCTCATTACAGGATTGATCGGCCTTGTTTTATATTATACCACTATCGTTCTCGGAATCCGACTGGGATGGCGTGCAGCTCATGAACGCGTTTTCAGCCCATTCACTCGTGATGTGGGCTGGGCTATTTGCTTCATCCTTGCGCAGCGACTGACTATTGGGAGTATCGGCGGTGGATTGACCGGCATGACCTTGGATTTCCTTCTTATCGTAACCCTGCTTGTCTCTGCGACTCGTGATCAATCTTCACTCGAGTCGTCCAATTTCACGCCTGAAGGCATCATGGATGAATCAACTTATGCTTGAGCCCCTCTTACTACTGCTCCGTGGAAATGACAATTTTGACGGCGAAAAAACATAATTCCACTCGTGAATGAGCGGTCGCTTCTCTAATGCCATTCCGCAAGCACGCTCACAAATTGCGTCAACGGATATGATTTTTACAGACCAATCTTTCCTTTGCTGATGCGCTTTTCAATCATTACACCCAGCTACAATCAGCTTGCTTGGCTAGAACTCTGTATCGCGTCCATTGCTGATCAGATTCCTCCTGATGGCAGCATTCACGTAGAGCACATTATCCAGGATGGAGGGACTCCGGATCTTGATCGTTTTGCAGTGAACATGCAGGCACGTTTTCCAAATAACGTGAATTACCGCTTGAGCTTTTATCAGGAGCCTGATCATGGAATGTATGATGCCTTAAACAAGGCCGCGCGCCGCGCAACTGGAGTAATAGTCGGCCATTTAAATTGTGACGAGCAATATCTTCCCGGAACGCTTTCGTCGGTTTGCCAAGCATTTACTCTTTCACGGCAAGTCGATGTGATCTGTGGTGACATGATTGTTTTGGATCATGCATTCATTCCCAAATGCTACCGTCGGAGTTCATTGCCTCTCCTGGGTTCTACAGGGATTGTGCCACTTCAAATTCCTACCTGCGCCTTATTTTTGCATCGCACTTTGTTCGAAACGGGACTTTTTTATCGCTCGGATTTGCGTGCAATCGCAGACTCAGCTTTTGTGGAAGAACTGCTTCAGCGTCAAGTCCAATGGCAGTTTATTAGAAAACCGCTTTCAGTTTTTGTGGTTCATAAAACCAATCTTTCTTCTACTGTAGCCACAAACGAAGATTATCGCGTTTTATTCGGCGATACTTCACCTGATTCGTTGCTGGTTATAAGTAAAAAGAGCTTATGCTGGCTCCGAAAATTGTTTTCTGGAGCGTATTTTTTTCGTAAGATTTCTATCTTAGTCCATCATCCATCCTTCCCCAATGAACGTCAGATTCTTCAAACGCGCACTGTTGGTTGGCGGTGGCCACGGAATCAAATCTATTAACTTTCAGAATGCGCATATTGATCACAGGAGGCTCAGGATTCATTGGAACCAATCTGATCGCTCACCTGCTCTCGAAAGGGAACGAGATTTTCAATCTTTCCTTGCACCCACCCTTGAACGCGGCATTCCGGAATTTCTGGGAAGCTGGAGATATCCTTGATGGAGAATGTCTGCTGGCCAAATTCACTATGTTTCAACCAGATAGCGTGATTCATCTCGCGGCCCGGGCGGATTGCGATGAAAACACCACAGTCGAGTCCGGCTATCGCGCAAACACCGACGGAACAGCCAATGTTCTAAGAGCGATTCAAAAAACGCCATCAGTTCGTCGCGTTATCATCACGTCCTCGCAATTCGTTTGCGGTCCGGGTCGACTTCCCGAACATGATGAGGACTATTTCCCCTGTACGATCTATGGCCAAAGCAAAGTCGCCACAGAGCAACTGACACGTCGGGCCGGACTGAATTGCACTTGGACCATCGTACGCCCAACGAATATCTGGGGACCATGGCATTTGCGTTACGAAAAAGAATTCTGGCGAATCGCGAAATGCGGGCTTTACTTTCATCCTGGAGGCAGGCCAGTCGTCCGTTGCTACGGATATGTCGGAAACGTGGTGGATCAGATGCTGAAAATTCTGAACTTTCCATCTTCCTCCGTAAATGCAAGGACCCTTTATCTTGGTGACGCTGCCGACGAAGACTATAAATTAGAAATAGCATTTAGCCGTAACATTAAAAAAAAAACCGCCCGCCGCGTACCTAGGCCTCTACTCTCGACGGCAGGACTGGCCGGCGACCTGCTTTCACGCATCACTCTCAAGCCCTTCTATATCAACTCATCGCGTTACCAAAGCATGATCACTGACTACACCACCCCCATGGAACCAACTTTCGAGCTGCTGGGCCCACCTCCCATTTCCCTCCAGCAAGGAGTTGAGGAAACGGTAGCCTGGCTGCAAAACTCTACCGAACATCCAGAAAGTCGGCCCCTATCAATTTGACGGTTTTGCAGAAGAAACGCATCATCGTTGCTGGGCAGTTCCCGCCGCCCATCGGCGGACAGGCCATTATGATCCGGCAGCTCTTTTCGGAACTGTCCGCCATTGGGGAATTTCAGGTCGATCATCTACCATTCAACTTTTCTCTCTCATTTTCCAATCTTCGGAGACTGTCGTTTCACAAGCTTTTCGAGGTTCTCAGAGTGTGGTCACGAATGATTGGATTGCGCTGCGGCGGCCCGGTCGATCTGCTTTGGTATCCAGCAGGGGGACCACAAACCGTTCCGGTCATTCGAGACATTCTTCTCCTCCCTGTCTTGAGCGCGTTCGCAAAAAAAACGGTCATTCATTTTCATGCGGCAGGCATTGCCGATCGACTGGGCCAAAAGCCGGGACTTCTGGGGAATCTTCTTCGCTTGGCCACTTCCCGTGCAAACATGGCCATTGTGATGACAAAATTCAATCGCCGCGATCCGGAAGCGCTCGGGATTCATCGGATCAAGATCCTCCCCCATAGAATGGATGATGCGAACCCCTCTGGGCTTTTACCAGAGTCCAAACGCGACTCGGCCAACTTCCTCTACGTCGGTCATCTTTATGATCAAAAGGGCACGCCTCAACTTCTGCGAGCATTCTCCCGGGTCATCAAACTTCATCCGGAGGCTCATTTGACGTTGATCGGCGACTATCTTTCTCCTTTTTCGGAATTTGCCTGTCGGGCGATGTTAAAATCGCTGGAACTGGAACAACACGTGACTCTCGCGGGAGTGAAAATTGGAACAGAAAAAGATGCATTTTTCCGCCGTTCCAATTGCTTTGTCTTTCCGACGGTCGCCCCTTACGAATCGTTCGGGCTTGTTTTAATCGAGGCGATGATGTGGGCATTGCCAATCGTTGCGACTAACTGGCGGGGCAATCGCGACGTTCTGGGCGCCGAACCTGGAGGCATTTGCTTCGATCCCGACCCGCCTCTGGATGCAAGTATTGAAAAAGCTCTTCTGGAATTCCTAAGGGAGCCCGACAGATGGTCGGCGTGGGGCGAAGCAAACCGGCAATGTTATGTAGAGTTTTTTCGGACCGAAAACACCGATCTTCGGTATAGAAGCTTGCTTGCCGCCTTGCTCAATGCTAGAGAAGATCTGGATACTTAATTGCGCCGATGACTCTTGAGGTCCTGAACACACCGCTTTGGATTACGGACTATGAGTGCCTGAGTCGCGACCTCCTAGCCCACAAGGCAGGCTCATCTCCTCTCGTTGTGGACTTCTCGAACACCCAGATTGTGACGATGCGGCGGCACAATTTGTATTTTCGTAAACTGACCACGCCAATCGATCATTTCGTTCCAGACGGAATGCCGCTCGTTTGGGCAATGAACCGTTTCGGCACCGACCTGAGTGATCGTGTTTACGGCCCCACATTTACCCGAAAATTTCTGGCGCAGTGTCCACCGGGGCGGTCTCATTATCTGGTCGGCGGTTCGCCGGAATGTGGAGAATGCTTTCGTGCCCGGATGCTGGCGCTGAATCCATCGCTCGATTTTGTCGGAGGATTCCATGGGAAATGCTCCGTGGACGGGATTCTCGATGAGGATGATCGTGTTGTTGCCGAGTTGCAGGCGCTTTCTCCCGACTTCATCTGGGTGGGCTTGGGAACTCCAAAACAGTATGCGTGGATCCACCGCATCAAACCACGTCTGGATCGAGGCGTTTTTCTCGCCGTCGGTTTCGCCTTCGACGTGAACGCCGGCATGAAATCCGATGCACCCCAGTGGATGCAGCGTTCCGGCCTGACCTGGCTTTTCCGCCTCCTTTCGGAACCTGCCCGTCTCGCCCCGCGCTACCTGAAATATAATTCGTTATTTCTTTGGTATCTCTTTGGGGACCACGTGCTCCGGAGACGTCCGTCATAGAAGCGAAATTCTCCTTGGAGATATTGCAATCAACGCTGATTTACGCCATTCGCGGAACTTGCGGGTTGCTTTCCGGCGCTGGGCAAATCGAAAAAACCTGCCATGTTTCAACCATTGCGTTTTGAAACAAAAGTCTGCCTCCCGAATCATCTCATTACTTGCTCCGTGGATCGGAGTTCTCGGTATTTTCTGCGTTCTTCTTGGCGCCGTTCCTTACGCGATCGGCTATGGAAGCACTCGTAATCGTAATCCACTCGCATTTGACACGAGCCAAATGTGGATGCTCGACCAGTGGCAGCACTGCTGGTTGGTGCCGCTGATCATCGGTTTTATCGTCTGGCGGAAACGCGAGACACTCGCCGCGCTACCTGCAAAAGGGCATTGGTTTGGGATCCTTCCAACCATCTTCGGCCTTTTTATGTATTGGGCTGGATACCGGACAGACAACTTTTTCGCCGGAATCCTGTCCATTCCCGTCATCCTCGCCGGCTTGATCGTCTGGCTGTTTGGCTGGAAATGGATGAGGGAGCTTGCCTTCCCCTGGGCGTTTCTGTTTTTCGCTCTTCCGCTTCTCTTTCTGGAGAGCATGCTCGCCTTCCGCCTGCGTCTCATTATGTCGGATGCAAGCGTCATCCTCCTGAATTTGATCGGAATTCAATCCATCCAGCAGGGCACCGCGATTCTCTCGGCCCCCAACACCTTGATCAACCTGCCCCCCGGAGCCGCATTTTCCGTGGATGTCGCGGACCCCTGCAGCGGAATCCGATCCCTGTTCGCCCTCACCATGGTCACCGCACTCTACGCGTATTTCACGATAAAACCGCTCTGGAAGCAGTGGTTCCTCTTCGCCTGCGCCATCCCGCTCGCCATCGCGGGAAATATGGCGCGCATCATGATGCTCACCCTCGGCACCATCGCGATGGGTCCTGAAATCGCCATCGGCTCCCTGACACTTCCCAGTCTCTTCCATCAGATGGCCGGCTTCTTCGTCTTCATCGTGGCCCTCGGCGGCATGATCCTGACAGGCACCCTCCTGATGACGGATTGGCACGGATTTTGGGCGCACATGCGGGAAAAATTGCGCGTCTTTGCCTCTTCGAAAGCCCCCCGCCCTCCAGCATCGGAACCTGCGCAAAAAACCGCACCTATGGAGGATACCTATTGAACACCCATCCGGAAATGCCAACCACCTCCGCCGCCTCCCGTCGCCCGTCTTCAGCAGGGCTCTGGGCAAGGATCGCCGTGGTCTTCGCTCTCGTCGGAATCACGATTGCATTCTGCCTCGGCTCCGGTGGCACCAAAATCTCCACGGAAACAGGAATCGAGATGGACCTGCCCGATGCGATCGACGGGTTTTCTGGAAAGGCCCAAGAAGTTTCGGAGGCCGAAAAGGAGATCCTTCCCAAGGATACGGAATTCGCGAAGAAATTTTACACGAATGACAGCACTGCCCAGATCAACGCCCAGATCGTCCTGTCCGGTGCCGAAAAACGAAGCATTCACCGGCCCGAGGTCTGCCTTCCCGGTCAAGGATGGACCATCAAATCCAGCCAGACACTTCCGATCCCTCTAAAAAGCGGGCATGACCTGGATGTCACCATGTTGCGCATTGCCCGGCCGATCAGCTCCGGAAGGGAAAGCCGGGAGCTGACCTCGCTCTTTCTCTATTGGTTCGTCGGTCATGGCGTCACCACACCCAGCCATCTCATGCGGATCGCGAGGACCAATCTGGACGTCCTGCTGCACAGCATGAATCACCGCTGGGCCTACGTCATCGTCAGCGCTCCCGTCCTCAAGGGATTTTCGCCCGATGGAATGGACGAAACGCAAACGCTCGAAATGCTCAAAACCTTCATCGGCGATCTCGCGCCGAAGATCATGAAATCCGAAAAATCGGACGCGGAGCCTGTCAAAGAAACCGCCTTGCACTCGGACGACGCCCCCGGAGCGGGAGGGTAGTCGAACCCCGGACAGCCGCCGGCTCCCCGCCCGGCCCATCAACCAAGTCCGCGGAGTTGACTCCCGCTTCGTGGCAATCCTCCTGCTCACCAGGCAATCGTCCGATCAATCTACTCATGGCCTCCGGCCCCGCATAGAGGCGGCCTCTCCTGTCCGCTTACGATCAATCCGCCTTCCCCAGAACCTCCAGGTAGGTGCGCCCCGTCAGCTTATGCGTCTCGGGGTCAAACGTCTCCACCCGCATTTGCCTGAGCATCCAAACTCCATTGATTTTCTGGACCGACTTCGCCTCAAACCGCTTCAACGTCCCTCCGTCCCGTCCGAACCCCTCGATCTTGATCAACTGGCCGCTCTTCTTATCCACCCAGACCCGTGCCGCTCCATACTGCGATCCCTCCGGCGGCCCCTGCATCTCCAGCTTCCACGCATCCATCACCGACACCCGCTCACTCCCGAGCAGCTTCACCCGCGGCCAGTAAAGCACCTGCAAGGCGAGATCCTCGTAAGCGACCGGCGTCCCGCGCACTCGCTCGCAATAACGCTCCGGTTTGACCTTCACCATCCTGCCATCCACCCGCTCGCGCAGTTCCGAGCCGCTCCCGTCCATCGTCAGCTGCAATTCCTGATCCGGATCGGTAAAAACATACCGCACCACCTCCCCGTCCGTGGAGAGGGTGAAAGGAACTTCCACCCCTTGATCCGTGCGCAGCCGCGCCCGTAGTTCCCCAATCTGCGCCATCCGGTTGTTTCGCAGGATTTGCAGCAACTCATCCACACTTGGTTCCTGCTCCGCCCGGAGCAGCCATGGGGAGAGGATGAACGCGGCGAGCAGCGCCAGGATCTTGGCTTGAGTGCGTGTGGGGTTCATCGGAAAGTCGGTTTCACTATCGCCAAGGCCGCAAATGGATCAACGTCTCTTTCATCGAATCAACCGTGAGCGGACCACCCCCGCGCCTCGATCCTCAGCAGGAAGCCGGCACCCGCTGGGCCAGCTTCACCGCATGCGGAATCGCTCCGGCGACAAATCCCAGACATTCCACGGCGCCGCTTGGTTTTCCCGGCAATGCGATTACCAGCGCATTATCGACGACGGCAGCCAGACCCCGGCTAAGAATCCCGTTGGGCGTGATCTTCCGCGATTCCGCGCGCATCGTCTCGCCAAATCCCGGCACTTCCACACGCATGATCTCGCGAATCGCCTCGGGCGTCACATCCCGCAGCGCAATCCCGGTCCCTCCCGTCGTAAGAATCAATCCACATCCCTGCGCCAGCGAACGAATGGCCTTCTGGATCCGCTCCATCTCATCGGGCACGACCACCTCGGCCAGCACGTGCCAGCCGCGTTTCCCGCAGTCCTCCCGCAGCGCCGGCCCGCCGGCATCCTCGTATTCGCCCGCCGCCGCCCGGTCGGAAACCGTGATAATCCCCACGGGAATCATACCGGCGTTTTGGTTTTCGAGATCAGCGTGATCGCGCCGATCTCCATCTCCTTGTCCACGGCTTTGCACATATCGTAAATCGTCAGCGCCGCGGCGGACACCGCCGTCAGCGCCTCCATCTCCACGCCCGTTCGCGCCATCGTCTTCACCCGGGCATCAATGCGAATGCCATCGGCCTGCGGCTCAAAATCCACCCGCACGCCCGAGAGCGGCAGCGGATGGCACAGCGGAATCCAATCCGAGGTTCGCTTCGCCGCCTGGATCCCGGCGATCCGCGCGGTCGCCAGCACATTCCCCTTGGCAATCCGGTCCGCCGCAACG
>Ga0351882_1145_pt1 | contig 18030 bp, 18 predicted proteins | sample BONcelFGM3001F13_FD_206762 | JGI IMG/M metagenome (GOLD analysis project Ga0351882, IMG submission 206762) | Enriched cells from coal bed in the Powder River Basin, Montana, United States - BONCAT cells FGM rep3 HSBNCT.FGM.300.1.F13 ... | reverse complement strand
TCGCCAAGGAAGCAGAATTTCAGGCCGTCCATGGACCAGCGGAAGGCGACGTTCATGCCGGAAATTTCCTCGGCTTCGGGGTTTTTGTAGATGGGAACGCCGAGAATGCGAATGCCGGAGGCGGTGTTCGGCCCCTTGCCGACGCTGCCGCGCAGGATGTGGGGATTGTTGTCCACGAGATCGACGTAATTGGCGTCGGTCTCTTCGTGGGAGACGAGGAGGATCTCGGGTTGGAGATTTTTTGGAGGATTCAGACCGCCGGTGCCGGGCTCGAAGGGATCCGTGAGGATCGACAGGCCGATGGCGGATTTGATGCGGAAGCAGGCGTTGCCGTACCAGTCCACGCGGATCATTCGCTGGGCGGCGGCGGGGCGGCCGGGTTCGTTTCGATTCAACCAGCCGCATCCCGTGAGGAGTGCGGCAAGACCTGTAATTACAATCCAGCGATACATTAAGCGTCTAGCTGTTACGCAATGGCGGGGGAAAATTCAAGCAATGGCCGGGTTAATTCGGCAGCTGCTGGCGGGCGCGGTACCAGGCGAGCGTCTCGGCGAGGGTGGTTTCGAGGCTGGCGAAGAGCTGGCCGGATGGCAGCAGCGACTGGAAGGGGGCGGTGTCGAGGACCCAGCGATTCGGGAAAATCTCCCGAACGCGGTCGCGGGTGAGGCTGGGAATGGACGCCTGGAGCGCCGGAACGGCGTCGATGAACCAGGAGGCGGCGCGAAGCAGCGGATGCGGGAGCGGGAGGGTCGCCCCGGTCTTGCGCAGGGCGCGGGCGGCGGCGGCGATGAGGCCGATATCGGAGATCGATTCCGGGGCCGCGGCGTAAAGCGCCCGCCCTGCTGCCTGCGTCCAGATCGGATCCTCGAAAACGCGCAGGATGGCATCGACGAGATCGGATGCCGCGATCCAGCTGTAGTGTTTCGGGCGGATGCCCGGCTTGACGCGGATGGGTTGGGCGGCCATTCGGAAGAGCGGGAGCGTGGCCTGGTCGCGCGGGCCGAGAATCATGGGCGGACGGAGAATCAGCGCGTCGGGACGGAGGGCGCGGACCATTTTTTCCATCTCGCATTTTGAGGAGCCGTACCAGGTGATTGGGGCGTCGGGGTCGGTCATCGAGCGGGCGCTGGAGTGTGCCGGGGTTGGTCCGCCCGCGCTTTGAGACGAGAGCACGACGAGGCGGGCCGCTGGGGGGAGTTTGCGGATGAACGCCTGCGACGCGGTGACATTGACCTCCCGATAAGCCGCGAGGTTACGGGCGAAGAGGATGCCGGCGCAATGGACGGCGTGGTCGATGGGTTCGTCCGGGAGTGGGGCGTCCCATGGCAGGGGGCGGACCGTGGAGGTGTCCAGCGATTCCTCCGCGAGTTGCCGGCGCAGTTTTTCGGGATCCCGAACGGGGGCGAGGATCGTGGAATAACGGCCCGTCCGGATGGCGGCGAGAATGAGATTGCGTCCCACGAATCCCGTGCCGCCCGAGAGGATGAGACGCATCAGGCCGGAATGGGCTTTTCGTAGATGGCGAAGGTCTTCGACACGGAGGCTCCGAGCAGAATGGAGGCGGTAAAAATGTCCGCGTTGTTTTCTTCGACCCACCCGAGTTCCGAGGATGCGAAATGGCGGCTGGCCCGGACGAAACTCTCGGCATAGAGCCACGCGCTCAGCCCGCGATCCCGGAAACCGGGAAGCACCCCGAGGATGGTCTGGCGGCAGGTCGTTATCGGACGTGTCTTGATGAGCCACGCAATGACCGGCAGCCGGAGCCAATGCGGAAACCGCCGGGTTCGGATGAGAATTTCGTTGAAGTTGGGGAGATTGAGGCCGAATCCGCAGGGTTCGCCGTCGTGCTCGATGATCATGATCATGTCCGGCTTCGCGATGGCGCGAAGGTCGCCGGCCGCAGCGAGGAGGTCTTCGTAGCTGATGGGAACGAATCCCCAGTTGCGATCAAGCGTGGCGTTGTAGAGTTTGTGGATGATTTTTAGGTCCGCTTCGAGGGCATCCATTCGGATATCGCGCATCCGGAAGCGCCCGCGTTCGCTGACGCGTTTGGCGATACGGGCGATGCGTCCCTCCACGGGCACGCGCAGGGGCAGATGGAAGGCCACGAGCTTGCGGACGGGCTGAAACTCCGCGTGTGTGAGCAGCGCTTCGTAGTATGCGGGATTCCACGGCATCGAGACGGAAGGGAGCTCATCGAAGCCCGAAGTCAGCAGGCCGCAGTCGTCATTGATCGATGGATTGTAGGGGCCGCGGATCGAGGTGAGGCCGAGGGCCCGAAGATGGGCTTCGGACGCGGCGAGGAGCGTGGAGGCTGTCGCCGGGTTGTCCTCACATGCGAAAAAACCGAAGAAGCCCACTTTGTCACCGTAGTGGGCATTGTGGGAGTGGTTGACGATCGATGCGATGCGTCCGACCGGTTGCCCGCCGCGAAGGGCCAGGAATCCGGTGACCGTGCCGTGCTGTGCGAAGGGGGATTTTTTTGAAAGGAACTTCGCGACGCTACCGGGGAACGGAGGGATGAACGCCGGATCCGTTCCATGGAGCATCTCCGGAATCCGCTCGAACGTCTTCCGTTCCGTTGGTGTGTGGCAGGTTGAAATCGAAAACATTTTTCCGTCGGCCGGGGTCAGAGTAGGCGGGGTCTTCGAAGGTGCCAAGTTCCCTCGCAAGCCGGGCGAAAATTTCCAGGACGTGGTCGAGATCGGCTTCGGTATGCGATGCCAGGAAGCTGGTGCGGACGATGGCTTCCCCGTAGCGGACGGCGGGGTAGATGGCCGGAGTGGCAAAAACACCCTCCTCGTAAAGCCGCTGGGTGAACTGAAAGGCCTTCGCCTCGCTGCCGATGAGGATGGGCACGATCGGCGTCTGGGTGGTGCCTATCTTGAATCCAAGGCTGGCGAAGCCGGCGTGCATTTTGCGGGTATTTCGCCAGAGCTGATCGATGCGCCCGGGTTCCGCCTGCATGATCTCCAGCGCTTTTAGCACCGATCCCGCCACGGCGGGTGCCAGCGAGGCGGTGAAGATGACGCAGCGGGCCTTGTGTTTGAGGTATTCGATGACCTCTTTTTTTCCCGCGATAAAACCGCCCATGGCTCCGAACGATTTCGAGAAAGTGCCCATTACCAGATCGACTTCGTCGTTGAGCCCGAAGTGATGCACGGTGCCCTTTCCTTTCGGCCCTAGAACGCCGAGGGAATGGGCTTCGTCCACGTAGGTAAGCGCTCTGAATTCCTTCGCCGCGGAAATGATCGGGGGCAAATCCGCAATGTCGCCCGACATGCTGAACACGCCGTCCAGAACGACCAGTTTGCCGCAGCCGGCGGGCTGGCGTTTCAGCCGATTGCGGAGGGATTCGGCGGAATTGTGCCGAAATGGGACGAGTTTGCCGGGTGCGAAGAGGCAGCCGTCGATGATGCTGGCGTGGTTTTCGCGGTCGCAAAGAATGGAGTCGCCTTCTTCGGTCAGGGTGGAGAGGGCACCCTGGTTGGCAAAAAAGCCCGTGGAAAACAGGAGGACGGCGTCTCGATCGAGGAACGTGGCCAGAGCCTCTTCGAGCTGCTCATGGAGCTGGATGTTTCCGTTGAGAAGGCGGGAGCCGGTGCAGCCGGCGCCGAATTTGCGGGTCGCCTCGCAGGCGGCTTCGATGACGCGTTCGTCCTGCGCGAGGCCGAGGTAGTTATTCGAGCCGATCATGATCTTGCGCTCGCCTTCGCAGATCACGTAATTGCCCGCCGTGTCGTCGATGCGGCGGAAGTACGGATAGAATCCGCGGGCGCGAGCGTCCGAGGAATCCCTATAATCCCGGCATTTCTGAGTTAAATCTTTCGCCTCGTGGGCCATCGTCAAGCAGGACAGCGTTGCATGAATGAATTGTTTGTAAACGCATTTCGAGTGCAAACCGGCTTGGGATTCAAATAAAAACGGGCCTGATTTCCGTCCGTCCGGGTTTCGAATATCCGCGTGCGCCGGAGGGAGGGCGGTCTCCGGGTGTTTTCCAGACTCCCGCAAGCCATCCCCTGCGACGGCAGTAGATGCGAAAATGACGGGTGACGTAACGATCCGAGTTTACATCATGGAAAGCAACCCGCCGATCATTACAACGATAGAGGAGCAAGTAACGCGGCGAGAACGGGTAAAGAAATGACGTTTATCCGATAGGCAAAACGCGTTCAAGAGCGTGAAGCCAAGCGGTCGTTTTCGTTCCCCTTGTTTCCGGCCTGTCCCCTCACGCCAGCCGGTCATAATCGGCATGGGCGCCCATCCATTCCCAGAGGAAGCCGCCTTCCACGAACTTGCCCATTGCGCGATAACGAATGCCGACGCGCACCGACCAGTTCTCCCCGCTCACTTTCTTGAAGTTAAGGGAGGGGTGAAACGGTTGCTCGCTCCAAAGGCGATAATTCTTCCGGGCCAGCTTTCGAACGTCTTCCGGCAATCTGTGGTAACAGGCCCAAAACTCCGGAGTGCCCGTGCTGGGAAAATTCACGCCCCTTCTGGCTCGAACATGCGTTCAAGGGGCTCACACAGCCCGGCCTTGAAGTTGGCATCGGCGCGGGCGTTCATGGCGTCGAATTTCCCGGCGGCGGCGTCAGCTTTCATTTGCCGGTCCCACTCGTCGTCTTCGAAGGGAGGGCGCAAAGAAACCATCAACTCGCAGTATTCCTCCGGCGAGAGATGGGCAATGGCTTCCTTGATTTCGGCAACGCTCACAGCGGAACATTACCAATCATTCAAAATCAAATCAACATGGCAGAGCGTCAATGCGCTGGAGTTTTGCGACCACTACGCGCGTGCGTGTGCGCGCGCTGCGTCGTGAAACTCTTTTTCGAGGGAGGGACGAAGCCAGTCGCTCCTTGAACATAGGTCCGCAAAAACTACACAGGGCTTTCGCCCCAAAAGTGGCAAGCCAATGCCAAACCAGAAAAACCCCAATTTCAATAAATCAACACACCCCGTTGATTATTAAAAATGCACCCCCCCGGGCTCGAACCGGGAACCAATTGATTAAGAGTCAACTGCTCTACCATTGAGCTAGGGATGCTTTTACTCTGTTTGTGAAACGGATTTCATTGAAATTTCACGCCGATTTCCACACTTCCATCAACCACGACGGAAATTGCATGAAAACCACGCCCGGCAAAAGCAAGACTTGGCAGAAGACGAATATTGGAAACCTCTACGCTCACAAAGGAGGTGGATACTATTACCGCGTTACTGTTGGGGGCAAACAAATTTGGGAATCTCCTGGCACAAAGTTGAAGAGTGTCGCCGAATCCCCACAGTGGCGCGGCTTCTCGGTCACAAAGACAGCGGAGCCCTCGCAATGAAAACTTATGGCCGCCTCCGCGACGAACATGCACGGAGAATGATGCGGTAGTCTCCTGCCGCGACGATCACGCACGAACGCATTGGGGAGAAAAAGATAACTTTTTCTTTATATGTGCGAGAGGGGTATATATGTTATATCGATATGAGCCATCGACCAATAGTGATTTCTGCGCAAGGCACTCCAATCGAGGAACGCAGTGTGGGGGAGCTTGTTGCGGAGCAACCAGGGCGCTCACGGGTGTTTCAGGAGTATGAGATCGACTTCTGCTGCAAGGGCGGACAGACGGTAAGACAGGCATGTGAAAACCGGGCGGTAGCGCTCGAAGAACTGATTGGCAAGCTTGAGGCGGAGGATGTCGGGAGTGCCGTGTCTGCCGGGAACCCAGCGGAGCTGCCACCCTCGGAGTTAGCCGACTATATCATTGAGAGACATCACGGATATCTCCGAACCGAGCTTCCGCGGCTGCATGCGATGGCGCAGCGCGTCGCCCAAGTGCATGGAGGCCATACAACTTCGTTGGTGCAGGTTTTCAATATTTTCTGCGAATTGTTTGTGGAACTGGACAGCCACATGCGAAAGGAAGAGGAGATTCTTTTTCCAGCGGTGTCAGCTCTCTGTTGCGGCGCAAAGCCGCCCATTCCTATGGGGGGTCCGATTAGTCAAATGATGGAGGAACACGAGGAGGCCGGGGCTGCGCTACGGCAACTGCGTGAACTCACTCACGGGTACCAACCACCCTCGGAAGCGTGCAATACTTGGCGAGCGCTTTTTTCGGGTCTTGCTGATCTGGAAGGAGATCTTCATAAGCACATTCATCTTGAGAACCACGTTCTCTTTCCTGCGGCGAACCGACTGACGGCGTGATTGCGCTGTGCATACGCGGAGACCAATAACCAACTCCCTTTCGTGTTCATCTACGGAAAAACGGCTGCAAACGCGATTGCCATCATGAGCTGTCTCGCCAGCCGACCCGGCGAGCGTTTCGGATCGGGAGAAATCGCGAAGACCCGCAACATCTCGAAACCCCTGACTGCGAAGCTTCTCACGCAGCTTTCCGCAGCAGGTTTGATCAGTGGCCAGCCCGGCCCCGGCGGGGGCTACACCCTGGCACGGTCGGCAGACGCGATCCGGCTCGCAGACGTTATTCGACTCTTCGAGCAGGCAAACGAGCCGGATGTCTGCCCGTTTGGACACGGCTGGTGTGGGAATGGCGATCCGTGTCCACTTCATGATACGATAATCGACATGCTTGCCTCGAATCGGCGTTTCCTGGATGATACTCGACTGTCGGTCTTTATGACGTAGCCAAAGCTGCAAGCGACTCCGCCCGATGTTCAGTACACTCAATCCCCAGGCTCTTTTGGTTGCAGCGCTGGCCACCCTGGCGCTGGCAGGCACAATAGTCTTCGGCTCGCGGAATTTGGGGAATTTCGACCCGGCGTTGGTCGCCTATCTTTTTGCCTGCATCTTCGCGTGCTTCGGGGTGGTGTACCGTTACGCGGTCTGGCTGCAGCGTCCGCCGACCTGGAGATATTTTTCGCGGGGGTGGCAGCTTTTCTTTACCGGGCGTCTGTTTGTCTATGGATGGGAGATCGTGAAGGAGTTCGTGGTGAACTTTCTCGGCCAGCGATTCATCCGAAGGCGCGGGCGGGATATCGGCCGGGGCCACATGCTGATGGCGTGGGGATGCATGCTGGCGTTTGCCGTGACATTTCCGCTTGTGTTCGGGTGGATTCATTTCTGGCTGAAACCCGGTGGGATCGACATCTACGAGATCTACGTCTTCGGCTTCAAGACGATGGAATTCCGGCTTCACACGTGGATGGCGGTTCTGATTTTCAATGCGCTGAATTGGTCCGCCATCCTGGTTATCGCGGGAGTGATGTTGCTGATGCGTCGGCGCCTTACGCATGCCGGCCAGATTGCGATCCAGACCTTCGAGAACGACTGGCTGCCCCTGCTGCTCCTGCTGGCGATTTCGGTCACCGGACTCGGGATCAGCCTCGACTACAAGTTCATGGAAGGAAAGGCCCACCAGTTCATGGCGATCACGCATGCGATCACGGTCATTCTATTCCTGCTGTGGATGCCATTTGGGAAATTCTTCCACATCATTCAGCGTCCCGCGCAGCTAGGCGTCGCCATCTATCGCCGCGCGGGCCGCGATGGGCCGCAGGCCGTTTGCCCCCACACCGGGGAGCCGTTCACTTCGGAACTGCACATCGATGACCTAAAGGACGTCACAGCCCAACTTGGCTACGACTACACGCTCGCGGATGGCTCTTCCCACCTGGACCTCAGTCCGCAAGGGAAGCGCGCGGCACTTGCCAAGGCCCATCTCGCCGCCCGGAAGGAATCCGGACGGTATTTCGGATGACGGTCCACTCCTGATTTTTTCCCAATGGCCAACCTTCCAATCTCCCCGGAGCAACTGCTCGCCGAATACGGTCCGCACAAGAACTATCCGCCGCGCGAGGGTTTTCCGGGTCGCGACGAACCCGACGCCGTCGTGAAGACACACTGCTGCTTTTGCGGAATGCAGTGTGGGATCAAGCTGCTCGTAAAGGAGAATCGCGTCGTCGGCTTCGAACCGTGGGAGGAGTTTCCGTTCAACGAAGGCCGGCTTTGTCCGAAGGGTGTGCAGCGCTATCTTCAGAACAACCACCCGGATCGTTTGCTGGATCCCATCGAGCGGGTCCAAGGCGTCGGCTTTCGGAAGATCGATTGGGACCGGGCCATGGAGCGGACCGCGAGCGAGATCCAGCGCATCCAGGCCCAATATGGACCGGATGCCTTTGCGCTCTTGTCGGGGGTGTCGCTCACGAACGAAAAGAGCTATCTCATGGGCAAGCTCGCCCGCGTCGCTTTCAAGACGCGCAACCTCGACTACAACGGCCGCCTCTGCATGGTGAGCGCCGGCGCGGGCAACAAGAAGGCGTTTGGCCTGGATCGCGCATCGAACAACTACTCCGACCTGGCGCATGCGGAAGTCGTCATGGTATGCGGATCGAACGTCAGCGAAACCTTTCCGACTCTGATCCACTGGATTTGGCAGGCGCGCGACAACGGCGCGAAGCTCATTGTCGTGGATCCGCGACTCACTCCCGTGGCGCGGACGGCCGATCTCCATCTCGCGGTGCGGCCCGGCCGCGATTCCGCGCTCTACGGCGCGATTCTCCATCAACTCGTGAAGCACGACTGGCTCGATCACGACTTCATCGACAACGATGCGTCCGGCTTCGACGCGGCTGTGGAGGCGGTGAAGGATTACGACCTCGCGTGGGCGGAGAATGTCACCGGAATTCCGAAGGCGAAGATCATGCTTGCCGCGGAGTGGTGGGGAAAGGCTGCCACGAGCTTCCTTCTGCACGCCCGCGGAATCGAGCATCACTCGAAGGGCGTCGAAAATGTGTCGGCCTGCATCAATCTCGTGCTCGCCACCGGACGGATCGGCAAGCCGTATTGCGGCTACGCGACGATCACCGGCCAGGGCAACGGCCAGGGCGGCAGGGAGCATGGCCACAAATGCGACCAGCTCCCCGGCAATCGCGACATCGAGAATCCCGAGCATCGCCGATATATCTCGGACGTCTGGGGGATCGACGAACGCGAACTGCCCGGCAAGGGCCTCACCGCCTACGAGATCGTGGAGGCGATCCATCGGGGCGAGATCAAGGGATTGCTATCGATCTGCTTCAATCCGCTCGTCTCGCTTCCGAACAACACGATGGTCCGCGAGGCGCTGGAGAAACTCGAATTCTACGTCGCGATCGATTTCTTCCTGAACGAAACGGCTCAGCACGCCGATATCGTTCTGGCGGGAAGCCTGCACGAGGAGGAGGAAGGCACCGTGACCACTGCCGAGGGCCGGGTCGTGCGCATCCGCAAGGCCGTGGACCCGCCTGGGAACGCGCGGCCCGACACGGACATCCTCCTCGAAATCGCCCGGCGGCTGGGTGCGCAACGGCACTTTGCCTTCCAAAGCTCCGAGGAAATCTTCAACGAACTCCGTGTCGCTTCGAAAGGCGGCACCGCCGACTACTTCGGGATCACCTATGGGAAGATCGAGGAGAACATGGGTGTGTTCTGGCCGTGTCCGTCGCTCGACCATCCCGGCACGCCGCGGCTGTGGGAGGACCGGAAATTCAAGACGCCGGACGGGCGTGCCCATTTCATTCCCGTTTCGCACCGCGACCCGATGGAGATCACCGATGCGGAATATCCAGTGATTCTCACGACCGGCCGCGTCGTTTCCCAGTATCTGAGCGGGACCCAGACACGGCGCATCGGCAAGCTCGTCGATCAGTATCCGGAACCCCTGTTGGAGATCCATCCGGTGTTGGCGGCGAAATACGGCATCGCCGATCGGGAGATCGTCCGCGTGATTTCCCGTCGTGCCGCTGCGGAGTTTCCCGCCCAGCTTGTCGAGACGATCCGCGAGGATACCGTTTTTGTTCCCTATCACTGGGCCGGTGCGAAATCGATCAACCAGCTCACGTCCGGGCATCTCGATCCGGTCTCCAAGATTCCCGAGTTCAAGGTGAGTGCGGTGCGTCTGGAACCCACTGGGCGTTGGGCGCCCGATCCTTTCCTGGATCCGATCCAGGCGGCGGGCGGCTCTCCGGCGCACCCGAGCCCGAAGCCGCCGCAACCCCATGCGTTCGGAGGCGAGATGAAACGCAGAGACAAGGAGGTGTGGAACGCATGACAAATACCCAGTTCAAACAGGACGAGGAATTCTTCATGGACCCGCAGCGGTGCATCGGCTGCCACGCCTGCGAGATGGCTTGCGCCGAATGCGAGACGAACGGGCAGACGCCGATGATCCATGTCGATTACGTGGACCGCTACGCGACGGTGCAGACGAGCGTGCAGGTCTGCATGCACTGCGAGGACCCGACGTGCGCGACGGTGTGCCCTGCGGACGCGATCTCGAAGGACGAGTTTGGGATCGTGCATACCGCAAAGACCGACCGCTGCATTGCCTGTTCGAATTGCGTGATGGCCTGTCCGTTCGGCGTGCCGAAGAAGATCGAAACCACCCAGATCATGATGAAGTGCAACATGTGCTACGACCGCACCAGCGCGGGCCGGAAGCCGATGTGCACGACCGTCTGCCCAAGCGGGGCTCTCTGGTATGGCACACGGGAAAAGATGCGCGAGATCCGCCCGAACAGCACGCCCGTGAACCATTTTCAGTTCGGAGGCCAGATGGTGAAGACCAAAGTGAACATGATGATGCCGAAAGGCTCCACGAAGCTCGTGGTGGACTGACGATGAAAGAAGATTCCCTTCCTCCCAAGCCGGCGCCCGCCGCCGATTTTCCCATCGAGCGCATCGAGGCCGAGCACGTTTCCCGCCGCGAGTTCGCCAAGTTCCTTTGTCTCGTTTCCGGTGGAATGGCCGTGGGCAGCGGATGGGTCGCCGTGAAGGACAGGATCTTCCCGCCATTTCGATTCGAGGGCGATTATTTCGTTTGCAAGAAGTCCGATGTCCCGCCTGGCGGCACGCATGCCTTTGTGGTCGAGGGCTCGGGAATTCCATTCATCCTCATCCACCTCAACGACGGCAGCTTTCGCGCCTACGAGCAAAAATGCACCCATCTGGCATGCGCCGTCTTCTATTCCCCGGAGCACGACAAGATCGAGTGCCCGTGTCATCACGGCTTTTTCGACGCACGCAACGGGAACGTCCTGCAGGGTCCGCCGCCACGTCCGCTTCCGCACCTGGAGGTTGTGATCCAAGGCGACGCCATCTACGTCCGAGAGCCTTCGGAGAAACACGAGACGTAAATCCATGAGCAATTTCCGCGACGCCCAACGCCGGGCTCACCCGAGCAAAACGAACACGCTCTCGCTTGCCGTCATCTGCGTGCTGGTCCTGGTCCTGGTCATGCAGATCTGGCTGCTGACCGCCGGTCTCAACGAATCGTTGGATGGCAACAATGCCGTGAAATGGCCGGCGTTCTGGACTTCCGTCGCCCTGTTCCTCAGCGGGGCCGCCCTGCTGCGTTACCTGCCGGATCCGGTTCGCTATCCGGTGCGTGCTCCCGCGCGGGAAACCTTCCGCGATGCGCCGCTTGCCTGGCGCACGCTCGCGATCAGCACCGTGTCTCTCGCTCTGGCTTTTGCGGTGTGGTTCATGTGGTCGGCGATCCCATTGCGGCTGAATCAGGCCGGATTCGATTTCTCCCGCCAGCAGCTTTTCTGGCTCACCGCGACGCCGGTCCTGCTCGGCTCGTTCCTGCGGATTCCCTACGGCCTCATTGTGTCGCGTTTTGGCAGCCGACGCAGCTTTGCCGCCGTGACGCTCGTCCTCATCCTTCCATGCCTAGGCACGGGATTTGCAGTGATGAATCCCGCCACGCCCTACTGGGTTCTCTGGCTTTGCTCGGCCTTGACCGGAATTGCCGGCGCAAACTTCGCCACATCCATGGGCGTCGTGAATCTGTGGTTTCCCAAGCAGGCGCAGGGCACCGCCCTCGGGATAAACGGCCTGGGCAATCTCGGCGTGACCATCGCGCAATTCACCATTCCCGCGGTCATTGGGATCTCGGTGTTTGGCGCGTTGCGTGCGTCCGGCCCGACGGTCCCGTCTCTCCATCTCGAAAACGCTGCCTTTGTCTGGATTCCGTTCATCCTGATCTGCACGGGGCTGATCTGGTTCTGGACGCGCGACTATAAGACCGAACCGAAATCATTCGCCTCCCAGCTTGTGGCGGGAAAGCGTCTGCACACCTGGGTTCTTTCGCTGCTGTATTTCCTCACCTTCGGGTGTTTCGTCGCGATGGGCGCTTCGCTGCCATTGATTATCCATTCCGTCTTTTCCGCGGCTCCCGGCGGTGCGCCGAATCCTCTCGTGTATGCCCCATTGGCGGTCGGCGTCGCCACCATCGCCCGCCCGATCGGAGGGTGGCTGGCGGACAAGGTCGGCGCGGGTTTCATCACGACCATCGCGATCAGCGCCATGGCACTGGGCGGATTCAGCCTGTCCGCATTCCTGGAGCCCGACCAGTTCCGGGGATTCTTCGGCGTGATCCTCGTGATATGCGCGGCGTCCGGCCTGGGCAACGGAAGCGTGTTTAAGATCATTCCGCAGGTCCTCCCGAAGGAAGCCGGCGCCGCGATCGGCATCGTCAGCTGCCTCGGCGCACTGGGAGGATTTGCGCCGCCACTGCTTCTCGGTTGGACGATGGACCACTTCGGCTCTCCTGCGCTCGCCTATATGGCGATGGCTGTTTTCGCGCTCCTCTGCCTGCTCGGCAACGGTTGGGTCTATCACCGGCGCAGCTCGCCGAGCCATTGCTGAGCCACGAACGCTGCGAACCGCCGAATTCCGGCTTGTAGTTTAGAATTAAGAGTGGACGGAAGGAGAGCCTTGAGCAAGTTGAGTTGGCGCCCCCCTAAGGGAGTTCCATTCCAGCGTGCACTTGTCGCGGACCATGCGACGAGACCTCCCCGCGATGCCGTCGTCTCCGGGATTGGTTCCTCGGAATTTCCTTTCCGGGAAATCGCCGAGGCGCATCTCCGTGGGGTGGCAAAATCGATGCGATTATTCTCAATCTAACGGTGGTGGCAGCCGCGTGCTGGGGTGGCGGGAATATCGACGGGCGGCGGATCCTCTCACCCGCATATGCTAAGTTATCCCATGAGAAACCTGAGGAGATCGAGAAGATGCTCGGTGCAAATACTGGTGACGCTGGGGGTGTGGACCTGCGTGTCGGCCGGTGCGTGGGAAGTGAAGAGCGGGCCGCAGCGGACGGGACTGCTGGAGCTTTATACGTCGGAGGGTTGCAGTTCCTGCCCGCCGGCGGAGGAATGGCTGAGCGGGCTGCGGGAGACGAAGGGGCTGTGGGATCGGTTTGTGCCGGTGGCGTTTCACGTGGACTACTGGGACGGGCTCGGCTGGGAGGATCGGTTCGCAGACGCGGTATTTACCGTACGGCAACAGGCGTATGCGAAGGTGTGGAATGCGGCGACGGTTTATACACCGGGGATGGTCTGGAACGGCACGGAGTTGCGAAACTGGCTGCGATTCGAACCGGACATTGCGCTGAGCGCGGCCAGGCCCGGCGTTTTGACGGCGAGGAGCGTGGAAAATGGCGTCGAGACTGTGTTTTCCCCGGCGGACGAATTTTCCGGAGGGGCGGTGTCCGTGGCGTGGCTGGGGATCGGACGCAAGACGGATGTGAAGGCGGGTGAGAATCGGGGCCGCCGCCTCGCCCATGATTTTGTGGTTCTGAAGATGCGGTCGGTTGATTTGAAATCCAGGGAGAATGGTAAAGAATGGACTGCCCGGGTTGAGGGAGGACCGCCGGATGCCGATGCGGTGGCGGTGTGGGTGAGCGGGGGGAATTCGCCGGCTCCCGTTCAGGCTGCGGGAGGAATGCTGTGAAGCCTCCGGAAGGGCGCTGCCCCGGTCGCGGGTTTCCCACCCTCACGGCGTAATCGCGGGCCTAAATGGGGATGCCCATGAACCCAGGCAAACGGCCAGTTTACCCAGCCGAGCAGGTCCTGGAAGGGGACGGGGTCGGCGATGCCGAACCATTGCTGGACGGCGGCGAGCAGGTGGTTGAGCGCCGCGGAGAGCGACAACACGAAGACGATGATCGCCACGATGGTGATGGCGAAGATGAAGTTATGCCCGGCTCCGAAGGCCTTTGCGAGCGTGGTCCCGTCGGCGAGCGGTCCGAAGACCATGAGGGCTCCTTCGTTGGCGAATTCGGTGATTTTGGTGACCGCCACGCGCGCGGTGGTGAAAATCGGCGCGCCGAAAGGGGGTCTTCAAAATGACGATGCCGAGGAGAAATTGCAGGCCGGGGCCGGAGAGCACGGTGCGCCACGGAAAGCGGCCTCGGTTTCGGGAGATGGCCCATGCCAGGGTGATCATGACCACCAACCCGAGCAGACTGATCCCGCGCGCCCCCATCCCCTGGCCGGCGGTCAGTGGCCGCGATTGCGCCGCTGGACGTGGCGGGGATGTTTGGCCAGCAGGGTCTCGACGACGCTGTCCACCATGCCGAGGGGGGAGGCCTGGCTTTTGAATTGGGTTTTCAAATCGGCCACATAGTGGGTGACCGCCTCCAACCGCAGGGCGAGGGTCCTGGCGATGACGAAGCCGACATCGGGATGATCGCTGAGAAATCGCAGCCCGTCGCGAGCGGCGTAAAATTCGGACGCCACCCGGGCGCGGACAGTCGCGGTGCCCACGAAATCGAGAAGCAGGGAGATCTCGCCGAAGATGGCGCCGGGCTGGGCTTCCGTCGCGACGCGGGCGCTGCCTTTGATGATATCGACGCTTCCGGATTTGAGAAAATAGAGGCCGTCGGGCTTCCGGCCTTCCGTGATCAAAACCTCTCCAGCGTCGATTTGGATTTGCGGCAGCTCCTCGATTGCCTGAACCAGCGAGGCGTCCATGGGTTCAGCAAATCCGACTTGCCCGGCGCTTGGCGAGAGAAAATCACGCTTTGGCAAGGAATCCACCGGCCGGGGGGGAAGTGGAAGTTCAGAAAACGGAGGCGTTCACTGCCGGCGTCCGGAATTGCGGGTGCGAAAGGATCGTCTGTTCCATCCCGGTCTGTTCCTCCGGGGAAATGCCGAGGGGATGCTTGGCGCTGGAGCGCTGCCATCGGCCGAGCCAATCGGTTCCGAGCAGGGCGGGAGCCAGGGCGGGGTCCGCGGCGGCCTCCTGCGTGAGGGCGATGGTGGTCTCCTCTTTTTCGCCGATTCCGCGCCCGCGGGCGACGTGGAAGCCGGCGGTCAAAAGCCCGCCGCGGACGGCGGTGGAGCACGAATAGGTGAAAAACTCAACCGGGCGGCTGCCGCATGCGGCGCGAATCCGGTGAAAGGTCTCCAGCGTCCAGGGTGTCCGGTCCAGTTTGCTGGAGAACATGTCGTAGAAAATAATGTCCGGTGGCGACTCCGCCTCGGGCAGGGTGGCGGGGAAATTCCCGGGGACCAGCATCCAGTCGAGGCCCGGGTGGACGCGCGATTGCCAGTAACCGTGTTGCAGGATGGCGGCGGGCCCGGCGTGGCGCAGGTAGGGAAATTTGTCGTTGTTGCGCACCGCGAGCCGGAGCGAATCCAGATCGTTCTCGAAACTAATGATGCGCATCGGACGAATGCTGTCCGGGATTTGCAGGGACTCATAGCACTGGACCGCCGCCATGGCATTGGCCGCCGCGCCGAGGCCGACATCCCAGATCACCAGCGGCTCCGGGTTCGCGTTTTCCGAGTGCAGCCGGCCGGCGAGCCGGGATTGTTCCACATAAAGATGCCGGGCCTCCTCCAGCGGCGACGTGCGGGAGTGCATGATCTCGCCCGACGCGACGTGGAGGATATTGGCAAAACCTTCCCGCGCGATATGGACGCGGTACGCGCCGAGCTCCAGAGGGTGCTTTTTTTTGACGCGGGCGATGACGACCGGATTGTCGAGATCGTCCGCATGCAGGACCGGGCGCCTCGCGCGGCAAAGCTCCAGGAAACGCCCGGCCAGGATGCTCTCGCGGATCTCGCGCATGAGCTGGTGGTAAAACCAGATATTATGCTGCCCGATAAGCTGCCAGCCGAAGGTCTCCTGCGTCTTGGTGAGATGATGCAAATACGCGCGCGAATACCGCCGGCAGGTCGGGCAGCCGCAGGCGGGGTCCAGCGCCTCATCCGCGAATTTATAAATGCCGCGCCGCAATTGCAGGAAACCGCGGGACGTGAAGGCCCCTCCCCGCTGGGCGACCTGCGTGGGGATGATGCAATCGAACATATCGACGCCGCGATGCACGGCTTCGAGGATGTCGATCGGCGTGCCCACGCCCATGAGATAGCGCGGCCGGTCGGGGGGCATGAGCGCGGTGGCGAGCTCGCAGGTATCCTCCCGCTCGGATTTCCCTTCCCCCACTGCCAGGCCGCCGATGGCCAGACCATCGAACCCCATCCCGGACAGCCGCGCCACGCTCTCCTTGCGAAGCTCCGGATAGAGCGCGCCCTGCACGATGCCAAAGAGCGCCTGCGGGGAATCGCCCCGCGCCGCCAGGCTGCGGGCCGCCCACCGGTGGGTGATGTCCATCGCGGCGCGAGCCACCGCCGCCTCCGAGGTCGAGGGCACGCATTGATCCAGCGCCATCATAATATCGCTGCCGATCGCACGCTGCGTCTCGATGCTCAGCTCCGGGCTTAGCGAGATGGTGCGGCCGTCCACATAGCTCTGGAAAATGGCCCCCTCCTCCGTCATCGACCGCGAATGCGGCAGGGAGAAGATCTGAAACCCACCCGAGTCAGTAAGCACCCCGCGCTCCCAGCTCATGAACCTGTGAATCCCGCCCAGCCGCCGGAACACCTCCGTTCCGGGGCGCAGCAGGAGGTGATACGTATTGGCCAGCAGGATCTGCGAGCCCGCATCCTCCAGCGCTTGCGTCGCTTGGGCCTTCACGGTGGCCTGCGTGCCCACGGGCATAAAGATCGGAGTCCGCACCTCATTATGCAGCGTGCGAAAGACCCCCGCCCGGGCGCGAGAGCCGGCAGCGGAGCCTTCGATGCGGAAGTCGAGTCGGGATGCGGTCACAGACTGGCAGTAGTTAACACATTTTCGCCAAACAGGAAGCCGCGCGCGCGGAGGCCGGACTCTGCCGGGCGCATCTCTGAAGTGCAAAAAGTGAAGAGACGGAACGAAGCCGGCGAGACGCCAGCGCTCCTCTCAGGGCTGCACTTTCCAGGTGCCCTCCCCGTAAAATGAAAAAAGGTGAGGGATGCGGCCCCCAACGTCGTTGCACAGGAAAAGAAAACCATCCCATGAAACTCCTCCTTCACACGGCATTACTTGCAACTCTGTCCATCTCCCCGATCCTCTCACTTCACGCCGGACCGCAAAATGCCACTTCCACTCTCATCGTCCAAAACACCGGAACGATCGGCATCGAGAATGTCCGCCAGCGCCAGACCGCCGCGGGCGCCCTCATCTCCGGACGAATCCGGCAATCGACAGGAAACACCAATCCGTCCCGAATCCACATCTGTTTCGAGCTTCGCAATGCCGAGGGCGTGCTCATCGCCACCAAATCGGTCCGCCCAACGCCTGCCGGCCATCCCAAGGCACTCGGCGCATGGGGCGGACGCTCGACCTTCGCCGCGACCATCCCCGCACCCGCGGAGGCAACGATCACGCTCTCCGCGCATTCCGGCAACGCCTCCGCCTGCCATCCCTCGTAAAACGTAGATAATCCTCCTCCAAAAGCCGAAAATCCCAAACCATCCACTATGAAAATACCGACCTCAATCCTCGCAGCAGCCTTCCTAAGCTCCATGAGCTTCCTCCACGCAGCCGACGAATCCACCTACCCGTTAAAAACGTGCATCGTTTCGGGTGAAGCCCTCGACGACATGGGCAAGCCGTTCGTCTTCACCTATGAAGGCGAAGAGGTGCAGCTCTGCTGCAAAAATTGCCAAGCCAAGTTCGACAAGGATCCGGCGGCGTACATGAAAAAAATCGAAGCCGCAAAAACCGAACCCGCCGCCTCAGCGAGCCCGGCCGCCGAGGCGCATGGCGATCACCAGCATTAGCCTAACTTCCCCCTGATTTTTTGTAAGTGACTGAAAATCAATGAAACGGCCATAAAATGTAGCAAGTAATACATCAACTGTACTCAAGATTGTTCTTTACATAACTGTTTTATGTCTGTATTTACGGTAGCAAGTGTTCGTTCAAGC
>Ga0351882_1093_pt2 | contig 18330 bp, 8 predicted proteins | sample BONcelFGM3001F13_FD_206762 | JGI IMG/M metagenome (GOLD analysis project Ga0351882, IMG submission 206762) | Enriched cells from coal bed in the Powder River Basin, Montana, United States - BONCAT cells FGM rep3 HSBNCT.FGM.300.1.F13 ... | reverse complement strand
TCGGCAAATTCATTGGCATAGCCATGCGCACCTTGCTTTGCAGGTCCATTATGACCGCCGCGGCGCGGCATTTCAATATATCATACATATTTTGAAATCTATTTAATATGCAAATTCAGAAGGAAAAGCGGATGCGGATCATTTCTGGGTGAAGATATTGATGCGGTCGTGCTGGCGGTCCAGGACCAGGAGCTTTTTGTCATCCACAACCCAGACATCTGTGGGCTGGGTGAACTCGCCAGCGGCCAGGCCGCCCTGCCCCACGGTGTCCAGCAGCAGCCCGCCCTGGAAGATGAACACCTGGCGCGCGCCCGTGTCGGACACGAACATGCGGCCGTCCGGGCTGAAATGTATGCCCGCGGGATTGGCCACTTGCCCCGCTCCAATGGTGGCCGTAACATTGCCGCCGCTGTCCAGGGCCTGGATGGCTGTGTTCGTGGTCACGTACACTGTGCCCGAAGTCGGGTCCACGCCAACGCCCAGGATGTTGGGCATATACCACTGCGCGATTGGCGCGCCGTTGGTGTCGTACTTGGCCAGGTAGCCCAGAAGCTTGTGCTGCACCACATAGATGGATCCGGCGCCGTCCACGGCCAGGGACACGGCTTTGGGCGCGTACCATCCGTGCGAATAAACGCCGTCCGTGGTGAACGCCTGTACGCGCTCGTATGCATCTGTCACGTAGATGAGCCCGTCGGACGGGTTGTATACAATGCCGCGCGGCTCGGTCATCTGCCCCGGGTAATTGCCGGGCGCGCCCCATTTCCTGATGAAATTACAGTCCTTGTCGTACTTCTCGATGCGGTTGTTGATGGAGTTGGACACGTACATGTTGCCCGCCGGGTCCGTGGCCACTTCCCACGGCCGGTACAATTCGCCGTCGGGCGTGGGCGCGCTGAAATGCGGCGGTATCTTGTTGCCGCAGTCATAGTCATAGGTGTACGGCTTGTTTGTGCCGCAGTTTTTGGTTATTGCCGCTTCGTTGGAGTACCCGCTTTCCTGCCCGGCCATGGAACTGTAAAACGCGGTGACCACGTAGAAGTACGTGGATCCCGTGGCGGCCGTGGTGTCGGTGTACGGGCTTGTGACATCCTGCTCCAGCAGGGTGTAGGGCCCGCCGGACACGCCGGCGCGGTAGATGTGGTACCCCGTGGCCTCGGACACGGAGTTCCATGTCAGCTCGATATCCGGGCACTTGAGCGCGGCCACAAGGTTCTGGGGCTCGGGATACGGGCACGTGAAATTGGCCACAAAGGCTTCGGGCGAATAATCCGATTTATTGCCCGGGTTTCCGTTTTCATAGCCCTGCACCACGTAATAATATGTCTGGCCCGAGGATGCGGGCGGCGTGTCCGTGTAGCTTGTGAGGGACAAGCCTGTTGCGATCTGGGTCCAGGGACCGCCGCTGGCGGTGCTGCGGAACACGGTGTAACGGTTGAACACGGGCGAGTTGGGCGCATTCCAGGTGACCAGCACATCCGGGCACATGGCGAGCGCTTCAATATCAAAGGGCGCGCAGTCCGTGGTCATGGTTACTTCATTGGACGGGTCGCTTTTCTTGGCCGGGTTTGTGGAACGGTAAGCAATAACCGTGTAGAAATACGTGGTGTGGTCCGCGGTTCCTGTATCCTGCCACGTGGTGGTTGTGATGTTGGTTCCCACGTCGGTCCACGGCCCGCCGCTGGTTGCGGATCGGCGCACGGTGTAGCGGTCCATGGCCGGGTCCCCGGACGGATTCCACGTGAGGATGGGCGTACACTGGCCCGCCACGGACAGGGTTACATCGCAGTCCACATCCACGTACGCTTCATTGGAATACCCGGTCTTGTCGCCCGGGCTGCCGCTCTTGTAGGCCTCGACCACATAATAGTACAGGCCCTGGCCCGGCATACTGTCAATGTAGCTTAAAGTGGACAGACCCGTGGCTATCTGTGTATAGGGTCCGCCGCTCGTCGTTGCCCGGTACACGGTGTAGCGGTCATAGCTGGAAGGAGACGCAGCCGTCCAGGTGATATCCGCGTCCGGACAGTTGAGCGCGGCCATTGTTACGGGCGGGGTTTTTGGTCCGCAATTCACAACCACGGTGACTTCATTGCTGTCCAGCGTCTGCGCCGGATTGGCGCTCTTGTATGCCACGATTTTGTAATAATATGTGCCGTTGCCGGGGTTGGGGTCCGTGTAACTTGTACTGGTCAGGGCAGTAGCGATAGTGGTATATGGCCCACCGCTTGTGGTGGCGCGCAGCACGTTGTAACGGTCATAGGCCCCAGGCGCGGCGGCAGTCCAGGACAGGCCCACATCCGGGCAATTCACAGTAGCCGAGGCCACGGGCGGATTTGTGGTGGACACAGGCTCCAGGCAGTAAACCTTTTTGTTGTCGAGTGTGGTGAAATAAATGCGGCCATTGGCAAGGGCCGGACCGCCTAATGCCACACCAACGGGTAGAGACCATTCCAGGTTATATGTACTGGCATTAAAAACCCTGAATTCCCGTATGGGGCCGGCGCCTGCCGCGTTGTCGAAGATATAGCCGCTGGCTATGGCCGGTGCAAACGGAGTGGAGCCACCCGATGTGCCCAAATAGATTTTTTTAATTTCGGCGCCGGTTGTGGCATTCAATACGTACAAATAATATCCATAATCTTTAATATACAATATATCATTGACAATTGCCGGGGTGGAATCGTATATGATCGAAACGGTATTGTATTCCCATACAAGAGCGCCCGTGTCAATATCCAGAGCAATCACTTTTCTATCATTCGTTCCGTAATAAACCCTGTTTTTGTAAAGCGTCGGCGAGGAGCCCTGGATGTTTCCGAGCGGTCCCTGCCAAATCAGAGAACCATTCGATTTATTCAAACAATATACCCTGCCGTTGGGGCCGCGGGATCCGATATACAATCTATTTCCATAAATCGAGGGGGAATTGTCGTCGAAATTCTGGGCGCCCGGATTCATTTTCCACAATTCCGCACCTGTGTATGCATCAAGCGCATAGACGTAATTGCTTGTTCCAAAGTAAATATAGTTGCTGTCCGCGGCCGCTGAGGATCCGGTTGAACCACCCAAAGGGCTCACGATCCATTTGACGGCTCCGGTATTCTTATCAAATGCGCGAGCCCCGCTGCTATTGACGATATAGACCATGCCGTTTGCCACAGTGGGCACTTTGTCATTATACGATGAAGATGCACTGGATTTCCAGATTGGAACACCTGTAAGTGCGTCAAAGGCATACACAAAGCCGGACTGGTCACACGTGTATGCAATGTTATCCATTACGGAAATGCCGCACCAACTCGAATTAATGGTGGCGGTCCATTTCACTTGATACGGGGGCGGCGGAATGTTGCTTCCCTCGCTTGTACTCTGATAATTACAGTTGTACGTGGGCCAGTTCGTGCTGCATGGAATTGCTGTTACGTTGGTGCTACTGCAGTTCACAACAGTGGATACTTCGTTACTGTTTAATATGGCTGCTGGATTGGCGCTCTGATACGCCACGATAATGTAATAGTAAGTGCCGTTGCCGGGCGCAGGATCCGTGAAGCTCGTGGCGCTGAGATTCGTGGTCAGGGTGGCGTAAGGGCCGCCGGACGCCGTGGCGCGCTTGACTGTGTAACGGTTATATTCCGCGGGCGCGGCGGCGCTCCAAGAAAGATCCACGTCCGGGCAATTCACCGTGGCCGTGGCCACGGGGGGGATGGTCGCGGACAAAAGCCCATTGTCGGAAAACACGCTGGTGTTGCCATAAGAATCTGTGACGGTGGTGGTAATCTTGGTGCTGTTTGCGTAAAATTTCGTTCCCGCAATGGACACGGTTTTGGTGCAGGGAAACACGGCGCCGCAGGATGTAAGGCTGTATGTGTCGGCGTATGCGAACGCTTCCCCGGCCCCTGACCCATCCGGATTTACGGCCGGGGGATTATCGACACTGAAGAATTCAATGGTGCAAGGTTTGGCAACAGAACACTCGCCGGATGGTGGCGCGCTGCTAATTGTCATGTCAATATCATAATTCAATCCATTAACAGCAATAGCTGAAACGGTTGGCGGCTGAACCCCCTGATTGGATCCAGCGGTCAGTTCAATGCCTGTGCTTGAATTTTCATAGATAATGTTTTCGGAAAATTTATTTTTGCTGGCGCCAGCGGAGTCAATCTCTATCCCATGGGTATTATTTACAATAACATTTGCTTCGCCAACACCACTGCCGCCAACGATATTATTTTGTGCTGCGGCGGAAAACAAAACCCCAATTTTATTACTTCCGGGATTTCCAACGGCATCCATGCCGATGGTATTTCCCTGAATTTTATTATCTTTGCCATACGTTGAAAATCCAACCCGAATTCCAAACAAATCGGAATTAACAATTGTATTGCCATGACCGGGTTCTCCAATAACTGCATCATCGGCGAATACGTCAATACCACACGCATTGCTCATTGTGCCTAATCCATCTTTATCTGTTCCGATTAAATTTCCAATGACTCTATAGTTTGCGCCAGAAAATGAAATTTCTGACAGAATAATGGCGCAGTAAAGACCGGATGAATTGCTGATTACATTTGCATCATCAGGTGATGTGCCTCCAATAGTAATATCGAATCCCCCTGTAACAATTATCGCTGCCCAACTATTCGCGAGCGCGGTTTTTCCAGTGGCGTCAACACCGATGTAATTTCCTTTAATGGTAACTCTGTCACTCTCTCCAGAATCAAGCGCATGCTTGTTACATCCAGATATCACATTATCCTTTATTGATACATCCTGCGAATTTCTTAACCCAATACCAAAACCGAGACCGATTGCATTTTTCCCCGACTTATCCGTACATATATAATTGTTTTCAATTTCCAGATTATCTGCGCCATTCACCTCAATGGCATTAAAACCCGAAACAATATTCCTTTCATTATCGGTGTTGCCGCCAATCCGGTTGCCGGAACCCACCACCAATATTCCTGGTCCTATCGCCGTACTCCCCGTAACATCTGTTCCGATATAATTTCCAATAATGATATTATTATCGCCACAAATCATCAGTGTGTCGATAGTACCACCTGAGATGACATTGCGTTCAGTAGTGGTGGTCCCGCCAATTGTATTATCATGTGCATCCGAATCAATATAAATGGCAATCTTGTTCCAATTCGTACTTATTCCGCCTATTTCGTTTCCTGTAATGATGTTCCCATGAGCATTTGACCCATTGATGAATATGCCGCTTGTGAATCCGCCACCATTATTAAATCTCTGAATAGTAAAATCTGAAATTGTATTAGTTGCTGATTGAATAACAAAACCGCTGAAGCCAGCGTTGTTCCCTTTTAAAATAATCTGACCGTCAGCATCGATTGTTGTTTGATCATCCGTCAGTGCCGGTAATTGAGATAGAGGAGTAATGGTGCCCGAAACCGCAAAATCTATACTGTCGGGACCGGGATTACTGTTTGCGTCGATAATGCACTGGCGCAGGGTGCCGGGACCGGCATCGGCCAGGGATGTGACGGTACAGGTACCCGTGGTCCCGCCGCAATTCAAGGTTACGCTGGCTTCATTGCTCGCAGATGTGGCATCCAGGGGGTTGGCGCTTTTATAGGCCACGACCACGTAATAATACGTGCCGTTGCCGGGGTTGAGATCGCTGTAAGCTATGGTTGTGATGCCGGTGGTTACTGTGGCGTAGGGACCGGCGGAAACCGTGGCGCGTTTTACGGTGTAGCGGTCATATGTGCCGGGCGCGGCTGCGGTCCAGGTGAGGTTCACATCCGGGCAGTTGGCCGTGGCCACAAGGTTTGTGGGCGGGGTCACCCCGCTTACGCAGGTGCCGATGATAGTGGATGTGACATTAGCCACGCCTGTTGTGGATGCGGTCACGGTGTGCGTGGCGCACACTGTGGTGAGGGTTGATGTGGCCTCGCCCGGAAGCCAGGTGCGCACGGGCGTGGGTGCGATGCTGCCGGCCGTGGTGGTGAATGTCACGGTGGCTGCGGGTATGGTGTCCCCTTTGAAATTAAGCAGGGTCGCGGTCATGTCCACGGCTGTGCCGCTGCTCACCGTGGCCGCGGGCGGGCTGAGGGTAAAGGAACTGGCGCCGCCCCAGCCCGGGTCCACGGGGTCGAGCACACCGTCGCTGTCACTGTCGCGCCACCCGATCTGCACGCGCACTGTGGGGTCAGCGACCCATGAATTGCCTTTCATGATGCTGGGCGCGGCGCTGCATGTCACGCAGTTGCTGTTCACGCCCTGAAGATAACCGCCCAGATCCGTGCAATTGGTGCATGCCCCGCTGTACTGGTCCAGGGCCTGAAAAATGTGCCCGGTTTCATGCGCCGTGACCTTGTCCATGTTATCGATGCCCCACCCGTCGTTCTGAAAGGTCATCATTATGGACGAACCGCCGAGCCACGCATAGGCGAACCGGCCGTCTGTGAATTTTGAATTCCCGGTGACTACGTAAATCGTAAACGCCCAGTCGAGTTTACGCTGTGTGCGCATGTCATCGGCGAATTTTCTGTTGTTGTAGACCGCATTCATTCTGGGGTTGGCGGAATAGACGGCGCTGTATCCCTTGGACGCCAGGTACTGGCTGACAAAAAGATAATCCTGTGCGCTCTGCCGGGTCGTGGGTTCATATCCCGTGCTGTAAGTTTCATAGGGCAGAATATTGAATGACAAATAGGCGTTGGGCTCCAGGGATTCCCACCACGCGAGCCCGGTCTTGATTTCCGCGTAAGCCTGATCTTTCTGCGCCGTGGTCCAGTTGAACTGGTTGGCGTCGATGCTGCCGTTGGATTCCATGAACACAACGTTGACGACCACAGCCCCGATCATGAATGCGGAGTTTTCGGTCCAGGACCAGGAGCCGCCGCTGACCGTGCCGAGCACGGCTCCGGCGTCGGGCAGTTCCAGGGCCTGCTCCCCGGCCCACGGGCTGGCGACCGGATCCCCGGTTTCTATGGACGCTTCTGCCGTGAGGCCGCCGAACCGCGCGGTAATTGGCGCGCGGCCCGATGCCCCGGCAGGGGTGAACACACCCGCCTCATCTATGGCGCCGATGGCCGCATCCCCGCTCTCCCACTGGGCCGCAACCTGTGTGCGCGCTCCGTCGGCTTCCACCAGCCACGCGCGGAATGTAAAGGTTTCGGTGATGGGCGTAAATGGATCGAGCGGCTCAATCTCAAGGCGCTGGGATGCGCCGGCAAGGGTCACGGTTACGGATTCATGCACGGTGGCGCCGTACGCGTCGCTCACGTGCACGAGCAAGGAATAATCGCCGGGCGCCAGGCCCGCTGTGTCCCACAAAGCCTCGCGCGCGTTTTCGTATTTAAGAGTTCCCGCGGGCGCGGTCCATTCAAAGGACAGTGCGTCGCCGTCCGGGTCCGAAGCGTCGGCGCGCAGCACAATGGCCGCGCCCGGCGGGGCCGCAGCCGGTGATGCGCTGACTCCGGAAATATCTGGAACTTTATTTGCTCCCGCAGGCCGCACCACGCGCACCGTGTCCAGGGCCTGCAATGCGCGGCCCGCGTCAATGCGCACGCCCACGGGCTGATCCGTGGCCACAGCCACCCCGGTGCCGCGCAGGGTGCGCTCAATTTCCGAGGCGGTAATGTCGGGCATGGCGGACAGGATTTCACCGGCCAGGCCTGATACAAACGCTGCGGACAAAGACGTGCCGCCCACGGTTTTGTAGCCGCCGCCCGTATCGGTTGTGTAAATATCCTTGCCGGGTGCGGCCAGATCCACGGATGCGCCGAAATTGGAAAACGCAGCGCGGTTATCATCGCGGTCCGTGGCCCCCACGTTGATAACCCCTGGCAGGGCCGCGGGCAGGAATGTACCGGCATCGATATTGTTGTTGCCTGCGGCTGCGATAACTGTTAGCCCGCGCGCGCGCGCCACATCCAGGGCCGCGTTAAACATGTCCGCAGCGTCCGAATCCGCGGGGAAAGACGCGCCCAGGCTGATGTTGATGACCGGCGCGCGCATGGCCGCGGCATACCCGATTCCGCTGATAACAGAAAACAGCGGGCACTGCCCGCGCGCGTTGCATACTTTTACGGGCAGGATGCGGCAGTTCCAGCACATGCCGGCCCCGCCCTGTGCGTTGCCGCCCCGGGCTGCAATCACGCCCGCCACCTGGGTGCCGTGCCCGTTGCCGTCGGACGTGTCCACGGACACGCCCCCGGACACAAAATCGCGGCCCGACAGCACGCGCCCGGCCAGTTCGGGATGCGATGCGTCAACACCCGTATCCACCACCGCCACCAGGGGACGGCCCGGCTCCTCATACACGCCCCAGGCGCCTGCCATGCCTATAACTTCATATGCGTAATAATCGGAATTGTCGCTGATTCCGGGCACAGGGCTGTTCGCCATGGCGAAAACCGGATCATCCGGCAGATTCAGTGCAGACAACACATAATTGGGCGCAGCGCCCTGCGCGCCAGGCACCGCGGCGAGCGACGCAGCCGCAGTGGTTTCATTCATGCCCTGGGGCAGGCGCACCTGGTATATTCCGGCCAGAACCTCGGCCCCGGCAGGCTCGAACCCGGCCGCGCGCAGGGCCGCAGCCGCTTGTTCGGCGCTCAGGGCCGGGTCCATGGCCACAAGCATCTGGCCCTGGATATAAGCCGGAGCCCCGGCCCCGGAATCAGCCACAATGCTCTGCGAGTCAAACGGCAGCGCATAAAACCCGTCGCCGCCATCGGTGTCGGGGGGCGTAAATGTGAGCGTGGCGGCTTCGCGCGCATAAACGAAATATGCGGTCCAGGGCTCCAGCACAGAGGCCGGCTCATATTCTTTTGTGGAGGGATTGTAGAAATAAATACCCGGGCGGAGCTGGGGCGCATCCGTGGCGGCCCGCCCGGCCACGCGCAGGGCCTCGCCGGGCAGGGCCGAGGTATCGAGGGGCACGCCGATCATGTTCCAGCCAGGGGTGAGGGCAACAGAAAACGGGCGCGCCTGCCACGCATCCGGCTCATCAAGATGCAGGGCCGCGGGTTCGGACAAATAAAGCCAGTAACCGCGGCCAGGCGCAACAGCCCCGGGCGCAACGCGCACAGGTAAACCATTCTGCAAAGTAAATACCGTGCAGTTTTCCGGCAGCAGAGCGGCCAAATCCGCGTGCGCAGCATATTTTTCCGGCACACTGAACAAGCGCCACCCAGCGCCCAGGGCATGATCTGCCGCAACCGCACCGGTTCCGGCCAAAGATATTATCAGAAATAACGTTATTAATATACAATTAATGAGATTGCGGCGAAGGAAATGTAAGGCCATCAGGCATTGTTTCATAATTCGCAACTTTGCGCTAAACATCCCTGGAATAACCGGCGATTGGGTAAATATCGGGCAATAGAATCGATAATTATAAATGTCACAGGCCCTACAGACACCCCGCCCCCTGATATCTTGTTAAAAAAACGAGTTTCTTCTTGACTTTATTACATGGGTTTCCATAAATTCAATCGTGTTATTTGTTAAGTCCCATTAAACCAAGGTGTACATTTTTGAATAATGATTGCGAAATGTTGTCTCTATTATTTAACTTTTTCAATATTTATGCCAAAGTCACAGGATCTCTAAAAAGCAATTCGCGGTATTCTGTAACGGATTTCAGACATATAATCATTGGAATTATGAGTGAGAATCCCATTATGGGCAAACAGTTACCCGACCTCCTAAAAACCGGGTAATAGATTACACCAAAAGCAAAGTGTCAAGCTATTGCAAGTCAGCCGTGAAATAAAGAGTCATGGGCTCACACCCATGGCGCTTGATTAGGGACTATGGATTTATTTTACTTTCAATCAAGGGTTCGCGCCATCAATCCCCCTGTAAGGGAGCCATTCAGCCCAACCTTACAGTCGGGAGCTTCTGGCGCGTTCGATAAAACCGCCCTGTTTTGAACTTAATCCAAAGCTGATGGTCAATCTGCCGTTTAACCTGGCAAATTGAAAAGAATTCGTACTGAAATCATTTCCCGATTCCGAATTACCCATTCACACGCTGGGAAGCGTCCAGTCCCACAGCATCAAGCAGGCTTGAGATAATGCCGCGTGCAGCCTGCGTCATCTGAACGACTGCGGTGCTGCCCTGGTCAATGAGTTGCGCGCGTGTGAGTTCCGTGATCGTTGCGGCCATGTCCGCGTCCATGATATTCGAGCGGCCCGCAGATACATTAATAAACTGAGCGGTGAGGTCGTCGACAGCATGCATAATATTGTTATCCTGCCGGCCGAGTTGTGCGCGCGCATCTGAAACCGTGGCGATATCGGACTGGATCGTATCGAGTGCATTCTGGAACGCGGCCACAAACTGGTCATGGGTAATCGTGCCCGGCAGGGCGGGAGGCGCCGAGGTGCCCATGACGCTGAGGTCCGGGATCACGACCTCGATGCGGTGTGATTCTTCGTTATCCGGCCCGGCCTGCAGGTTCTGCCCGTTGTTAAATCCGAACAGCAGTTGCTTGGTGTTAAAACTGTGGCGCTGCACGCTTTCATAAATTTCTCTGTCAAGAGTGACCAATTCATTGAAAAGCGTGCGCATGGGCGACGGGATGATTTCATTGGGATTCGTGGATGTCATGGTGTAGAGAGTGGCTTCGTTGGCGCCGCGGATGCAGATATCCTGCTGGCGCATGAGGATATCGTGGATTTCGGACAGGCCCCCGTCGGCCGTGCGTATGAGATCCAGACCCTCTTGAAGATTGTGAATTGATGTGGAAATGCCGCGCAATTGTGCGAGCATGCCCTGGCCGATGCCCAGGCCCGACGGGTCGTCTGCGCCGCGGTTCACGCGCATACCCGTGCTGAGTTGTTCCATGGCGCTGTCGCGGTTGAGCCCGTTAAGGCGTCCGGCGTTGAGCGCCATTAATGTGGAGCTTTCCAGCCCGTTCAGATACATGATGCGTCCCCCCAATTTATTGGCGCCCCGGCATGATGACATGTCAATGAAGACACCTTGGTGTAAAGCGCATCACTTGTTATTGCATTTGACCGGATAGGCATGCCAGCGGAAAGCCCCGAAACCGCTGTTCTCTAAAGGGCGTCACTCCGTGGGTCGGGCTATTGAATAATGGTCGCAACTTTTGCGCCCGCCGCTTTTATATGTGTCCGTGTCACCCTGTGGAGACAAAATGCTCTGTTTACCTTATCGACATGATTCACGAAAACATTAGACGGGCGAGGGAAAAAACCATGCGCTGTGGCGCAAACAACCGCTTGCCGCCGCCGAACCCGCTTAATATAATCGCACTGTCGGCGCCGCAGCTCAGGCGACTAGAGCGCCGGATCCCCAGGCAATTTGCGTTCGCGAATATCGAAAAACTCAAATCAATAAACGCCTTTGCATTAGGATTCTATTTCAATCCATTGCTATTGAAAAACGATACGAAGATTGTAGCGAACCTGCAACAAATTTACATTTCAAATGAGACTCAAAGCCGTTGTTCCCTTGTGTCTGCGGGCATTTGAGGCTCTTGCGCTCTTGCATGGAGGCCGGCTCACGGTTTTACCAATCGTTCAAGCCCGAGCCAAAACAAAACTTGATCCCTGGCGCATTCGGCTATATCTAATAAAAATGTATGATTCATACTGGAATAGCGCCGATAAGGATAAATCGTTCCGAATCTCTGTGTGCTCCCGGCCTGCGTTGTGGACTGGTTGCCTTTGGGATATTTCAACATTTGCATCTGCGCTGTTGATTGCCAATTCACTTGAGGCGTAAGGATGCCGGGAATCATCCACAAGGATTTCCGCCCATATACAATTTTCATGGGAGAAAACGAATATGAACCAGGAAAAGCATCACGTGTGCCCGGCCAGCAAAGTGCGCAAATTCGACAATATTCTGCGCGGGCTGGCGCACCCGCCGCACAAGATATTCGGTCCGCACGTGAAGCCCGGCATGCACGCCCTGGACGTGGGGTGCGGGGGCGGATTCGCGGCCATAGCCCTGGTGCGGCTCGTGGGTCCTGGCGGGCGCGTGGTGGCTGCGGATGTTCAGCAGGTTATGCTGGACATGGTGTCCCGCCGCGCCGAGCGGCTGGGCCTGGACCGCCCCCTGGAATACCACCTGTGCGACCCGGACCGCATTGGCGCCACAGGCCCGTTCCATTTCATCAACGCCATGATGATGGTGCACGAAACCCCGGACCCCGCGGCTTTTTTCCAGGAGGCGCATTCCCTGCTGCACAGCGGCGGGCGCCTGCTGCTCAGCGAACCCAAAGGCCATGTCAAACCAGCGGATTTTGCCCAGGAACTGGACCTGGCCGAAGCCGCGGGATTCCAAATCCACGCCCGGCCAAAAATCGCTTTCTGCCATGCCGCGGCTCTGGCCGCTACGTGATTCAGCCGTTCCCGTAATTATCAGATTTCACACGATGAATCAATCTTAACGATGGAGTATGTTATGGAATTTTGCCGGTGTTTGTTTACTGGCCGGTGAGCATTGTTTTAAAAACTTCGTAGTACATGTTCAGGCGTTTTTTGAAGCCCTGGACCACGCCGTACTTTTCTTCTTTAACAATTTGGGATACGTTGGGCAGTTCGACTTCGTGGATGGCCACGCCGCGTTCTTCGAGATGCCTGTTGATGGCCACTTCCACGCCGTAGCGGGCGTCGTCCATGTGCGCGCCTTCAAGGAGTTCGCGGCGGATGGCTCGCTGGCCCGAGAGCTGGGGCGCCACTTTCTGGGCGAGATCGGTCATAAAGCGGCCTTCGGTGAACACGCCCATGGTGGTTTGCGCGCGGCCATCAAGCACGGGCGCGAGCAGCGCGGCCACGTGCTCGCGGGTGAGACCCACCAGGTCCGCATCCAGAAGCAGAATGATCTCCGCGTTCGTGGCCTTGAGGCCCGCGCGCAGGGCGCCGCCCTTGCCCACGTTCTGCTTGAGATCCACGAGATCCACGCCGTATTCCTCGCGCACGATGTCCGCGGTGCGGTCTTCGGACCCGTCGTTGATGACCACGATCTGATCGATTTCATCAAAGTTATCACGAATGAAACGGATGTTGCGCCGGATGTTGCGCTCTTCATTATACGCGGGCACGAGCACCGCGATGCGCACGCCCTGGGGTTTGATAATCTGGGATGAGTCCTGGTTCATGGTGTTTGGCGCCGTGCCGTGCGGAGCATTGCCCCGTGCGCCCCGCGTCGGGGTCAGAACCCGAGCCACAGGCGCAGGTCACGGAACGTGACTACAATGATGAGCCCGATCAGGATACAGAACCCCACGTAGTTGATGAGGTTCTGGCGTTCCGGGTTGAGGGGGCGGCCGGTGACGCCCTCCCACAGAAAGAACACGATGTGCGCGCCGTCCAGGGCCGGGAACGGAACCAGGTTGATGATGGCCAGGCACAGGCTGATGAATGCGAAGAAGCTGATGAAGTCACGCAAGCCGTTTCTTGCGAATGTGCTGGCGTACTGCATGATGCCCACGGGCCCTGCGATTTCGTCGGTGGACACCTCGCGCGAGATGAGCTGGCCGATGCCTTTAAAGAAGCCTGTAAAAAGGCGGCCGCTGCTTTCCACGCCCAGGGTTACGGCTTCGCCCATGCCCACGCGCCGGTTCACAGGGAACAATGTGATTCCGATGTCTGAGCCGGGTTTGACAGTAAGAGCCAGTTCCCGGGGTTCATCGCCCCGGCGGTACATGGTGATGTCAGTTTTCTTTTCGCGGGCGATGTATGTCTTTTTGTTTGCGAATTCCTGTTGATCGAAATCCAGAATGATGTCCCCGGCCTTGATGCCCGCTTTGGCTGCGGGGCTGCCCGGGGCCACGGCTTGAACCTGGCGCGGTGTGGGAATGGACGCGAAAATGCCGTTCTCCCACCGGATCTGCATGGCGCCCGCAATGTGCTCGGGGGCAACTTTTAATGTAAATGTTTCTTTGCCGCGCTTGACCACAAAGGTGTGCTCGGCTTTTTTGCCTTGCTGAATAGCAGTGTGAAGCTGTGTGATGTCTTTGAGGGCGTCGCCGTCCACGCTCACGAGCACGTCGCCGGGCTGGATGCCGGCTTTTTGCGCGGGACTGTCTTTGGTCACATCGCGCACCTTGAGGGCCTGGGCGTCGGGGGCCGCGGCCACGCCGATGAGCCATTGCTCGGGCGTGCGCACGCGGGTCTTGCGCGGCGTGAAGGATATCTTTTCAGTCTTGTAATCGCGCTTGATGGTCAGGGTGGCTTTCTTGCCGCCGTTTTCCTGCATGAGCTGATCGAATTGCGCGATATTCTTGACCTCGGCGCCGTTGACCGCGAGGATGGTGTCGTCTTTTTTGACCCCGGCCTTGCCCGCGGGTTTGCGCGGGTCCACCACGTAGCTGGCGATGACCGTGGAGTCTTTATTGATATAAGGCTCCAGAACATCGTATTCCACGGGCAGGGTGCGGGACACACCCCATATGAGCGGGATGCCAATGAGTAAAATAATTGCCAGCACGAAATTCATGAACGGGCCCGCAAAGATCACGGAAATCTTGGCCCACGTGGGTTTCACGCGCAGACTCTTGTGCCGCAGATTCAGGGGCACGTCTTCATCCTCTTCACCGATGAGCTTGACGTAGCCGCCGATGGGGAAAATGCAGAGCTTGCACAGGGTTTCACCCCACTGGAAGCTGAAAATGGTGGGGCCCATGCCCAGTGCGAATTCCGTGGCGCCCACGCCCACGATTTTGGCCATAAAAAAGTGGCCCAGCTCGTGCAGAAAAATCACGATACCGAACGCCACCACGATCTGGATGGCGAGTTTGCCGTATTCAAGAATATTTAATAGAAGGTCTTCCATAAAACACCACAGCCGCGCACCCGCGCGCGGTCATCCAATCATAGAAATTATACTCTATCTAACATAACGGAAAGCCCGGTGACTGTCCAGTCGGGCGGAATGCGCCATGCGGCCGGCGTGCGCTTATGCGCCGGACACGGACACCAGGTGGTATTTCTTTTTGCCGTGGCGCAGCACCATGATGGAATCGGCCAGCAGGTCGCCTGCGCCCGCGGTGCGGTTGGCGTCGGACACGCGCTCGTTGTTGAGGTACACACCGCCCTGGTCGATGAATCGCCGCGCTTCGCCCCTTGATTTCACGAGCCCGGTTTCGGCCAGCAGGTCCACAAGCGGCAGGCCCGCCCGCACCCGGTCCATACTGATCTGGCTCGACGGCACATCTTTGAAGATGTCCTGGAGATCGATTTTGCTCAATCCCGTGAGTTCGCCGCCGAACAGGGCCTGGCTTGCGCGCAGGGCCTTGTCCAGCCCGTCCTGGCCGTGCACGGTGCGGGTCAGTTCCTCGGCCAGCATTTTCTGGGCCGCGCGCTCGTGCGGCTTCTCGTCGTGCGCCGCGCAAATCTCTTTGATTTTCTCCACGTCCAGGAATGTGAAGATGTACAGGAACCGCTTGGCGTCGTCATCGGGCTGGTTGAACCAGAACTGGTAGAACTGGTACGGGGACGTGCGCTCGGGGTCGAGCCACACGGGGTTGCCCTCGGATTTGCCGAATTTCTCGCCGGCCGCGGTGGTGAGCAGGGGGAAGGTGATGCCGTAGGCCTGGGCGCCGCGCACTTTGTGGATGAGGTCCATGCCCGCGGTGATGTTACCCCACTGGTCATTGCCCCCGCCCTGGATATTGCATTTGCATTCATCATAAAGGTGCAGGAAGTCATAGGCCTGCATGGTCATGTAACTGAACTCGGTGAAGCTGATGCCCTGCTCCGAGCCCAGGCGCTTTTTCACGGATTCCTTGCTGATCATGTAGTTGATGGTGAAGTGCTTGCCCACGTCGCGCAGCCAGTCGATGAACGACATTTTGGAGATCCAGTCGTTGTTGTCGATCATGCGCGCGGGGTTGTCTCCGTCGAAACTGAGGAACCGGGACAGTTGCGCTTTCACGGCTTTGGCGTTTTGCGCCACCTGTTCCAGGGTGAGCAGGTTGCGCTCTTCGGACTTGCCGCTGGGGTCGCCCACCATGGCCGTGGCCCCGCCCACCAGGCACAGCACGCCGTGGCCCCGGGATTGAAAATGCGACAGCGCGATGATGGGCATGAGGTGCCCCACGTGCAGGCTGTCCGCGGTGGGGTCGAAGCCGATGTAAATCACCGCTTTTTCCGCGGCCAGCCGGTCCCCGAGGCCCGGGTCCGTTATCTGCGCAATCATGTTGCGCGCCTGCAATTCGTGAATCACCGATTCCATGTGCCTTGTCTCCCTGTGATGGTGCGCGGCCCGGCGTTATCGCGCCCGGTCCATTTTGAACTGTTTAATCATAATCAAGAACCGGCGCGGGTGCAAAGGAAACCACGCGCCGCGCCCTGTTGCCGCGCCGCGCGCGTTACAATACAATGGAATGGCGGCTGTAACGCCGCGCGCGAAGACGCGTTGCTATTCAACAACAGATCGAACCGGAGCGGCGCCGCAGGTGAGGAACACAACATAGACTTAAAGGCGAATGTCTTTTAAAAATGCTTTTATATGGAGTGCGGCGATTTATCGCCGCTTTTTCAAATGCCGGGAATTAATTCCCGGCTCTGAAAGCGACAATAAATTGTCGCACTCCAAAAGTCATTTTCCATAAGATGGATTTTATGAAATAAGGTGGTGGCGCCGCCAAGTTTAAATGATACATGGCTTTATTGGAAACCTATCGCAATCATTTAATGAGGCAATTAACCGGCGCGTTTTTCGCCGGGGAATTGCCCGTGAAAGCAGTTTTGGGGAGATTCTCAAGAGGCCCTTTTTCAAAAGGACCTCTTGAGCCGTCGGAGACGCATTAGCCTTTAAGCTTTTATTCTTTTTCGCGAACCGCGCGCCATGCGCCCGGAGGATTGATGCAAAAGATAACGTTTCTCCATATTGCGGACCTGCACATGGGCATGCGCCTGGGCCGGTTTGAAAAGAGCGTGGCGCACAAGCTGCGCGAGTCCCGGCTCCAGGCCCTGGGCCGCGCCCTGCAAGGCGCGCGGGACAATGCGGCGGATTTCATTGTCATGGCCGGCGATTTGTTCGACGACAACACCGTGGAACTGGTGCTGGCCCAGCGCGTGCTGGATGCGGTGAACAATGCGGGCATTGCCGTGTATGTAATTCCCGGCAACCATGATCCCAACCGGCCGGGCTCGGTGTGGCAGCGGCACATGAGCGCGGCGCAGGGTTGTTTGCACCCAATGCTTGAGCGCGCGCCCGTGCATATCAATGAAAACACCGTGCTTCTGCCCTGCCCCGTGGAGCGTAAAATTTCGGCCCAGGACCCCACGGCGTGGATTCCCGCGCGCGCGCCCGGCGACGAGTCCATACGCATCGCCGTGGCCCACGGATCGGTCATGGACCGCGCCAACCTGCCCCTGGACGATCACCCCATTCCCGTGGACTGCGCCACCCTGCGGTATGTGGATTACGTGGCCCTGGGCCACTGGCACAATCACAAAATCTACACCGACGCCTCGGGCGTGGCGCGCATGGCCTACCCCGGAACCCACGAGCAAATGGGGTTCGCAAAGGACGCGGTGTTCGGCACCGGGTGGCAGGCCTATGCCTCGGACCCGTCCATGGACGAGTTGCAGAGCAGCACCCGCGGCTGCTCCCTGCTCGTAACCATCACCCGCGGCGCGGGCCGCTCCGCAGTGAACATAAAGCAACTCGACACCGGCAATTTCACATGGGCCGGCGAACAGCACAAGGACCTGGACGACCAGGCCCTGGCCGCACTGCTCGCGTCCCTGGAACAGAGGGACAACCCCGAGAAAACCCTGCTGCGCCTCAAGCTCCACGGGCTCGTGAGCCTGGACAGCATCACGGCCCAGGAAGCGGTTCAGGATCTGCTCCAGCGCTTTGTGTTCCACGAGCTGGACACGTCCGGCCTGCACATCAAGCCCGGGGCCGGAGACATGGCCCGCGCCCTGGGCAGCGGCATCCTGCCCAGAATCTTTGACCGTCTCGCGGATCGCGAATCCCGGGACCCGCAACAGGACGCTGTGCATGACGCCGCGCTCAATGTGCTCTACAAACTGTGCAGGGAGGCGGCCCAGTGATTATCACATCTTTCACCATTGAAAACTGGGGCTGCATTTCCAGGGTTGAAATCAAAGATTTATCTTCCGGCATCAACGTGATTTCCGCGCCCAACATGTCCGGCAAAACCACGGTGGCCCAGGCCCTCAAGCTGTCCCTGCTCGAGTACAAATACAATACGTCAAAAATTCGCAAACACATTCCCTGGGCCAGCCCGGACGCCGTGCCTGCGGTCACGGCAGAATTCTCGGCCCATGGCCGCGCGTACCGCATGGCCAAGGTCTTCTCGAAAAAAGCGGGCGGATATTCCGAACTGGTTCT
>Ga0351882_1141_pt1 | contig 18812 bp, 17 predicted proteins | sample BONcelFGM3001F13_FD_206762 | JGI IMG/M metagenome (GOLD analysis project Ga0351882, IMG submission 206762) | Enriched cells from coal bed in the Powder River Basin, Montana, United States - BONCAT cells FGM rep3 HSBNCT.FGM.300.1.F13 ... | reverse complement strand
CATGTCGCTCCATATACTTAGAACGGGCCGGACCCGAACATTGCCGAAGGAAAGGGGTGTGAAGACACAGGGGCTGACCTCGCCGAAAGCATCAACGTAGATCATCTTGGTGCCAGCGTTGCAGCCGAAATGACTTGCTCCCTCGAAGTGCCCGAGGTAGTTCACGGTCATGCCGCGTTTTCTGTTGTACCGGTCCTGAAGGGCAAACAAAGAGTTTCGTTCGGCTTCGGTCGAAACTCCGGTTCCGCCCCATGACTGACGACAGGAAGGTTTTGCCTCGCTTATCCAGGCTTCGTTGATTCCCAGAGTGCAAAGGAACTCCATATACCGTTGTGAACCCTCAACACTTGCGGTATCACCTGAAAGGACCGCCGAAACACCTGTATCGATCCCCTCAGCCCTGAACACCTCAATTGCCCGCAGAGCCTCGGAGTGTGCACCGGTGCTTCCCCTGCCTTTGTCATGGACTTCCGGGTCCCAATGATCCAGACTGACCGACACCGAAAACAGCCCGGCCCGTTTGAGATCCGCAGCCAGAGAAGATGTGATGCCGTGCCCTGTCGTGAAGAGCTTCACGGCACACTTCTCCGCAGCCTTGCGAACAAAGTGCGCAATGTCCGGATTCAGAAGCGGTTCGCCTCCTGTCAGGCCAAGCCAGACCACTCCCATCTGTTGGAGTTCCCCGATTGTTCGGAGGATGGTTGAGGTGTCGATAGGGTCCCCTGTCCTGTCACGGTTGTAGCAGTAACCGCATTTCTGGGGACAGGCGCTGGTGATGCCGATCTGGGCATGGGAAGGGCCCCTGCATCTCCCCAGGATATGTTCGTCAACGAACCGGGCGTAGGCGGCGCTGTTCAGGGGCGGAAGATGAGAATGCAGGATGAGATGACCACCAACGCGACGAGGCTTGAATTTCCGAATGTATCCGGCAAGGAACAGGTTCAAGGCCGGTCTGGCGAGAAGGATCCTGGGATTTGCCGCCAGGGAGGCCATGATCGCGCCGAATACTGTCGACATGCCCGAACCCTTCAGTGAGGGGGCCGGGAAGTGTTGCGGATGCTTCTCAGTACACCCGCAGCATTCATTGCCAGGTTGGCGATGCCTGAGGGGGTCATGGACCTTCGGGCAAGGCGGAAGAGGCGCGCCGGCTTTCCGTAGAAGCTCCGAAGGGCACTCCGCCTGAGCTTCTCAAGCCTCGCAACGGGTATCGAGCAGAGAGACCTCCCCCCCCCGTGGAGCAGTCGAGGTTTGAAAGGTCGGATTCATTTATGACACCGTCCCTTGTCAGCCCCGTTCTGAGGTCGCTTCCAAGCCTTGGGACCATGAGGTTGAACGAGGCGAAGTCGCACTCGAGGGAAGAGGCGTAAGCGATCATCCTTCTGATGGATTCCTCCGTGTCACCGGGAAAACCGATGATGAAGTGGGCAAGGGTTGAGAGCCCGGCCTTGCGCGCCGCGCTGAAAACCTCGGTGGCCCGGTCTGACGTGCCGTAGCCCTTGGATGACGCCTTCAGGGCTTCGGAATCGGGTGTTTCAACGCCCAGCATGACCAGGTGGCAGCCCGCGGCCTTCATGGAGTGCAGAAGCATGGGGTCCACGGTATCAAGCCGGGCTTCGCACGACCAGACCATCCTCCTCCTCACGGCGAGTTGTGTGCAGAAGTCAACTGCCCTGCCCCTCTCCACACCGAACGTGAGGTCGCGCAGGAAGAACTCCCTGATGCCCAGGGATGCCACGTAGTCGTATTCCGCCAGAAAGTCGGCCAGGTTCCTCGGGCGGTACCCCAGTTTCCCGGAGGCGCAGAAGCTGCATTTGAAGGGGCATCCGTAGGACATCATCATTGTTGCAACGGGTCTGTGAAGGCTGTACGGCATGGTGTAGCGCCGCATTGGGAACAGCTCGTGCCTGGGAATGCCGCAGGAGAGCTCGCGGCATTTACGCTCTGCCGATACCGGGCTGCCCGAGGGTGTCAGCAGACCGCAGGCAGAGTCGGGATCACCACGGAAGTAAGGCAGGATGCGCTCATCGGTGAAATCCGAAATCTCTGCGTCGATCCCCCTTTTCAGGAGAGTTCCCGGTGAGAACGACGGCAGGTCACCCATCACCGCAACTGATGCGCCTGTCCTTCTTTTTAACTCGGTCAGGAATGCAATGTCGGATTCAATGCTTACTGCCGATACCAGTGACGCGACAATGTCCGGTCCGTGGGCGCACGCCCTTTCCAGGGCCTGGCGGGGGTCCAGACGTTCAGCAGTGGCATCCAGCACCGCCCTTTCCACCTCAGGGGCGATCGCCGCGCTAAGGAACAGCAGGTCGATGGGAGCCCAGTAGTAGGAGGCCTTGACGGTCTCGCCGCACGACATGTCCCTGAGAACGGGGGGTGATGACGGCGGATTGAGAAGCAATACCTTCATGGCTCCCCCATGCCCTCCGGTGGTGTCAGCAGAAGTTCCGTCCCGTCATACCTGATGATCCCGGTACCAGGCTCACCCGGGGACCCGGGGGGCACGAAGCTGAACGAATGGTCTTCGGAGTGCCAGTAGTAAGCGACATAGTAGGGAAGCAGTTTTTCCGTGCGTTCGGAATCAAGTTCGATCTGCCACGGAACAGACGGATCTATCCCCTGCCAGCTGCGTCCTGCGGCCTCGAAGAGCTTTCGCTGCACACCGGTTGATGCTGCGTAGCCTTCGTTCATGCGTCTTCCCAGAAGGGCGGGCGGAACCAGTGCAACGGCATAGAAACCAAGCAGGATCCATTCACCGATCCTTCTTCCCCGAAGGATCTCACCGGCTGAAGCGGCAACGAGGAGACAGAAAAAGGCGCATGCTCCATACTCGTAGTGTCCGGGGCCGAAGTTGATCAGCGCCTGAGCCCCCAGAAGCGCTGTTCCAGCAGTAAGGACAGCCAGACGGCGCCATCCCTCCGGCTTCACAAGCATGGGTACTGAAAGGAACGCTGCGACGACCAATCCCGAAACGACTCTCGCCGCCTCCGGAACGACCCAGGAGACTCCAGTCAGGTTGCCGAAGAGCCGCACTGTGTTGGCGGTCATCTCCCCGGGAGGGTTGTAGACCCTGTATCCTCCCAGATAATCGAGAACCATCGTTCTGAGGAGGAACATCAGCAGGAGGGCGGCGCCGGTAAGCAGTACTGGAAGCGGTGACAACCGCCCCCTGGTCTCCCGGGGCCAGACGAAGTACGCAATGGGCAGAAGCAATGCCGAAACGAAACCCAGCTCCTTGCTGGACATGGCGGCAAAAGCCAACAGGGCCGGGATGACCGGCTTCCAGCGTGAGCCGTCCCCGGATTTAACGAAGAAGCCCAACGCAAGTACGATGAACAGGGTGGCCAGGACATCGGGCCTGGTGTTCACCATCTGAACGGCAATGACTGCCCTGGGATGCGCAGCCATGAGGAGAGTTGCCAAAGCAGCAGAGGCCCGGGACATCCCCAGGCGAAGTGCCAGCCAGCCCACAGCGGCGCAGCAGGTGAAGTGGATGATCACGCTGACGGCCATCCATGGCACTGGGTTTGTTCCGAAAAGCTCGTACTCGGGGATGTAGAGCAGGCTCGAGAGCGGCCTGAAAAAGCCTCCGACCGTTCCGTCGCTTTCGGTGTAGATCCAGCCCTCGGCAAGATAGCGTTCAAGGCTCCAGCCCGCAGACCTTGGTACCATGATCGTCAGGAAATCCTGTGGATCGAAGAAGGCCCGCAGTAGTGGACTGTAGGCCAGGAACAGCAGAACGCCGGTGAGTAGGAGAACGGGTATTCCCCTTTCAACTGCCGTCGACTGGTTTCGGATCACCGGAAGTCCAGCGGTTCTGAAAGGTCCCACTGCAGGCTGTCCAGCACCGCAAGCATCTCCCCTGCGATGAAGCTGCCCAGAACGGCGTACCCTTCAGGTGTGAAGTGGCAGTTGTCCCGCATCATTTCACGCCGGATCGGAAGGTCAAGAGCAGCGTCGATGAAGAACACCCTGCCGGTGCTTTCGAAGTCATGGGCGACTTCCTCAGCCTCGCTGTTGATTGCGGCGACCCTGTCCGCCAGGTCACCTGAATCGAAAACCTCCTCGGTGAGTTCGCTGACATGGACCTGGCTGACCACGAACACCGTTGTGCTGCAATTCAGGGCAACACTTACAATGGCGGACAGGTTCGAGCCGAAGGTGTTGAACGGGGTTTCCCCCTGACCGGACTCGTATGAGTAACGTAAGCCGCAGCGGAACAGCTGATTTGGGTCCAGCTCCGAAAGGAAGAGCTTGCTGAGCCCGTAACGGGCCAGCCCAACAAGCCTGAACCTGTCGAGGCTTTCTGGAAGCAGGTCCCAGACCGGTCTTGGAACCGCAATCCACGGAGTTCTCCAGTGGCTGTAGTCGGGCCGGGCCGTTGCACCGGGAGGGATGCTGCCCGCAACCGCGTCGTTGATGCCGTGATAGATCACGATTATGCGCGGCTTCAGGTGAACGCCGCGAAGGGAGTAGTTCAGAAGGCTCTCCATGGAGGTCCAGGAAGCCATTCCAAAGTTCAGGACCTCGCAGCTGTCAAAGGGTGTGTCATGAAAGTCGAAGAAATCATTCATGCTTTCCTCGAGAGCCACTGGGTACCAGTTGTCATAGGTCGTGGAACCCCCAAGACAGGCAACCCTCAACACACCGGGCGCGGGTTCCCACTCAGCCTCGGGTCCACGGAGACCGATTCCGTTGATGTCCCCGTAACCGGGCCTCGGCCTGTAGGGCAGGAAGGGATGGCTCACATCATGCTCGGCGGGAGGCGTGGCGATGGAAATCCTGTGGACCCAGCCGTTGTACTCCCTGAACTGCGCGTAGCCCCTTCCCGAAGCAAACAGGGCCGCCCTGGCGAGCAGCTCGAGAAGAACAAGCGCCATCAGAAGACCGATCAGGGTGAAAAGCGCCTTCTTCGACCTTGCAAGGCCGCTCATCTATGCCCCCCCGTCATGAGCGCGGAGTGGATCGAGTCGGCTATCAGTTCTCCCAGAAGGCGGTTGACTTCCGGTGTAAGATGCGACTTGTCAGAAAGTGCCCGGTCAGTTGCGGGGATCATCCCGGCAGCATCCACGAAGTGAGTCAGACCGCTTCGGGAATGCCTGTCCGCAACCCTCCCGGCGATCGAGTTGAGCCTGTTTACGCCTGCAACGATCGTCCCGCCGCCTCTCTCCCCGGGAAGCTGAAGCTCGCTCACGATGAAGACCATGGTTCCACGGTAGTTCGCTATCGATGTGATTGCTTCCATATTGGATTCGTAGCTTGCGAAGGTGGTGTCAAACACCTGGTCGGGGCTGAAGTCGTAGCTCAGACCAAGGCGTTTTGGAGGGTCGGCCTGGTACCTTGGCTGGAAGACCCTGTCGAGCCCGTACCTTGCAAGTGCGATCGCCCTGGAGCTGTCGGCCCAGCCCGGGATGATGTCCCACGGTACCGGGGGAGCCGGATTCCAGCGCTCCCTGAAGTGGCTGTAGTCGGGCTGGGCAACCACGGTGTCGGGCCGGAACATGGCATACACGTCGTTGACGGCCGCATAAAGCACTATGGCATGGGGTTGGGCATGCACCCCCATGGTGCAGTACGCCGCCAGGTTCTCAGCCGATGTCCAGGTGGGGGCGGTCAGCAGCAGAACCTCGCAGGACCCGTAGGGCAACTCCCCCGAAGCAAACAGGCTGTCAAGGCGTTGCCCCATCATCCGGGGAAAACTGCCGTCGCAGACCATCGACCCTCCCATGCAAAGCACCCGGAACACGCCATGCGCTGGTACCCAGCCTGTTTCTGGACCGATGAAGCCCAGTGAGTTCACGCTGAGCTCTCCGGCCGAGCTCCCGGCAGCGGGTGTGAAGGGAAGGTACGGATAGTCCGTATCGAACTCATCATCTGCAATGGTTCGGGTCTGGCGCAGGGCCGAGTTGGTCCGAACGTAACGGTGCGCGGGGAATCCACGGACAAGGAGGTATGCCCGGGAGGCCAGCTCCGAAAAAAGGAAGATGCCGGCGAAAACGAGAATGGTCCGCCATGGAAACACCCGGGACCTGCTTCGAGGCATCGTTTCTCCTCCCGGGGGTTGCCGGCTCAGACCTTTTTCTTCGACACCCAGTATGAACCCATTACCATGTTGTCGATACCGCTGTTGAGGTAGGTTTTCAGGGCATCGGCGGGGCTGCTCACTATCGGCTCACCTCGCAGGTTGAAACTGGTGTTCACAAGGACCTCGGTGCCCGTGGCCTGGCCGAAGGCCTTTATCACGTCGTAGTACCGGGGGTTCCACTCCCGCCGGACCGTCTGGAGGCGCCCGGTACCCCCGTGATTCACGGCCGGAGCGGTCTCTGCGTACTTCTCCTTCCAGGGGACCACGGTGATCATAAACCTGGCCGGGTAGCTTTCGCGCTCGAGGTTCAACCCCTGGAAATACTCTTCCGCCGTCTCCTCGCAGACAGCGGGCGCGAATGGACGGAAGGGCTCCCTGAATTTGATCTTGTGGTTGATGATGTCTTTCATCTCGGCCTTTCGGGGATCGGCGATGATGGACCTGTTGCCAAGCGCCCTTGGACCCCACTCGTAACGGCCCTGGAAAAAACCCAGCACTTTGCCCTTCAGAAGCGAATCGACGGTGCGGTCAACCAGAGATGCCTCGTCGGAGTGGCGCTGAAACTCAACCGGCGCCTTTGAAAGCGCAACGGCGGCCTGGTCGTCGTCGTACTCCTCACCATAGTACGCGTTGTCCATGGTGAACTTCCTGGGTTTGCCAAGCAGCACATGCCATGCGTACAAAGCGGCTCCCAGTGCACCTCCCGCATCGCCCGCCGCGGGTTGGATGAAGATCTGTTCGTAGTTCAGCTCCCGGGCGATCCTGCCGTTGGCCACTGAGTTGAGGGCAACACCCCCCGCCATGCAGAGGCGTTTCGCCCCCGTTTCCTGCTGAAGGCTGCCCGCGAGGCCCAGAATGAGTTCCTCGGTCACCTTCTGGATGCTCGCCGCCACATCGGCGTAGTGATTCGGGCAGGCGGGCCGGGCCGAAGAGTTTTTCCAGCGCCCTGCTGAAGCTCTTCTCGGGAGAGTAGTGGTAGCTGAAAAAGTCCATGTTGAGGGAAAAACTTCCCGCCGGGCCTCTGCGGACGATCCTGGAAAAGATCTCGTCGACGTATCTGGGTTTTCCGTAGGGAGCCATTCCCATCACCTTGTACTCGCCCTCGTTCACATGAAAACCGAGGAATGCGGTGAACGCAGAGTAAAGAAGACCAATCGAGTGCGGGAACCTCAGCTCGGACTCGAGGTTGATGGAATTGCCCGAGCCGGTTCCCCAGTCAGCCGTTCCAAGCCCCCTGGAGGTGGTGGTCCACTCCCCCACTCCGTCGAGCGTGAGGATGGCCGCGTCGGTGAAGGGAGAGCTGTAGAGCGCGCTGGCGGCATGGGCCATGTGATGGTCGACGAAGAGGACCTTCGAGGAGGGCAGGCCGAGGTGTTTCTTCAGGTGGGATTTGACCCAGAGCTTCTCATCGAGCCAGTTGACCATGGCCTCTCCAAACGAGCGCCAGGACCTTGGAAATGTTGCCAGCGAACTCTGCAGTATCCTTTCAAACTTCACAAGGGGTTTCTCGTAAAAAACAACATAGTCAAGGTCTGCGGCCTCGATGCCGGCCTTGTTCAGACAGAACTCGATGGCCAGGGCCGGGTAGCTTTCGTCCTGCTTGATCCGGCTGAGCCTTTCTTCCTGCGATGCGGCTACCAGCTCCCCATCCCGAAGAAGAGCCGCTGCGGAATCGTGATAGTGACAGGATATTCCAAGAATATGCATGGTATTCCTACTTAAAATTGCAGCCTGGAACGGTTGATGTCCGGCTTTTGCTGATTTCTGGGATGCCAGACCGGTGGTTTTCTCAGGGCGAGAGGATCGGAGAAAAGCCTGACAGGAACCCCGAAGGGCAGGACGACAGTGAAGTAGAAGAAGGCAAGGATGAGCCTTCCCTGGTAGTTGCCCATACGGCGCGCAAAGCCTGTCCAGGCAGCTTTGATCCTGCGGAGGAACGTGGGCTTGCCGCCTTCATCGGGGACCGTCCGGGCCGGAGGGAGAGAGCCTCTGCGAAAAAGGGTTATCACGGCCGAGACGGCGAAGGCAAGTGCGAAGGATTGCGCCACGCTCTGCCAGTGTGATGCGAGAACGGGTCTGAGCAGGAAACCCGCGGTCCAGAGAGCCGCCAGAATGAGGATATCGGTGAGGAAAGGCACGGGCTGACGCCGGGGAGCAAGCAGGGCGGCTCCGGATGTGTACCCCACAAGTGTCAGAAGGATTACTGCCAGGCCGCCAAGCATCCCATCCTCCTAGAAAAGCGTATAAATGAAGGGTGCCATGGCCGATCCCTGAGCGAACACAAGCACACCGACCAGAAGTATGAGCACGAGAATCATGGGTATCATCCACCAAAGCTTCCGGGACCAGAGAAACCTGATCAGTTCCCCCACTATTCCCATTCTGTCAACAAAGCCCCTGCCACCCATAAAAAACCTCCATGACCGCTGCGGAAGTCCTATTCTAACAACGCAGATGATGCATGCCAAGCTGATGGCCGCTTTGGCCTATTGCGCAGAGGGTCCGTCGGATATCCCGGCGATGATAAGGCCGCACACCGCCTCGGCGAGGATGCGGTTCGCCTCATGTGTCACATGACAACTTGACTGTGATTGGTAATGGGTTGCGGTCACCGTGTCAAAGGCTCCCACCAGCGACAGCGCGTTTTCGCGTGAGGCCATAGAGATGGACGATCAGGTCAAGGTTCCTGGAGTAGAGAACCGCAGTTTCTGAAGCCAGGACGCCGGCCATCTGTCCACCGTGATTCATTAAAAAGGAGCGCAAGGGCTTTCGTGGAAAACCCAATACTACAGCGCGAAATCCGCACGGGTCAATGACAGGCCCGGCCCTGGCCCCACTCGCCACGTTTTTGCTTCCAAGCGTGAGATCGTTTTCGATTTCAATTTATGCGATTTGCTTTTTTTGTAATATTGATTATAATGGTAAGGGTTAATTTTAGCCCATTGCCAGAAATGGTAAAAACAAAGGAGGGGATGACATGAAACTACTGATCCTTGCGGTGACACTGCTTGTCACTGCGGCCTCCGCTCAGATGAGCGGAACGGGTATCGGAATCATCGTTGGTGAACCAACGGGGCTCAGCCTGAAAAGCTGGGTTTCACCCAAGTCGGCGATCACTGTAGGTGCCGCATGGTCGTTTCGGAATGATGGAAGCCTTCTTCTCTGGGCTGACTACACGCTTCACTCGTTCAACATCACAAGATCCGCCAGTCCCCGAAGCCTTGCGTTCTATTACGGCATCGGCGCGAAAGTGGGTTTCGTCGACAGAAACGACAACGACAACGAAGCGGTGTTCGGCGCACGCGTCCCTCTTGGCCTTATGCTCCCCATAGGTGATTCCCCTGTCGAGATATTCTTTGAAGTGGTGCCCACGGTCGACCTCTCCCCTGACACCGATTTTGGCGTAAATGGCGGCGTGGGAGTACACTTCTTCTTCTGAGACCCCGTCAGCCCTGAAAACCGACTCACGACCCGGTGTTTCAAGTGACTCAGAAAGGAGGTGACAGAGATGCTCGAAACAATTCTGATAATACTGGTAGTGGCATGGGCTTTGGGGTTCTTCGCCTTCAACATCGGCGGCAGCCTCATACATACTCTTCTTGTGATCGCCCTTGTAGTCTTCATTTTCCGTATGATCCGCCGTCGGTGACCACAGCCGGTCTCTGACGGAATGGCCGCTATCACCCGCAGGAAAAGCCTCCGATCACTCGACGAGAGTGATGGAGGCTCCCGGCGGAAGTGTTCCGGAAACTCGTTCAAGCAGCCCGGACACCCGCGCGGAATCTCCTGCGGGCGTGACGAAGATATCGACATCGGGGAATCCCACCACCACCGGGCCGGTCATGCCAAGCACGGCCAGCCTGTTCCATGAGTCGGGGATCTCCTCCCTGAAGATGCTTCCGTAGATCATCACCAGACCGGCCCCGTCAGATTCGACCATCCTTTGCATCCATCCGGTTCCCCTTTCGAGCTGGTGCTTCCTTGATTCCTCGTTGGCGAGCCCCCAGAGGTCGAGGACATGGTTCGGATTGCCGTAAGAGACCCACCCGATGTCGTTCACCGCAACCCTGTCACCGTACTGCAGCACTATCCTCCTCATCACACCGTGCTGCAGGAAAATGACCCTGGAGGCCAGGGGTGTCTTCAGTGTCGTTCCGATCTCGGGCAGCATGAACAGGGCAAGGGGCAACAGAAGAAGGCACGCCCTGCCAAAAGGCTTCCCTGAGAGCAGAAAGCGCTTCAGGAGATCCCTGAAGGACCATGCCGATGCGATGATAAGTATGACCATGGAGTAGACGTGGTATCTGCCGAACCATCCGAACCTTCCCAGGATGAGATGACCCAGACCCACCGCGAATCCGAAGAGCGTAACGAGACGGTCCCCTTCCGTCCGGCGGACGAACCAGACCACGGGAAACATCAGAAGAAGGGCGGCAAATCTCATGGCATCCATGTCGGTTGCGTACATGCGAAGCCGGTTTGCCACCGACCCGGCCAGACCGCCCGTCAGTCCGCCTTCGGCAAGCTTCGAAAGGACGGAACCGGGCAGCGGCGGCAGCCCCCGGGACAGAAGGAAAAACGAGAAGACCGCGAGCGGAATGATCGATACCGCAGGGAGAAGAAAAGCCTTGCCCCGTCTCCCCCGCAGAAAGAGAACAAGGGCGGCTGCAAAGGTCACAGCCAGCATCTCGTAGCGCACCATGGGACCCAGGATCATTGAGACGGCCATTCTCCGGGGCATTGGCCCTCCCGAAGCTGTAACAGTGACCCCCTCAAGCACAGAGAGAGACAGAGCGACCTGAAGGCTGTGCTCCATCCCCGTCATCACAAGGCCGAAAAGGTTGGCAGCGAGAGCGAAGCAAACCGCGATAAAGCCAGTGACAAATGGGTCAATGCCAGAAAACACCCCAGTGACAAGCCTGCTCAGAATGAGAACCGACCAGAGCAGAGCGGCAATGTTGATCAAGAGCGGCAGGACGATGTGGAACGGGGTGCCCGCAAAAGGCGCCAGAAGAAAATCCCAGATCACCGATGATGACGGGGCGCTGAGTTCGCCCGGGTTTATCCCGTAGCCGCCACGGGCTATCTGCTCGCTGATGCTGAGATGGATGTATGCGTCATCGAGGCTGTATACCAGTGACCCGTTGCACAGGATGATCGAAGCCCCCGCGAGGGCTGCCATGAGAAGAAGTGCCGCCGCCGCAACCGGAAAGTCTTGAGAACGAAGGAAAAAGACCTTCATATAGAGCCGCCGGGAATTCCCAGAATGAACTCACCATGGGTGGAGACGGTATCAAGGCTCATGGAGCAGGAAGACCCGGTTCCGGTAAGCACCATGGGCATCACCGAGGCTGGCGCGGCTGTTCCGAGCAGTGAGCCGAAGAACGGGTCGGGATGGACGTCGAAACCCCTGCCGGAAAGGCGGTTCACCACACCCGCGGATACCGGCCAGAGTTCCCTCGGATCGGGCTCGAGGAACCAGCTCCGCCCGCTGTGAGCGTTGAGAAAAGCCTCCGTATCATCCGAAAGGCGTTTGACCCCTTCATCGTGGTACGACAGAGGATCGAAAACACCCCTGTTGAAAAGCCCGAGACGTCTCACCACCGAGCCTGAGATGGGAACCGCCAGCAGGGCAATGATCAGCGGGAGCACCCTGAAGCGGAAGAGCACCCCCGGGGAGAACACCGCCAGGGAGCCGGCAAACACCAGCAGCGAAAGTGGAGATGTCACCGAGAACCAGCAGAAAAGGTACTCATGAAGGTCCCCCCTGACCTGCAGTATCCCAAGAAGCATCACGAGGTGGGAAACCATCAGAAGCACAGCGAGGGCACCAATGAACGGGCTTTTCCCGGATTTGCGAAGGATGACCGCGCAAGCAGTGATGAGGAACAGTCTGAAAAGCGCCACCAGAAGAAAGACCTCATACAGGATACCATGCGAACGGAGAAAACGCGGGGCAAGGAAACCTGTTTCGGACGCCGTAAGGGCTCCGGACCACTCCCGAAGCGCGGCCTTGAACCCGACTCCGGACGGGTTCTCCTCCATGAACCGGATGATCCTGGTCACGTTCCCATCACCCGGAGCAAGTTCCTGAACAAGAACGGGAAGCCAGAGCGCAGCGCCAAGAACCAGCCCCACCGCAACGGGTCTTGACATCCTGCCTGCCCTTCCTGGCATGGCAGGGCCGAAAAGCCGGCGCACCGGAAATGTGAAAACAAGCAGGGCAAGGACGACGGGTGCCCCCCCGAGGTGGGTTTGGGCCACCATGGAGCCGCAGATGACAGCCGCCGGGAACCATCCCGGTCTTCCCGAAGCCACCGCAGCGCAGGCCAGGACGAAAAGGAGAAAGGGAAAGATGATCACGAATGGGTTCCAGTCCCGAAGCCAGACCACAGGCGATGTCTGCACGAGATAAAGAAGTGTCAGAAGGCAGAACACCATTGAAACAGTGTACCCGCACTGCCTCCTCACGAGTATGAACGCTGCGGTCAGACACACCGCGATGATAAGTGGCACGGTGATGTACGGGGCCGAGCCGGAGCCCCCCGTGATCAGGAAAAGGGGCATTCGAAGAATAAGGTGGGCGGGTCCCGGATGGTTGAACCCGAAACGGGAGTAGGGACCCAGCAGAGACCTGCCTTCGGAGAGGTTCCGGGTGGAGATGTCCAGCATGGCCAGATCCCCCTCGACCGCCAGGTCAGGCGTCCCGGACAGCACCACTCTGCTGCAGATCAGCAGCAGCGGGGCCAGAAGAACCCCAAGGGCGATCCACGAAAACACACTTCTGCAGGAACCGCAGGCTCTGTTCATGCTGCTTGAATATCCAAAGGGAGCCACCCGGTCAAGGAACCCGTGCCTCCATGTATCAGCTTTGGAGCCGGAAGCTCACGAAACACTTGTGAGGATAGGGGTATCCCCTGTCCATTGGAATGATCTCGGGCTGCGAGAACCCCGCCCGCTGAATCATGACAGCAAGCTTTTCAGATGGTATAATATTTATTGTAGAACCCTTCGTAATTCGGAATAATTTGACCATAATGTATTCTTATACTTCAATAAAACGGTATTTCCAACGGGGAGTTGTCACCAAAGCCTTGATGACAAGTCTCCCTCCCGGCTTTAAAACCCTTGCGCACGCCCTGAGGAGCGTTTCCTTGCCCTGATCGGGCAACAGGTACAGAACATCGACCATGGACAACGAATCAATGGTCTCCTGAGGAATCTCCTCCAGTGAACCGCACCGGAATTCAGTCCCCGGCAGCTCGGCTTTCAGTGCCTGCGCGATCTTCCTCGGATCGATGTCAAAACCTGTATTCGTGCCTGAAGGGTTGTTTCGATGCCGGAGTGCCAGCAAAACACCATGGCCGCAGCCGATGTCCGCATGCATTCCCTCGTCAGGAACAAGACCAGCAAGCCTGTCGAAAGGGCATGTCACCCTTCTGATCAACACGTGAAGCCTGTGCGGGAGAGGTGTCCTGCGGTAGACCCTGGCAAGGTACAGAAGATCCTTCATCGGGAAAGCGCTCACAGGATACATCCCTTCTTTCCGGCATCCAATGCAAAACGGTTGGCTGATTCTTGTCTGACAGCGACCAGCGGGTCAAGGGGCAGGGCGCGCGGAGAATCAGGGGGAACTGAACCCCGGATTCCCGGGCGTTCATATATTCTCAACTTATACTGCGCGAACCAATGGCAACCGAAGGGATCTTTATGAGCGACGTGAGAGTTCTTGGCTGCGGAATGGTCGGCAGCGCCATAGCCAGGGATCTGGCCGCATCGGGACACGCGGTCAGGGTGTTCGACAACTCGCCGGAATCATTGAAGCGGGTTGCCGATGAACCGGGGATTGAAGCCGTCGTTCTCGACCTCTCCTCCCCGGGATCGGCGTCGGGTGCACTGGCGGGAGCGGACATGGCCGTGAATGCGGTTCCGGGGTGGATGGGGCTTTCCGTTCTTGAACAGGCCATTCATGCCGGCGTGGACATGGTCGACATCTCGTTCATGCCGGAAGATCCGGCGCACCTCGACGGGTTCGCCCGTGAGCACGGGGTTCGATGCATCGTTGACATGGGCGTGGCACCGGGACTGAGCAACATGCTCTTTGGTCGTGCCCTGACGGCCCTGGGTACGATGAGGAAGTTCACATGCCGTGTGGGCGGCCTTCCCGTCGAGCGGAAACTGCCGTGGCAGTACCTGGCCCCGTTCTCTCCCATTGACGTTCTGGAGGAGTATACCAGGCCCGCGAGGATCGTCAGGGACGGGCGCGTGGTAACGGTCCCAGCCCTCTCCGAGCCTGAGGTTTACGATCTTCCCGGCGTGGGCACTCTTGAGGACTTCCTCACCGACGGCCTCCGCTCACTCCTCCGCTACAGCGACCGCGTCCCAGAAATGGAGGAACGCACAGTAAGGTATCCCGGCCACAGGGACGCCGTGCTGCTTCTCAGGGATACGGGTTTCCTTTCAACAACACGGGTTGAACTGAGGGGGGGAGCCGAGGTCACACCCCTCGACCTCACATCGAGACTGCTCGTGAAATCATGGCAGATGAAGCCATCTGACCGCGACATCACCGTGATGAGCGTTGACGGCGAAGGCGCCGACGGAGTCTCACGAAAGGGCTGGCGCCTTGTTGACCACTACTGCGGAAGGACCCGAACCAGCTCCATGGCCCGCACCACCGGCTACACTTGCACGGCCGGGGTCGAGCTGATCCTTTCGGGGCTCCTTTCGAAGCCCGGCGTCATGTTCCCGGAAGACCTGGCCGCTCAGACGCCATGCTTCGATCTGGTGAAAAGCCATCTCGAACAGAGGAACATCCGTCTGGAAGAGGTCTGAGAAGAGTATGGGCGAAGGGCGCCGGGTTGCCCCGGCGCCCTTTTTTCATATGCGTATGACTAGAAGTTGTAGGTGGCCGCGACCTGGCCAAGGAAGCCGTTGCCGACTCCGCCGACCATGTAGGGACCGTCGTGAAGGAAGTCTTCACCGATGGTGGCGTCGAGGATGAAGTTGTCCCACTTGAGACCGACGCCGAAGTTGGTGTTGAAGCTGGTGCTGAATTCGTTGCTGTCGCCCATGGACCAGTACTGGGTGTTGCTGGTTGCGCCGGCGCGAAGGATGAACCATTTGCCGATGCTCTGCTCCACACCACCGGTGAGCCTGGGGATGGTGATGGTCATCTGGGAGTCCATGTCTTCGTAGTCGCCGCCGTAGCTGAGGCTGGAAACGCCCACGAAGGCGCCCGCGACGAACTGGGTCTTGGGGGCGATCATGTGGTTGTGGCCCGCGCCCAGATCGAAGCTGATGGTGGAGATGCTGTAGTCGTTCTCATCGTCGCCGTTGCTGCTCTGGTTGAGGCCGACGCTGATGATGGGGAACAGGTTGAGGAAGGCGTCCTGGTGACCGCGCACCGAGGCGCCTGCAGTCAGATCTCCTTCGTAGGGGTTGATTTCTTCGATGTCGATGCTGGTCTTGCCGTAGCCGACACCCAGAGCGAGGTCGGTGTAGTCGCCGAAAAGGGCGATCTCGGTGCCCCAGGCAAGGCCGATGGCGGTCTCCTTCTGGTAGTTCTGCTCTTCGTTGGTGCCCTTGTTGTAGTCGATGGAAAGGATCGCACCCCAGCCGCCCGGGCTGAAGATGAACTCGTGCATGTAGTCGTTGTGGTTGATGGTCAAACCGAAGGTGGTCTCGCCGAAGTTCTTGGTCATGCCAAACCAGCCGTCGGAAACGGATTCAGTTGATTCGCTGCTTCCGGTGACGAACTCGTAGTCGCCGATGACGCCCGGATAGGCCCACATCTCGAGATAGTCATCAAGCATCAGCCTTGCATCGCCCCCGAGAACGATCAGCCTGGGGTCGCTTGCGAACGCGGCAACCGCAAGCATCACGAGAACGGTGAGTGCCTTCCTCATCTCTCCTCCTTGTTTGCATTGCACCCCTTGAAGGGGCCTTCTTCTACACCCCGTGAATGCGGCGTGCGCCGCAGTTGGCGGGAATATAGGAAACAGCCCGTGCAGTGGGAAGTCAACCCCCGCAATGGCGCACGCAGGAAGAATTGCCTTAACCCTCCCTTAACATCGCCAGGTTATGTATACGGATATGGGACAGGAGGTTGCCATGACAGAAACAACCGGGTCCAGGGCGGACCTGCATGTTCACAGCATGCATTCCGAAAGACCGTCGTTCTGGGTCCTTCAGAAACTTGGAGCGCCTGAAAGCTACACCGACCCCCATGAGGTGTACAGGATATGCAAAAGCCGGGGAATGGATTTCGTCACCATAACCGACCACAACAGGATCGATGGCTGCCTTGAGATAGCGGACCTTCCGGGCACTTTCACCGGCGTCGAGGCGACAACGTACTTCCCCGAGAACGGCTGCAAGGTACACTGTCTGGCCTACGGTTTCACCGGAACGCAATTCGAAGAGATCCAGAGGCTGCGCGAGAACATCTACGACCTCAGGAGCTATCTTCTGCGGGAGAGGATCGTTCACTCCATCGCCCATCCCCTCTACAGCATCAACGGGAAACTGGACCTGGGGACCTTCGAGAAGCTGCTTGTCCTCTTCAACCGTTTCGAGGGACTCAACGGATCCAGACATCCCAGGGCAAGCGCCATCGCAACGGCGATACTGGAAGGGCTTGACAGGGAAACCCTTTTCAGGCTGGCTGAAAAGCACAACCTTGAACCCCATGGCGGGGAACCGTGGAAAAAGAGCCTGACGGGGGGCAGTGACGATCACGGAGGGCTCCACTGCGCTTGCGCCTGCACGGAGACTCCGAAGTGCGAAAGCCCTGATGAGTACCTGCGCATGCTTTCATCGGGAGAACATGTCAGCGGGGGAAGGGGCGGCACCAGCTTCAGGCTGGCCCATACCATTTACAGGATCGCGTACCTGTTCTACAGGTCGAAGCTCAGCCCGGCGTCGGCGGGCACCAGCTTTCTGGGATCGGTTGTCAGAAGGCTCGCTGGCGTGCCTGTTGGAAGGCGTCTGATAAACGGCTACAGGACGCGGAGCCTGTCGAGGAACGAAAAATTGATCCTGAAGGCTTTTGAAAGCCTGTTCTCGGCTGGGGGTTCCGAATCGGCGCAGGGCGATGAAAGCGACATGGAGAGGTTCGACCACGCCTGCGAGATAAGCCAGCAGGTGGCCCTGGGCTGCGCAACGACGATGGTGGGAAGGTTGAAGGGCGGCAGGTTCCTTGAGAGCTTCCAGTCCCTGGCATCACTGGCGCCCGTGGCTCTCGCGGTGGCGCCCTACGTATCAGCGTTCGCCGCCCAGCACAAGGATGAAGCGCTATTGAAGAGTGCGGCGGCAGTTTTTCCGGCATCCCGGCATCTTGTTGAAAGGTCAGGAAAAACCGTTTGGATAACCGATTCGATGCCCGGCATGCCGGATATCCGGCGGTCGATACGGACACTGAGGGGGCAACTTGCCGGTCACCCCCCGGACGTGATGTGCCTGGGCGAGGACAGCAACCTGCCGGGAAGGGTTTTCCGGCCGGTGGGCCGCCTGAGGGTACCCGAACTGAACAACATGATCATAGGTTTCCCGCCCTTCCTGAAGATGCTTGGGGAGCTTGAAAAGGCCGAGTACGATCGCATGATGATAGCTTCACCGGGTCCGGCGGGGCTTGTCGGCCTTCTGGGGGCGGAGTTGCTTGGCATAAGGGCTGAAGCGCTGTTCACCCGGAACCTGGTTCCAACCCGGAAGCATGGCGCGGAGGACGACGGCCTTTACGAACTGGCCTGGAGGTACTACCGCTGGTTCTACTCCCGGGTTGAAACGACCTGGTTCCATTCGGAGCAGACGGGGCTGCTGCTGAGAGAGCAGGAGATAACCAACGCCCGAAGGCTGAAGGCTATATCACGCCAACCGTGATGTTCCCGTTCACCGTCCCGATCTTGGCCGAGGGTTCTCCACGAACGGTGACGCCCGTCCTTGATGAGGTTGTGGTGCTGAAACCCTCGATGGTCACACTTCCGTTCACCGTTTCAGCAGAAAAGGCAGCGTCAGCCGGAAGCGATGCCCGAACACTGCCGTTTACCGTTTCAAGCCTCATGCCATCGGTAAAACCGACAAAAGACGCGGTGATGTTCCCGTTCGTGGTTTCGGCCCCTTCACCGCCCGCGGCGCCATCAATTGAGATGTTGCCGTTGCTGGTCTCGAGGTTCACGATATGAGGGCCGATCGCAGTGATGTTTCCGTTGGTAAGCTCCACATCGGTCTCGAGCGAGATCTCAGAGGGCACCCTGATGACGAAACTCACCGACATGTTGTTCGACCCCCGGGGATACTCGACATCGTAGACAAGGGAGGAAGGTGTAGCGGCCGCCCTTGCTGAGAACCCATCGGGAATCCCCTGGTTCGCGTTGCCACGGATGGCCATCTTGACCTCAACGACCGAGCCGTCCCATGGTTCGATGCTCAGATTCCCGTTCACGTTCCGTATGGACAGGCTTCCGCCCTGTTCGAGGGAGAAGGTTTCCGTTCTCTCCTCCAGAAGATCATCGCCCAGCGTGATGGAACACGCCGCCCACGAAAGCAGCGTGGCAGCAAGAACTACCCCTGACCTCATGAATCATCCTTCCTCTTCGGTGGAGCATCCGCGCAGGAGGTCCACCGCTTCCCCGACACTTATCTCACCGTGATGAAGGTCATCCAGTATCTCAAGCGGGTGCTTCCCGAAACCGCCCATGCCACGAAACAGGTCGTCGATTCGGGC
>Ga0351882_1138_pt1 | contig 19569 bp, 10 predicted proteins | sample BONcelFGM3001F13_FD_206762 | JGI IMG/M metagenome (GOLD analysis project Ga0351882, IMG submission 206762) | Enriched cells from coal bed in the Powder River Basin, Montana, United States - BONCAT cells FGM rep3 HSBNCT.FGM.300.1.F13 ... | reverse complement strand
TAGATCCTGTTCAGAGTATACAGGTTGGAGATAAAACAACTGAACTTGGTTCCAGTAATCAGGGACAGGGAAAAGTGACTTTTAACTATCCACTCTATGACGGAAGTAAAACTACCAATCAGGTTGAGCAGGCAACTATGGTAAGTGAAGCTACCATATGTGACAGGGAAGTAACCAGGCAGAATGCAATATATAAAGCTATTGACAGTTATTACAGTGTCCTTCGGGCATATAAACTTCTGGATGTAGCCAATAACAGTCTTTCTACCACAAAGGAACAGTACAGCATATCAGAGTCCTATTATGAAGAGGGTATTGTAGCAAAGGCAGATGTGCTCAGTGCAAAAGCACAGGTAGCCAATACAGAGCTTGGAGTGATAAGTGCTCAGAGCAATGTTGAGCTTACAAAATCTACCCTGAATGATACTATGACTATTCCTCTTGATAAAGAATTTGTTCTGGTAGATGATCTTGTATATGCACCTTTTCCTGTAGATATAGCCTACAGCACTTACCTTGCCTGTAATAATCGTGGAGAGGCAAAGAAAATAATGTTTTTAATAGGAGCCGCAGAAGCACAGATAGAAGTTGCCAGAAGTGATAGAAAACCTACTGTAACCTTTAATTTTGATTATATAGCTTACAGTTCGACTCTTTTTAATCCTTCAAACAGTACTAATGCTACTTTTTCTGCCAGTATGCCTATTTTTGACAGAGGCCTTACAACCTGTAAGATTGATGAGGCAGAAGCAAATCTGGTAATGGCAAAAATAAATCTGGAACAGCTGAAAAAAGCAGTAGCTCTTCAGGTTAAACAGGCCTATTTAAGACTCCATGAAGCAGAAGAAAAGGTGGATAAAGTCAAAGCCAACCTTGAGTCTGCCCGGCAAAATTATGATGTGGCAAGACTTCGTTACCAGGAAGGTATAGCTCCTTTTATAGAAGTCTCAAACGCCCAGCTTGTTCTTACAAAAGCCGAGTTAGATAATGTAGAGGCCCTTTATGATTATTATCTTGCCAAGGCAGGTATGATAAAAACTACAGGACTTCTTCCTGAAGACGGTAAACTTGATGTTATAAAACTCATAAAAACAGGAGAGGAGGGCTCGTCATCAGAGGAGCTTAAAAATATAAAATGATAAACTATTTGAAGAAAACATATAAATTAACAATTACAGGTATAATGCTTATAATAATGATCTTTTCTGTTTCATGTAACGAGAAGGGAGAACAGCTTATTTCGAGGGAAGATATGCAAAAAAAAGAAGGTATTCCCGTGGAAATTGTAACAGTAAAAAAGGGAGATATCCTTGTTACTGTAGAAGCAAGCGGAGAGCTTAAAGCTGATGATGCCCTGACTGTAAATACCAATAACTCCGGCATAATAGAGGAGCTTATGGTAAGAGAAGGTGATTATGTAAAGAGCGGGCAGATAGTAGCAGTAATAGAACCAAATGATATAGAGGATCAGATTTCTCAGGCACAGGCAGCTCTTAATACTGCTCATTTAAGACTTGCCCAGGCACAGACTAAAGTAATATTGCAGAATACCCAGGTTGAAGGTTCCATAAAACAGTCAGTATCAGGTGTGAACGCTGCAGAAGCTCAATATGAACAGGCAAAGTCTGCCCTTGTGGCAGCAAAAGAACAGCTCTCTATAGTAGAAGAAGGAGCAAGAAAACAGGAAATAGGCCAGGCTGAAGAAACAGTGGCACAGGCAGAAGCAAATTTCAGAGAAGCAAAGGTAGACCTTGGCAGAATGCAGAGACTCTGTGCAAAAGGTGCCATATCACAGCAGCAATTAGATGTGGCTCAGGTTCAGTATGATGTTGCAGAAGCACAGCATAACAGTGCTCTTCACAGGCTTGACCTTGTGAAGGAAGGTTCCAGAGTTCAGGAGAAGGAAGCAGCAAGACAGCAGGTAGAAATAGCAGAGGACAGGGTTACTTCAGCAAAGGCAGCTCTTGAACAGGCAAAAGAAACACTTATTATTGCAAAAAATAACAGAATGCAGGTTACTGTAGCAGAGCAGGAAGTTGATGTAGCATCGGCAGGAGTTGAACAGGCAAAGGTAAATATGGATATGCTCGCAAGAAAACTTCAAAAATCCTATGTTAAATCACCTATATCAGGTTATGTTACAAAAAAATATGTAAACCTTGGAGAAAATACAAGCGGCCCCGGAGCTACCAAGATTGTTGATGTTTTTGATCCTGGTACTCTTTATTTTGAAGCACTTGTTTCTGAGACTGATATAGCGAAAATAAACAGGGGACTCTCTGTTGATGTAAGGATTGACGGCATAGCTGATAAACATTTCTCAGGCAATGTAAAAGACATAATCCCTCAGGCAGGAGCGTCAAGACAATTTTCTGTAAATGTAAAGGTAGAAAGTTCGGGAAGTGATCTGAAACCAGGTATGTTTGCCAGAGGACATATATTACTGGCAGAACATAAAGATGTGCCGGTAATTACAAAAGATGCACTTAAGGATAAAGAAGGTAAACAGTATGTTTATACAATAAAAGATCTTTATGCTGTGGAAAAAGAAGTCATTACAGGGCCGGCTATGGACGGGTCAATTGAAATAGTAAAGGGGCTCTCCGCAGGAGAAAAAGTAGTCTATTCAGGTTTTGTGAAGAACGGTGACCTGGTAAAAATTATACATGAGGAGTAATCGTATATGTGGTTAACAGATTTAGCTATTAAGCGTCCTGTACTTATAACAATGTTTTTTCTGGCTCTTATCGTACTTGGCTATCGTTCTCTGACACTTATGCCTGTAGATCTTTATCCAAAAGTAGATATACCTATAATTACAGTAACAACTACCTATCCGGGAGCAGGTCCTGAAGAAGTGGAAACACTTATAACAAAGCCTATTGAGGATAAAGTAGGCACTATAAATAAAATCGATGAAGTCACATCTGTATCACGTGACAGTGTATCTGCTGTTATTATAAAATTTCTTCTCGAAGCAGACTTAGATGTTGCCGCAGCAGATGTGAGAGATAAAATAGATCTTGCCAGACCGGATCTTCCGGATGATGTAGACGATCCTATAATATCCAAACTTGATTTCGGTGCTATGCCTGTTCTTACTATGGGTATTACGAGTGACACTATGAATATAAGAAATGTTAAAACCCTTGTAAAACAGAATATTTCCGATAGATTTTCCAAATTGAGCGGTGTTGGCAGCGTGGATGTAACAGGTGGTGATACAAGAGAAATTCAGATCTATGCAGATCAGGACAGATTGAAAGCCTACGGTATGACAATAGAAGAATTACGTCAGATTATAAATATGGCAAATCTGAATATTCCGGCAGGTGACTTAAAACATGGAAATAAAGAAAATTCCATAAAAATCCTCGGAGAATTTGACAGTGTTGATGAAATAAAAAATTTGAGAATAACCAAAAAAAAGAAAGATATAAATTACAGTATAAGATTAAGTGATATTGCAGAGGTAACAGATGCTTCCGCTGAAAGAGATGCCATTACAAGACTCGATCTCGTCGACAGTGTGGGAGTAACAGTAAGAAAGCAGGCAGATGCAAATACCCTGAAGGCTGTAGAATTAATAAAAAAAGAACTTGAAGTCATACAGAAAGATTATCCTCAGTTAAAAATAAAAATCAGTGATGATCAGTCAAAATTTATAAAACAATCCCTGGAATCTTTGAGAGAAGAACTGATTGTAGGAGGATTTCTTGCAATATTAATAGTTTATCTCTTTCTTCATGATTTCAGAAGTACATTCATAATAGCTCTTGCTCTCCCGACTTCAATGATGTCTATCTTTATCATATTGAATGCAGCAGGACAGACTTTGAATATGATGAGCCTTATGGGTCTTGCTCTCAGCACAGGTATACTCATTGATGACTCAATAGTAGTACTTGAAAATATTCACAGACATCTTAAAATGGGAAAGCCCCCGAAACAGGCTGCCCTTGACGGACGATCTGAAATAGGACTTGCCGCTATAGCCATAACACTTGTAGATGTAGTTGTTTATCTACCTATAGCCTTTATGGGAGGTATTGTGGGAAGATTTTTCTTTTCTTTCGGTCTTACTGTAGCTTCTGCAACACTCTTTTCTCTTCTCGTGTCATTTACTCTTACACCTATGCTTGCTTCTATGTGGTTCAAGCAGGAGAAAAAGAAAAAGAAAATACAGGAATTATGGTTTGAACTTAAAGAAGAAATGTTAGAGAAACTAAAAGATATGCTTCCTGCTGATAAAATAAACTCACTTGTGCAACTTGTAAATGTAAAATTTCTTAATGAAGCCATCCTTAAAGCCAGGCTGACAGGGCTGCATTTTAATGATAAAGAAATTTTACTGTTAAGTGATTATCTGAAACAGGTTAAAGAAGTTGAATGTGAAGAGGAAGGACATAATGGTTTATTTTCCTCTGTTTACAGTAAATTCTTTGCTTCTTTTGATGCTTTTTATGATTTCCTCGATAATATATACAGAGGTGTTCTTTCCAGAGCATTGAAGATCAGATGGCTTGTCGTACTTGTAGGTATGGGGTCTCTCATTGTTGCTATAAAATTTATAGCTCCTGTCCTTGGTTTTGAATTTATGTCTTCTACCGATAAGGGAATAATAACAGTTAAAATGGAACTGCCATCAGATTCTAATGTGGATGAAACTGATAGATTTATAAAAGAAATAGAAAATAGACTGAATAATAAAAAGGATTTCCCTGAAGTGATTTCTATATTTACCACAGTTGGAGCTGAAACAGGCAGTTTTGTGGGAGGTGGAGAACAGGGGCCTCAGTATGCCTCGATTACTCTTGATATGGGAGAAAAATATACGAGAAAAAGGGGTACAAAAGAGATAGGCACAATTCTGGGAAATAAACTTATGGATATACCCTATAGAATTGTCATAAGTTACCCCAGTTCCGTAGGCGGTGGAGGAACAGAAGCACCTGTACAGGTGGAAATTACAGGAAGTAAATTTCAGATGGATGACATCATTGAACTGTCGGAAAAGGTGAAAAAGATTGTCGAAACCACAGAAGGAACTGTTTCTGTTGATACAAGCTGGAAAGAGGGGAAACCTGAAACAAGGGTAGTAATGGACAGAATGAAAATGTCTTCTAATGGAATCTCCGTTGCAACTATTGGCAGTATAATGAGAACAAGTATAGAAGGAAATAAAGATATTAAATACAGAGAATTCGGAGAAGAATATGATATAAGAGTGAGGCTTAAAGAAAAAGACAGAAAAGAGCCATATCAGGTTGCAAATATTTATCTTGGACAGGTAGATGATAAACCGGTATCTATAAAAGATATAGGAACACTTAAAACTCTGCCTGCGCCAAACAAGATAGAACATTCAAATAAACAGAGAAAAATTGTTATAAGTGCTGAACTTGTAAAAGGCTATCCCCTTGGCAATGTGAAAAGAGATATAGAAACAAGACTTGCAAAAGAACTCACAGTTCCTTCTGGTATAACAGTCAATTTTGGCGGTGAAGGAAAACGTATGGTAGAATCCTTTCAGTATATGGTAGAAGCACTCGTGCTTGCCATAATTCTTGTCTATATGGTTATGGCAGCTCTCTTTGAGAGCTATTTAAATCCATTTATCATTATGTTTGCCCTTCCTCAGGCCATGGTAGGAGGTTTACTGGCACTTTATATTACAGGTAAAACACTTAATATTATGTCTATGATTGGTATTATTATGCTTGTAGGACTTGTAGGTAAAAATGCCATACTTTTGATTGATTATACTAATACCCTGAGGGAAAGGGGTATGAAAAGGGATGATGCCATAAAGGAAGCAGGCCCTACAAGATTGAGACCTATTCTTATGACTACAATAGCCATGATCTTCGGTATGCTTCCAATAGCTCTCGGACTTGGGTCAGGTTCTGAAATGCGCGGACCTATGTCTATTGCAGTAATAGGCGGACTCCTTCTGTCTACTCTGCTTACATTACTTGTCATACCTGTTCTTTACGCTCAATTTGATGATCTTGTAAATTTCTTCGGGAGAGTGAAGAAGAGTATTTTAAGAGCATGATATAAATTTCTCTGAGAATAGATTAAAAATAGCACAACCCTCAGTTGTGTAATTACGGGGCAGGAAGGTTTCCTGTCCCTTTATCTTTGGGATCGTGACGCGTAACGCGTAACGCGTGACGGGTGGTTTCACTATTTACTATTCACTTTTCACTACTCACTACTCACTTTTTATTAAATTTTATCAAAGAAGGATTGTATGAGCCTTTCATCGTATATATCGTATATAATAAGATTATAGAAAATTTTATACTGAATTTCGTCCGTAATCCTCGCGTTACGCGTCACGCGTCACGCGTCACGATCCCAGAAAGGCAGGTTAATATATATGGAACCTCTATCAAAAGGAACATTATTACAGAACAGATATACCATAAAACGTTATATAGGAAAGGGAGCTATGGGGACTGTTTATCTTGTATCAGATGCCCGTCTACCTGATGACAGGGTCATTAAAGAAATGAATCCCACCTTCCTTGAAGCTTCAGAGAGAGAGCAATTGGAACTTTTTAAACAGGAAGCCCACATGCTGAGCCGTCTTCACCATGAAAACCTCCCAAAGGTAATAGATTATTTTTTTGAGGGAGAAAGATATTATCTTGTCATGGATTATGTAGATGGAAAAAATTTGAAGGAATACAGAGAGAGTAATCATGTTATGGATAAAGAGCAAATAATAAAGATAATCTCTCAGATCTGTAATGTCCTTGAGTATTTACATGGTCAGAAACCTCCCATAATATTTCGTGATTTAAAACCGTCCAATATAATGATAACAGATGATTCTACTATAAAATTAATAGATTTTGGCATAGCCCGTATATTTAAAGAAAGTCAGAATATTGATACTGTAATTGTAGGAACACCCGGTTTTGCTCCTCCTGAACAGTACGGTAAAAGGCAGACTGACGAAAGGTCTGATATATACAGTCTGGGAGCAACCTTATATTATCTCTTTACAGGAGAAGTTCCTGACCTTCCTGACCAGAAGGGAAGAAAAGAAGTAGAACAACATATGAATATCCCCCCTTCTTTAAAAACTGTTATCTTAAAATGTTTAAATCCCGAACCATCTGAAAGATATGCCTATGTATCTGATTTCAGGAAAGCCCTTTCAGTCACTCAGGACAAACCTCTGTCATTACCTGAGAAAGAAAAAGAACATAAAATAGCAATTAAAGATGAGCCTGTAAATACATTACTGGCAAGCAGTCTTACCTGCGGTTTTATGTTAATTCCTTCAGGTATAATTGCCTTATTGGGATATTTCTGCAGATCACTTATGATACCACATCTTCGCAGTGAAATAACCCTCATATTACTTTCTCTCCTTGGTGCAGGAGTTCTCACAGGGCTGTGGGCATTATTTATAAATAAACTTCGTAAGATTCCCGGTTTTAACTGGGAAGCTCTTATATTTGTTTCTTTACCTTTTATACTCTTAAATGCCAGGAATTTATTTGTTCTTCTTGTACCAGCCTGGGGAAGTGCCGGAACAACACTGGCTATCCTCTCTGCCCTTATTACTCTTATGTATGTAATATCTTTTATACTCATATCATTTTTCCGCCGTAAAGCAAAAACAGGGCAGGAAATTAAAGCTTTATCAGTAAAAAGTAAAGAATCCTTTATAGGTAAATCTGCAACTGTAACGGTTCCACTGAAGCCCATGGGAAAAATAGTCATAGACGGAGATGAAGAGACTTTTACTGCATCTTCTCAGAGTGGACAGTTTTTAACCGAAGGCACAAGAGTGAGATTATTATCACTGAAGATGGGAGATTTTATGGTGGAAGAGGTTAAATAACAGAGAATTTTCTCTATTATTTAACCTCCGGTTATTTAGGAGTTGGGTGAAGGTGATGGAACAGGAACAGCTGTTGGAGGTGCTGTTCTTGTAACAATATTAACAAGTAAAGTCCCGACAATATATGTCGTGTCTTCTGCTCCTGCACCAGTTTTTGTATTCACTACGACAGTTCCTCCTGTGAGAGAAACCTTCAAGGTTTTTGGCATATTTGGCATATTTGAATATCCTGTGTTGAAAGCGTAGATATTCCCCTTTGTTAAAGGTGTAGTTCCCTTCCATTGTAATAAAGTGAGATCAGCTTTTGTTGTCCAGTCTGCAGGGGGGCTGTTGAATTCACCATTGTATGGTATAGCTCCGAAGAAGGGAAAATCAAGATTATCTGCTGCCAGTAATTCAAAACCTTTAATAGAAAGATTTGAAGTGGATTTCTGATATAATTGAATAATAAGGGTACCTGTATTTACACCTGCTGCATTCGGTGCTATGTAATAATCGGCACTTATATTGAATTGATCCGATACGTCTTTCACCGTAGGTACAGGTGTTGGAGTCGATGTAGGTGGCGGTGGTGTTGTCGGTGTAATTGTTATTACAGGGGAGGGAGTTGGAGTTGATGTTGGTACTACCGGTGTAGTTGTTCCACTATCACTACAACTGGTTATAATAACCATACTCAATATTGATATAATAACAACAGCCAGAACATAAATATTTCTGTTTTTTATCATAAGTTTATACCTCCTTGAAAAATAATTTCATTCACTGAATTCATTCACTGAATATGGGAAATTTTGTGCTGTTTCAACCTCTGGTTTTTTTAGATTGGTGAAGGTGATGGAACAGGAACAGCTGTTGGAGGTGCTGTTCTTGTAACAATATTAACAAGTAAAGTCCCGACAATATATGTCGTGTCTTCTGCTCCTGCACCAGTTTTTGTATTCACTACGACAGTTCCTCCTGTGAGAGAAACCTTCAAGGTTTTTGGCATATTTGGCATATTTGAATATCCTGTGTTGAAAGCGTAGATATTCCCCTTTGTTAAAGGTGTAGTTCCCTTCCATTGTAATAAAGTGAGATCAGCTTTTGTTGTCCAGTCTGCAGGGGGGCTGTTGAATTCACCATTGTATGGTATAGCTCCGAAGAAGGGAAAATCAAGATTATCTGCTGCCAGTAATTCAAAACCTTTAATAGAAAGATTTGAAGTGGATTTCTGATATAATTGAATAATAAGGGTACCTGTATTTACACCTGCTGCATTCGGTGCTATGTAATAATCGGCACTTATATTGAATTGATCCGATACGTCTTTTACCGTAGGTACAGGTGTTGGAGTCGATGTAGGTGGCGGTGGTGTTGTCGGTGTAGCTGTTATTACGGGCGGGGTAGTTGGAGTTGATGTTGGTACTACCGGTGTAGTTGTTCCACTATCACTACAACTGGTTATAATAACCATACTCAATATTGATATAATAACAGCAGCCAGAACATAAATATTTCTGTTTTTTATCATAAATTTATACCTCCTTGAAAAATAATTTCAAATAATAATTTCATTAATCTTTATTTCTGTAATTACCAGTAATGTAAGGGGTAACTCATTGCTTTATTCCAGCAAAGGGTAAAAAGTCGAAGGAAAAAGTTGAAAAATATATATGTCCCTCCTTTACATTTTTTCTATAAAAATATTATGATATTTTTATTATATATTTTTTATCAATTCTGTCAATATATTTAATAAATATGAGTGAAATTAAAGTTTATATAGATTTTTAACATTTTTTCCTGTTGCCGCCACATGCGCTGCGGTGAATGTCTGTGCCTGTGGTGTTTCAGTCTGATCTGGCACACAGGTGTATCTGTGTCATAGTAAATATATAAAAAAAGACATGTGGTAACATGTTTTTATCTGAAAATAGTTTTATTTTTTTGTGTAAAAGATTATTGGAGATAATAAATACAGAAGGGAAATCTTCCCTTCTGTATTTAAAAGAAAAATACTATTCTGGTATATTATCATTATCTGGTATTATCGGTGGTGTTATATCTATTATACCGGGATTATCATGTTTAACTAATGGAATAATAACATATCCGAGATTATTGCTACCATGATCTGATACAGTAAGATTTCCATTTCCAATATTGACTTTTATCGTATTGGGCAAGTTTGGAGCACTTGCATAGTTTACATGGAATGAGTAGATAAATTCTTTTGTCAATGAAGTATTTCCCTTCCATTCGAAAAGAGATGAAGTAGCTGTTGTGAGCCAGTCTGAAGGAAGGTCACTTATACCATCCTGTATTATGACACCTCCGAAGAATACAAAATCAGGATTATCTTCCTGCTGTATGTCAACTTCTGTAATAGGTGAAAGATTGGAACTGGATTTCTGTATAAGCTGTATGAGAAATTTTCCATTCCGTAAACCTGTATTTGGATCTGTAAAGGTATCATAATAAGCATTTGAACTGAAGTGAGATGATATATCCGGGATTACAACAGGTGTAGGTGTATTTACTACTGACGTAGGAACAGGTGTGGCTGTATTTACAGGAACATTTGTCGGTGTTGGTGTTATAGAAGGAATAACAGTAGCATCACCGCCACATCCTGACATGATTAAACTTACTGATAATATGAACATTAAACCGGAAATAATGTAAAGTAATTTTTTTTCATTTTTCATTTTTTCTTCCTCCTTAAAATAAGTATGATTTTTAGATTTAATAAATCTTTGAGTAAAAATATTTCCCCTCCCTTATTTAATTTATCCTACTTTTTTATTATATATATATTACTAATTTTGTCAAGATATTTTTTGTAATTTGTAGTATATTATTGGTTTTTCTTTGAATATCTTTGTTTTAGAGACTGTAAGAAAATAACCATGGCAAATTGTTAGAACGTTTATCATCCTCGCGTAACGCGTTACGCGTTACGATATAGACTGTAAATATGATGGGGTTATTTTTCGACAACCCCTTACTGCCATGTGAAATATAATACCATTTTGATTGTGTATTCTTTTAGTCATGAATTTTCAACAGGGAGGACTTGCTGTTTATTTTATCTTAAATAAAAGGAGGTTTTTTATTCATAGTTGAACCATTACTTAAAATAATATATAAAAAAATATAAAAAATATTTTAAAAATTATTAAAGAAAAAAGAAATTATTCCGAAGATTATATTAAGAGGTTTTATTGCAAAAGGAGGCACGTAAGGTGAATATAGGCAGTTATGATAACATTCAGTCTCTAAGACCTGTTAATTCACCTGCCCGTGAGGATTTTGATATATTATCAAAAAATGAGAAATCTTCACTTTACCTCCCTGCTCTGAGACGCGTAGAATTTCAGCCAAAAAATATTAAGGTAACAGAAGAAAAAGAGAATAAAAGTAATAGAAAAAAAGAAGATATTTTTAATGAGCTGGAAGATTTTACTATTCTATTAAAAAATAGTTCTTCCGGTAAAAAATATTTAAGAGAAAAGGTTGAAAAATTTTCACCTGAATGGGATGAGTTATTTGCAAAAGCCAGGTCTCAGAAAAACTCTTCTTCTCCTGAAGATAAAGATTCTTCCGGGGAATACTATGACTCTGATCAGCAGAGGGCCGAAAAGATCCTGGAGAATTATAACAGGGATTATCTCGGGAAATTAATAAAAAAAGATAAAGATATAATATCGGCCATTTCCGATGCCTGCAGGGGCATTTTTAATTTTATCGAAAAAGTGGCAAACCATCTTTCTTCTGTTTCTGACGAAAAGAAAATACAGAATATGACCTCTATGAAAGGTCTTGTCTTTGATATTGCTGCCTGAATAGTGAGCAGTGAATGGTGAGTAGTGAATGGTATTTTTCATTACTCACCATGTTAATTTTGAATATTATGAAGGAAAAAATAAAATTAATGAAGAATTTATATGAGAATCGTGACGCGTAACGCGTGACGCGTGACGGGAGGACAGATTTTTATTCCTGGTTGTGACTGAAAGTCAGTCATGGTCGTTAGTTTATATTTGGAAATAGTTATATTAAAGAAATAGTTAGATTAAGGAGGTTTTGTAATTGTTAGATAATCTTGATAAATATACAGAGGAAGAAGTGGTTAATTATTTTTGTAAAATTCTTGGCTTTGAGCATTATGAAGAAAGTCCCAGGGATAAAGAAACTAAAAATTTTATGATTACTGCAAAACTTGCAGCAAGGGATTTGAAAGAAGGAAAATTTCTTACTGAACCACCGGTTGAAAGTCATGAGAGGATAAATATGGGCTCTCTTGTGAGGATAAATCATAGAACAGTAAAACCTATGAAAGAGATTTCTTATAACAATATTAATATTACAGTGTATAGAACCATAGCCTACTCTACAGTAGGTGAATCTGATGATCAATATGATTATATGGAATTTCTGGATCTGGTGAAAGAGAAAGAGCAGTAATACAGATTTTATCTAATTTTATGGCAGAAAATGAAGCCTTTTATAAAAAATCATCTAGAGACAGTTTATCCAAATAATTTAAGAGTACAGGAATTTTCATTTTTTATGGCGTAAAATAAAGCTTTAGATAAAAACTATGCAGAGACAGTTTATCCAAATGATTTAAAAATCTTTTGCACATCTGAATCCTATATTAATAAGTTTACATGTTAATCCTTTCCCTGCTCTCCTGGAACATCTGAAATCAGCTGGACTTGAATAAAACCATGAGCCTCCTCTTATTACCCTGCTGTTTCCTTTAGAAGGGCCGAATGGATTGTCTGAAGGACTTTTCTTGTAATAATTCCAGTCATACCAGTCAGAACACCACTCCCATACATTTCCTGCCATATCCATTACCCCATAATAACTTGCCCCTTCTGGAAAACTTCCTGCAGGCATAAGCATTTTTATTCCGCCTGGACATGAATTGGCACATTTTAAACTATCCCACTTTATACCCCATGGAAAGAGCCTTCTGTCTGTACCTCTTGCTGATTTTTCCCATTCTGCTTCAGTAGGAAGACGTTTCCCTGCCCATTTCGCATAGTTAGAAGCTCCATACCAGCTGATACCTATGGCAGGATGATTTTCATATCCATTTTTTGGCTGGTAAAAATCACCCTTTTTTTCTATAAGACACCGTTTATCTTCTATATTTATCCAGTCATCAGAATGTTTTTCACTGTTCAGAAAATCTGCAAATTCTTTATTGGTGACTTCATATTTATCTATATAGAAATTATCCAGATAAACATTATGGGCCGGCCATTCGTCACTGTTACCTTCACCTTTTGTATTACCCATTATAAATTCCCCTGCAGGTATTAAGATCATTTCATCTGAAGATTCTGATTTTCCTGTATATAAGAATAATAGAAATAAAATTATTGAAGACAAAAATATCAATAAAATTTTCTGCACTTTGATAGCCTTTCTTATTTAAGACGTGATGCTTTACATAAAGTTGAGAGTTGAAAGTTGAGGGTTGAGAGTTTAAAATCACTCAACTCTCAACTATAAACCTTAAACTATAAACTCTATTCACTGCTCACCGGGCGAACACAGGGTTCGCCCCTACTGGTCACTGGTCACTGGTTACTGATCACTGTTCTAAGAAACGTCCCCAGTCTTTCCAGACCTTTTTCCAGATCTTCTCTGGCTGCGGCAAAACTTAATCTTATATAATTATCCATTCCGAAAGCATTTCCCGGGATAACAGCTACCAGACATTCATCTAAAAGCCTGTGTGCAAATTCAGCTGAACCGGTACCTGTATTACTTATGTCTACAAAAACATAGAAGGCCCCTTTCGGAGGAGAACATTTTATAAGGGGAAGTTTATTCAGATTTTCTACAAGAAATTCCCTTCTTTTCCTGAATTCTTCTACCATTATTTTTACATCTTCCTGGCTGCCATTTATGGCTTCGAGTGCAGCCATCTGTGATATGGAACTGGGATTTGATGTCATATGGTCCTGGAGTTTTGTCATGGAAGATATTAATTCTTCCGGCCCTGCTGCATAGCCTATACGCCATCCTGTCATAGAATAGGTTTTCGATACTGCATTTACAATCATGGTTCTTTCTTTTAATTCAGGGAACATGGCGGCTATTGTGTAGTGTTTCCCATCATAGATGAAATATTCATATACATCATCTGATATTAAAAAGAGATTTTTATTTTTTATGAGTATTTCTCCGAGTGCTTCTGCCTCTTCTCTGGATATAACATATCCGCTCGGGTTTGAAGGGGAATTAATAAGGATAACTTTTGTTTTTTCTGTAACAGAATTTTTGATAGTCTCTATATTTAAAGACATGTCTGGTTTTGAAGGGATTTCTACAGTTTTACCGCCTGCAAGTTTTACCTGTTCAATATAACTGTTCCAGTAAGGAACTGACAGGATAACCTCATCACCTGTGTTTAAAAGACATTGAAAACCATTATAGAGTGCATGTTTTCCTCCGCAGTTTACCATGACCTGGGAAGGAGAATATTTAAGTCCGTTATCTCTCAGGAACTTTCTGCATATGCCATCTTTTAATTCCGTTATACCGGCTGTGGCAGTATAATTTGTAAAATTATTTTTTATTGCTTTTATTGCGAATTCCTTTACTCTGTCAGGTGTGGGGAAATCCGGTTCTCCTGCAGCTAAAATTACTACATCTTTCCCTTCTTTCTTCATTTTCTTTGCCCTGGACGTTATTGCCAGTGTGGTACTGGGGGTTATGTTTTTAGCTCTTTCTGAAATCATGTTTTAGAACTCCTTTATTTTAATATTTGTATTAGAATCGTGACGCGTGACGCGTAACGCGTAACGCGTGATGCGTAATGCGTGACCGTTATAAGGGCGTTTAATTAAACGCCCCTACTCACTCTTCACTCTTCACTTTTCACTACTCACTACTCACTATAAATTATTAGACAAAAAGATAATCTTTCCTTTTGTAATATTTATAAAAAGAGGAATATAATTGAATTTGAAGAAGTTTTAAGTAATTAGCTCAGACATCAAACAATCCTCGCGTCACGCGTCACGCGTCACGCGTCACGATTAAAAAGGAGAATATATTATGAAAAAAATAACTTTATTTACATTAATTCTTTTATTTTCGATTATAACTTTTGTTGAAGCAAAGATTAATCTCAAGGAATATCCTGCAAATAACGGTCAATATTACAGAGTTCCAAGGAAAGAAAGATATGATTTACTGGACAGTGGTAAACTCTTTACCTGGAAAAAAGATGAACATGATAAAGGAACATATATCCCTCTTAAAGATATAAAAAATTTTGAAGGTAAGGCCATTGATATAAAAAAATATTTTAACCTTTACTGTCTGGACCTGGATGGTGACGGAGTAGAAGAATTATGTGTTGTTCCCGGTAATATACCTGTTTATGAAGAAGAGGAAAAATCTTCAGATGAATGGTTCGGTGAATCCTATTATTACAGAGCAACTATTTTAAAAAAATCCGGTAATGGATATAAACCATGGAAAGTGGCTGCTATAGAAGGAGATTATGCAAATGTCCTTGATATAAGGGATATGAACGGTGATGGCATTACTGATTTACTCTTAAGTTCCGGCGCAGGAGCAAGCAGTTATAATGATATAGTTGAACTTTTTTACTTCGATAAAATTGCTAAAACTATTAAATCTCAGGTGTTTTCTCAGTGGGTAACTCTTTATGATTTTAATATTGATGGTATTTACGAATTTGTAGTATCCTATCCCGAAGGTTGTAATTCTGCCCATGCCTACTGGGCAAGCTGGCAGGATATATGGGAATGGAATGGCAAAAAATATGCTCTTTCATTCGGAAAATATGCTGAATATTATGATCTTGTCTATATTCCACAGAAGATAGAATCTATGATTGAATTTGGAGACATGGCTACTGCCGTAACAGACAGGGTTCCTCTTATAAAGAAGGCCTGGAAGATTGTTTTAAAGTCAGGTCTTTATGAAGTAATAGATGATAAAACTGCCGGTGCTGAAAATAAAAAAGGTCTGCATGCCATGGATAAAGGCGACAGTGAAGGGGCACTGAAGCATTTCAAAAAAGCCGCAATCATGTCTCCGCAGGATCCGGAGTTTCTTAACAATCTTGGTTTTGCATATGAATATTCGAGAGAATATGAGAAAGCTATTGACTGTTATCTGAATACTCTGGCAAGAGATCCTGCAAGATCTGTTGCCTGGTATAATATGGCCTGCTCCAAAGCTTTAATTGGAAAAAAAGACCAGGCTGTAAACTGTTTTTATAATTATATGAGATTTGCCCCTTCTGAAGCTAAAGATGCTGTGAAATACCTTGCAAAAAATGCCAGATCCGATAAGGTCAGGGAAGCGGCAAAAGAAGCGTTGATCAGTGACCAGTGAGCAGTGACCAGTGACCAGTATGGCGAACCCAAGGTTCGCCCGGTGAACAGTGAGTAGGGGCGTTTAATTAAACGCCCTTATAACGGTCACGCATTACGCATTACGCATTACGCATCACGCATTACGTCCCACCTGTCACGCGTTACGCGTTACGCGTCACGCTTCATTGCCTTACTCCAAATCTCCTGGTAGATCTTGTGAGTACTTTGAAAATATTATCAATTAACGATATGAGCCTTGCTTTTTCTTTTGGAATTATATGTTTAGCTTTTCTTAAAGACTTGATAAATGACGGTGTGGCCCAGTCACGTTTGCCGGCATTTAACTCTTTTATGAGTGTCTCGAAGGTATTTAAAAGTGCCCAGAAGGCCATATCCTGTTCCATCTTATCTGAAGACATGGCATAACATACAAGTTCTTCCAGTTCTTTTTCTCTGCTTACAAAAGAAGAATAGGATTCCTTACTGTATTCTTCTACCGGCCAGTCATCAATATCAGCCTGGTCAGGGCCTTCTTTATTTATGGCCAGTTCTATTTTATTCTTATAATATCTATTTTTAATATCCCTTTCTATGGAAAGAATTTTCTCATCAGGCAATCTGTTTTGTATCCTGTATTTCTCAAGGGCTTCTGTTTCTTTCTGTGATAGAAATCCTTTTCTCCAGTATTCATTAAGCAATTCTTTGTAATCTTTGAGAGCTTTTTCTATTCTTTCTTTATCCTGTGCCTTTACAGTAGTTTCTACGTCTTTTTCTATCTGCCCTGATATATCACCTGGAAGATTATATTCTTCTTTCTGTATCTGCAGGTATTTTTTATCTTCTTCTGTGAGATAACCTTTATCCCAGAGATTTTCGAGAAGAGTGGTGTAACTGGTTACTGCCATATCCATTACATCCATCCTGTATGTTTCTCTTGCTTTGATTCTGTCTTCATTTTCCCTTTCTATTTCTCTTTCTATATTCTGTGTAATATCTTCAGGTAATTTCAAGGTTTTTTTCATTAAATCAATTTCTTTTTGATCTTTATCTGTCACGTAGGTTTTACTCCAGATCCTGTCAAGGAATTGCCTGTAATGCTCAGAAGCAATTTTTAATTTCTCTTTATCATTTCTGTCGTCTCTATCGGTTCTGCCATCTTCTATATTTTCTCCATACATTTTCCTGGTTATGTTACTATTCTTTAATCCGTAGATCTGATTTAAATTGCTGGTTGCAAGAGAATTGTTCCTGTCAAGTTTTAGAGTTGCTTCAAATTCTATTATGGCGCGATCATATCTTCCAAGTAAACAATAGGCAGCACCGATACTGTTGTGTATAACAGGACTATCTGACAGCTCAAGGGCGGCTTTATATTCCTTTATTGCACTGTTGTAATTTTTTCTATCGTAATATTCATTGCCTTTTTCCAGACAGGCTTTGACCTTTTGCTCTGTATTTTCTTCTGTATCTTCTCTCTTTATTCTTGCTCTATTAATTTTTTCTTTATATTTATCTTTTACTTCAGAGAATATTCTTATATTCTGCTCGCCTGATATATTTAATTTTTCCCTGGCAGATTTTATTGTCTGTTTTTCTTCATCAGTCATATATCCCTTTGACAGAATAGTTCCCAGGAGATTACTGTATTTGATTTCACTGTCCTTAGTTAATCTGTCCTTATCTTCTATCTTTTCCTCAATTTCTGTCACTTCTTTCGTTGAAGCTTCAAAGGTATGTCTTTTTTCTTTTATGAGAAGACCTACTTCCTGTGTGGATTTACCACTCCACCTGAGTCCTTCAAGGAAAGGGTTTACTTCTTCTTCTGATTCTGTTTCATTATTTTTTTCTGATATATTTTTTAATTTTTTAAGAATTTCCTGGGCATCAGGATAACGTCTCTTTGGATCTTTTTCGAGACATTTCATCACTATATTTTCAAGATTAGAAGATATATGGCCAGCAGTCTTTTTAATTGGTATAACATCCGTATTTATTATGGTATAGGCAATTGAAAAGGGATTATCATCTTTAAATTCATAGGGAAAATGCCCTGTAATCATTTCGTAAAGCACTATTCCAAGTGAATATATGTCGGAATAAAACCCTACGTCCCCGTGGCCTGAAGCCTGTTCCGGAGAAAGATACTGAGCCGTTCCTATCGGTGCTCCTATGGCTGTAACCCTTGGAGAACCTGTAGATTTTGATATGCCGAAATCGGCTATTTTTACCTTTCCGTTTATGTCTATCATAATATTTTCAGGTTTTATATCTCTATGTATAATGTCATTCTGATGGATCCATGTCAGGCCCGATGCTATGGCTGTTGCCAGATAAATAACTTCTTTCTCGGGAAGTGTCTCTCTTTCATTCAGAATATCACGGAGTGTTTTACCTTCTATATATTCCATTACTATATATCTTTCCAGTCCTGTTTCCCCTACATCTATGACTCTGACTATATTTTCATGCTCCAGTCTGGCAGCAAGTCTGGCTTCTCTTTCAAATCTCTTTATATATTTAAGATTACCGCAGAGGTTCTGAGGAAGTATTTTTATGGCTCTGATTGTTCCCAGGTTAATCTGAAGTGCTTTATAAACATCTCCCATACCACCGCTTCCTACCAGTTCGAGTAACTTATATTTTTCAGCCAGATTTTTCTCTTTATAAGATCGTGATTCAAGCCAGAGATCTTCATAATAGATCTGTTTTCTCAGAGGGAAACTTCTTGTTACAATCTGTTCCAGATCTTTTTTTACCGATGTGCATGGCAGTCGGTGATTTTCAACTGGATAGATATAATTTACTTTATCGGAATAGATATAGTCAAAAATAAATATATGGGTTCTCTGACATTCATTACATATACTGGGAAATAAAAAAGGATGGAGTTCGAGCAATTCTTTTTTTTGCGGATTAAGTAATTGAAGTCTCTGGAGAGTAAAAGGAGATTTACAGGTTATTCTGTCATATTTGAAATTTGTGTCACTCCCCATACATCTATAGGCATTGAGAGAAAAATTTTCTCCATGAGGTGTAACAATAATCGGTTTAATGAGAGGATAGTTCTTAAGAAAGGAAAGTTCTTCCAGTAATTCTATTACAAGAACCTCCAGTTTTTCGAAATAAAGACCGCTCTGTTTATCTAAAATTTTACCTGATATATTTATGCCTTCTTCAAGTCTTTCGAAGTTTTCAGCAGGTTTATCATCACTGTCAAATATAAAAGAACAGAGTTCCGGTATGAAAAAATCATCTCTTCTGGATAAATAATTTTTCAGTATAAGTTTTAAAATTTCAAGCCATCCTGCACTGTCCGATTTTCCGTCTTTCAGGAAATTCAGTACA
>Ga0351882_1129_pt1 | contig 20781 bp, 15 predicted proteins | sample BONcelFGM3001F13_FD_206762 | JGI IMG/M metagenome (GOLD analysis project Ga0351882, IMG submission 206762) | Enriched cells from coal bed in the Powder River Basin, Montana, United States - BONCAT cells FGM rep3 HSBNCT.FGM.300.1.F13 ... | reverse complement strand
ACATCCCAGGCAGCCTCCGGGGAACCGGCAAACATGCCCACAAAGCGCTTACCCTCGACCACCAGGCAGAAGCAAAAGCGGGCCACAGGCAGAAGAGCCGCCGCACGATCCACCACACGCCGCACGGGCGTCCACTTCTCACCAATGATGAGAGGGTTCGTAATGACCGCGCCCAACCAATGGAAGAAGTTCAGAATGTCCGGCCCAGCCACACCGGGGAACAAGTACTTATTCCCGCCGGAGAATCCCACGACCTCGTGAGGGAAGACCGGCCCGATGATCATGACCATGTCGTAACCCAGGAGGCGCTTGTTGATCTGCACCCCCACTTCCATGGAGAAGAGCCCGCCGGAGAGCTTCTCGATTTCCTGAGGCGATATGCGACCCAGTTCCACCAGCGCATTGGGATCGTCCCAGGCATGGTTGAAAAACTGCACATTACCGTAGTCGCTCTTCCACTGCGATTCCGAGATCTCCAACCGCTGGCAGATGGCCTCATCGCTCATGGGCGGATGCGTGCCGAGTGCGATCATGACATCCAGTGCTGCCACCTTGCCGGAGATCTCCGCATGGATGGACTTGAAGACATCTCCCACGGGCGCTGTACGCGTGGAGTCGGGAACGATAAGCAGGATCTTTTTCCCATCCAGAGGCAGCTTACCGCAACTCTCCGCGACAACCTGCCGCGCATCGGAAAACTCCAATGACCCCCCATCCGCCGCAACCCGGCTCGCCAACACTCCCTCCACGACCAAACCAGAATTTAGAGAACTCATAATAAAAAATTAGATGGTTTGACTGAGAAATCCTCCATCCACCCGGATATCAGACCCGGTGACAAAACCGCTGGCCACATCACTGGCCAGGAAGACTGCCGCCCCTCCGAGTTCCTCAGCGGTGCCGAATCGCTTCATGGCCGTGTGATCCAGAATGGACTGCGCTCGGGGAGTCGGCGTCCCATCTTCCTTGAAAAGAAGCGCGCGATTCTGCTCGGCGGGGAAAAACCCAGGCGTGATGGAATTCACACGGACTTTCTGCGGTGCCCACTCGCGCGCAAGGAACTGCGTGAGACTCAAGACAGCCGCCTTCGCCGCCGAGTAGGCGACAACGCGAGAAAGGGGCAAATGCGCCGACACACTGGCGATATTGATAATGCTGCCCCCTCCGGCCTCAGCAAAGGCGGGGCCGAAGACTTGGCAGGGAAATAGCGCGCCACCCACCAGATTCAGGTCAAAATTCGCCGCCCAGTCGGCAGCCTCGATTGTCTCAAAAGGCCGCTCGGGAGTGACTGTCACCTTGGGATCATTACCCCCGGCGGCATTCACCAGAATGGTCGCAGCTCCGATGCGATTTTTTACCGCATCCTTGAGCTGACGCATGCTCTCCAGTGAAGACGCATCCACCGTAAAAAACTCAGCCTTTCCTCCGGCGGAACGGATCGCCTCGACCCTCTGGCCACCCCGTTCCTCACTGCGTCCGCAAACAGCGACCACCGCACCAGCGTCTCCCAGTGCCTGGGCAATCGCCCCACCGAGGGCTCCCGTCGCACCAATGACGACCGCATTCTTTCCGGAGAGATCAAACAAATTACTCATCCGGGGATTCTCTAAAAGCTGCGGGCCGGTTGGCGAGCAGTTTCCAGCAAATGCTCTCAGTTTTGGAACGCTTGCACACGCCCATCAGCATACAGGCGGTTTTGCCTGCCGAAATGAACCGCTTCCGTATCGATCACCAGACGCACTCTCGATGCGCTCCGCAAATTGAAAGCTCCCCGTCTGGTGTAAATCTTCGGCGTGATATTACTCTCTCCGTCAATGCGAGGGATCCACTCATAGCTGGTTCCCTCGGCTGCAAACCGATTGGAAGCAAGCACATCCGCCGGACAACGCAGAGAGCTCTCGGTGACGCCATAGGCCTCAAATGCCTCCAGCATGGTTTGCGGCTGCACATCTTCCGGCAGGTCTTCGTCATCAGTATAAACTGGACGCGCCGGATTGTTAATGAAGGGGAGCTTCGATTCGTTTTCGACCGCATAACTCCCGACCGCAGCACCCAGATTCTTGAGATTGCCCATACATGCCGCGCTCCGAGAGCGCTCGATCATACTATTGAACTGTGGCAGTGCCATTGCACCCAGCATGGCGATGATCGCAATCACCACCATCAACTCGATCAGGGTAAATCCCCGTTTGGATGAGAGAATCATAAGGCTCAGCGCGGTTGGGTTTGGGTTTTTTGGGCCTGTTGCTTCCGCTCGACGTAGCGTTGGTAGCGCTGGGACCTCTGCTCGGGGGAACGACGCTCGTCGCGGGAAGCGGCCCGCTCCTCCATGCGATCCTGGACATCGGGACGGGACATCAGTTCCTGCATCTTCTCCCGACGCTGATCCTCAGGCAGAGCCCGTATCTCCTGCCACGCAGCCCGCATCTGGTCATAGTCCTTCTGAGCTTGGGCTCGTTCCTCAGGGGGCAGGAGTGCGATCTGGGCTTGCACACGCTCCTGCATCCATTCGGGATTGGGACGCGGCCGGTCTCCGCCACCCATCCGCTGGGGAGGCCCTTCGCCACCTCCTGGTCCCCTCTCAGCATTCTGCGGCCGCGGAGGCCGCACGCTGATGAGAAAAAGCTCCTCATAACTTCCCTTCAGGGGCTTTACGATACCAGCCACGACATCCTTCACTTTGCCGGAATTCGGCAATTTTGCCACCGGAGGGTTCCAGTCTCCGGGAGCAGCGAGAAAGACGCCCGTCTTCTGAGCTCCCTGATCGAGCAGGGAGTGGACGGTCATCTCATTACTCGGAGAGAGATTCCAAGCTACCAAGCGGGCATCGACAGGCACGTCGCTGATCATCATCCCTCCGCCTCCTCCCCCACCGAAGCCAGCTCCAAAGACTCTCCAGCCTTCGGGATTGGGACTCGTTGAGAAGGCTTGGACCCCCTCCTTGACTTTCACTCCCGTGGGGCCCGAAACATAAGCAACCCGCAGATCGCCATCCATCCGAATCGCCAGAAGATCAAGCACCTCCATCAGTGGAGCCCGACGCACCTGAATCGTCACCGGTGTAGTCGGATCGGCATTGGAAATCAGAGTGATCCTTCCCTGCCGCTCGATACTTCGCATGACCTGCGACAGTGGAGCGTCCTTGTAGTTCAGCGTAATCAGTCCCCACCCTGACACCCATTGCCAAATGAATACGACAGCGATAACCGCTGCGACACCAAGGAGAGCGAGAAGACGTTTGTTTGGAGGCATTATGGGTAAAACCGTGGCTAATCGCAAAAGTTGCACAATTTCCGCATATTTTGGAAATATTCCTCGCCGCCCCCATAAAAACGGCAGTTGCTTAGCGCTAAGTTTGCGGTACGATCCGGCCCCTCCCCCTCCCCCAAAAAATTCGTATGACCCATCTCCTTATTTCGCATGGCATCACCGTATCCATGGCCTGCGGGCTCGCCGGCCTGCTCTTTGCCGTTCTCCTCATTCGCTTCATCGTTGCCTCACCGGCAGGAAATGCCCGGATGCAGGAAATCGCCGGAGCCATTCAGGAAGGCGCCAAGGCTTACCTGAATCGCCAGATCGCAGCCATCTCAGGCATTGCCGTCCTGATTTTCGCCGTTCTCTGGGTCTTCCGAGATCTGCCGACGGCAGCAGGATTTGCCATCGGCGCGGTTTGCTCACTGATCGCCGGCTATGTCGGGATGAGAATCGCCGTGCTGGCCAATGTCCGCACCACCGAGGCGGCCCGCCACAGTGAATTTGCCGCCATGCGGGTGGCATTCAATGGAGGAGCCGTCACTGGCCTCCTGGTTGTCGGTCTGGCCCTGATTTCCGTGGGCGGTTATTACTTCACCGCCCGCCATTTCCTCGGCGAGCAGCAGGCCGTGATGACCCTTGTGGGCTTGGCGCTGGGTGCCAGTTTGATCAGCGTTTTCGCTCGGCTCGGTGGAGGTATTTACACCAAGGCCGCCGATGTGGGCGCTGATCTGGTCGGCAAGATCGAGAGCAACCTCGATGAAGACGATCCCCGCAATCCCGCCACCATCGCGGACAATGTCGGCGACAACGTTGGCGATTGCGCGGGCATGGCTGCAGACGTTTTCGAGACATATGCCGTCAGCCTGATCGGTGCCGTATTGGTCGGGTTTCTCCTCACTTCTGGCTCTGCGGCTGCCATCGTATTCCCCTTCCTCCTCTGCGGCGTGGCCGTCTTCGGAGCCATCGCAGGGGTACTCTTGGTGAATTTCCTGAAGGTCTCCCCCACCCGCTCTCTGCAAGCCGGCGTCCTTCTCAGCGCCGTATTCTCGGCTGTCGCCTTCTGGCCTCTCACTCATGCCCTCTTTCCCGAGGGCCTATCGATCACCGGCATCGGGGTAAAATCCGCCACCGACCTCTACTGCGCCGCCTTGGTCGGGCTTGTCATGACATATGTCGTACTGCTCATCACAAACTACTACACCTCCACGCACTTCAGCCCGGTCCGCCGGATCGCCCAGTCGTCTGAAACCGGCCATGCGACAAATATCATCACCGGCCTGAGCGTCGGTCACCACGCCACCGCTTTACCCGTCGGCTTCATCGGCATCGCCATCCTCCTCTCCTTCTACTTCGCTGGCCTCTACGGTATCGCCATCGCCGTCATGGCCATGCTCTCGCTCTCTGGCATCATCATTTCCTTGGATGCCTTCGGCCCCATCACCGACAACGCCGGCGGCATCGCCGTCATGTCGGGCTTGGACAAGAGCGTACGCGACGTCACCGATCAACTCGACGCCGTTGGCAATACGATGAAGGCCGTGACAAAAGGCTACGCCATCGCCTCCGCCGGCCTCGCCGCGCTCGTGCTCTTCGGCTCCTACGTTGAGGAGCTGAAGATGGCCTTGGAGCACTCCGGCCGCGAGGAACTCGCCACCGGCCTTCTATGGAAACTCCTCGGTGGCAGCCATGCCAATATCCATTCCGCCCTGGAATTCTCCCTCCAGGAGCCTCGTGTCATTATCGGCCTATTCATCGGTGGTCTTCTCCCCTTCATCTTTACCGCCTACAGCATGGATGCCGTGAGCGAGGCGGCGGGAGCTGTCGTGAAGGAAGTCCGTCGTCAATTAACCGCTCGCCCCGGCATCCTCACCGGCACACAGATCCCGGAATACGGCACCTGCGTGGACATCGTGACCAAGGCGGCCCTGAAGCAAATGATCCTCCCTGCGCTTCTGCCCGTCCTTTTCGTCATTCTCGTGGCCTGGCTCCTCGGTCCCGTCGTTCTCGGCGGTGTACTCGTCGGCAGCATCGTCACAGGTCTTTTCGTAGGCATCGCCATGACCTCCAGCGGCGGAGCCTGGGACAACGCCAAGAAGTATATCGAAGAAGGCCACCACGGCGGAAAAGGCTCTCCCGCCCACGCCGCCGCAGTCACCGGCGACACCGTCGGCGACCCCTACAAGGACACCGCTGGCCCCGCCATCAACCCCATGATCAAAGTGGTCAATATCGTGGCTATTCTCATCATCCCCATTTTCTTCTGAGGAAGCCACACCTTAGCCCAGCCTCGGAGCCCACACGGAGACTCCGAGGCCATGGCTCAAAGCAACCGGATTCGCATTGCCAGATTCCTCCTTTCTTCCTAGCGTTCCCTCAATGAGAAGGTGGTCCCTTTTTCTCTTTATCGTAAGTCTGACTTTGGTCCCCGCTCTGCTGCCCGCCGCACCCTCGCTGCTGGATGATCTTTCCGTCAGCGATCGAGAGAGCGTCCGCAATGGCAAGCAGATCCTGATCGCCGAAAACATGGATGGCAAACCATGGCCGAGGGTCAAAGTCTATCGGACAATCAAGGCCTCCCCGGAAGAAGTCATCGCGGTCTTCTGTGACTATTCAAACGCCAAGAAATACGTCCCGAATGTTCTGAAATCGGACATCTCCAAGCAGATCAACCCTCACATCTGCGAGGTGGACTACGGCATCAATGTACCCATCCTCCCGGACGAATATTACACCGTCCGCAACTCGATCAAAATCTTGGGCCAGGACCAGTATCAGGTGGACTGGAAACTCCTCCGCGCCATTCAGACCAAGGACAGTGAAGGTTTCCTGCGGGTGGAGCCCTTCGAGGGAGGCAGTGTCATCATGTATCAGAATCTCGTCACCCCCGGCTCCAGTATGGCGGGCTTGCTCCGAGGCAAGGCCATCGAGCAAATGCGGGAAACCGTCACCGCCATCAGCGCCCATGTGGAGAAGAAAAAAGCCACTGCTCCTGCCGAACTTCAGAAGAACGTCCAGTCCTTCCGAGGCATGATTTCCGGCACTTCCAAAACGCCTTAACCCGGCGCCCCTCCCGCACCATGCCGGAACTCATCTGCCTGCGGGAGGCTCGTCCACTGGCGCAGATCGTAGCGGCATGGCTGCTCAGCCAGTCGAAGTCTCCGATCAAGGACCTCAGCAATACGGTCGTCCTGGTGCCCACCGCCGGAGCCGCCCGTCGGCTCAAGGCCGCGTTGGTGGAGCAATCCGCCGACACTGGCCTCTTATCACCACGGATCGCTGCTCCCATGCAGTTCCTGGCTGAGAATAGCCCGACAGGGACAGCCACACGCTTCGATTGCCTGGTCGCCTGGACCCAGGTCATCGAGGAAATGGAGGAGATCGAGTTTGAAAATCTCTTCCCGGGATTTGCCTCAGGCTCTCTCCGCATGTCGGCACCCCGCATTGCGGCCACCCTCATGAGCCTCACGGACCTGTTGGCGGAAGCCGGAAGGTCCCCGGATGCACCCGAACTGCAAAAACTCTTCCCGGAGGACGACCGCTGGCCGGAGATCGCCGAGTTATTCGGTCGAGTCCGCGACAAACTCGCCGCCGCCCACCTTACTGAAGTCAACGCAGCCTTGATACGCACCTCCCGCTCCGGGCAAGCCCCGGCGGAGATCAAGGAAATCGTCGTGGCGGGCGTACCAGATCTGACACCGCTCCTGCAGGGTTTCCTGAAAAACCTCAGCACGCAAGGCATCCGCGTCGTCCTTCTCGTTCATACTCCCGATTGTGAAGACGGTGTTTTTGATCAATGGGGACGACCCGATCCGGATCATTGGAAGACACACATTCTCCCCATCTCGGATGAAATCATTATCCCCTGTGAATCTCCCGATGTGGAGGCTGGGACAGCTGCAACTTTTGTCCAAAGTTCCGGCCAATCCGCTGGCATGGTGCTGGCTGATCCCACTCTGGCTCCTCTCATGGAGCGTGCCTTTGAGCAAAAAGGCATGTCCACTTACGATCCCTCTGGCGTGCCCTTGTCTTCCAGCCCACCGGCTCTCATCCTCAGGGAATGGCCGGTTTTTTGCCGCACCGGGTCACTGTCTTCATTAAGACTGCTTGCGGAGACTCCGCTCTTTCTGGACCACCTGGCCTCAGATGATCCACATCGTGCAAAGTCCATCCTCGAGGATCTCGATTTCTTCGCACATAGCCTGATCCGCGACACTCTGCCCTCGGAGCGTGAACTCTCCCATCTCGACCCAAGACGGGATCGCCCGGAGACCTTTTTATCCCGCCTTCTTATCCTGATCAGGAACATCGATCACCTCCGTCGCACCTTTCACCCCGAGCATTCTCCCGATGCCCTGCCGCGACTGCTGACGGCGCTTTATGCGCAGAAAAAAATTCCCGCAAACTCGCCTGAGGCTCTGGCTCTGACGGAACTCTCCAGTCATATCCAAGCCCTGCTCTCCTCTCCCTTGCAGAGCGACGTCCCACGCCACGACCTCCTCCAGCATGAGGTGGCGAAGGCCCGCTACTTCCTGCCCAAGCCCGCTGGCTGTATCGAGCTTCACGGCTGGCTGGAAGCTTCCTGGCTGGACGCCCCTCACCTCATCCTTTGCGGATGCACGGAAGGCAACGTCCCGGGTGTGGTGGATGGCCATCCTTTCCTGCCCGATCAAGCACGGCAACGCCTCGGCATTTCCTCAAATGATCAGCGCTTCGCCCGCGACATTTACCTCGCGCATTGCCTTCTCGCCGTGCGTTTGCCGGAGTCTGTCCGCATCCTTTTCTCGCAAACGGGAGTTGAAGGCGACCCGAACCGCGCATCACGCCTTCTCTTCCGCTGCCCGGATGCGCAACTGGCACAGCGCGTCCAGAGATTGCAGCACCCCCTGACCGCTCCCACAGAAAAGCCTCCCGCCGAGAGAGTCTGGGCTCTGCGCCTGCCGCAAAAATCTCCTCCCGTCTCGCTCCGAGTGACGGGCTTCAAGGAGTACCTCCAATGTCCCGTCCGCTTTTACCTGAAGAATCTCCTGCGCATGCAGCCCATCGACAGCCAGAAAGCCGAGATGGATGCTGCGGATTACGGCACCGTCATGCACGAGGTGATGGAAAACTTTGCCAACCATCAGCCCGTCGTGCACAGCAGAAATCCGAAGGAAATCGAGGACTTCATCCTGGAGGAACTCGACCGCGTTCTCAGTTCCGTCTTCGGCGGCATTCACTCGGTCGCACTCCGCGCCCAGAGGGAGAGCCTCCGCGCACGCTTGCGGCGGTTTGCCTTTTTGCAGGCCGAGGAGCGCCGGAATGGCTGGCGCATCGTGGCAGCCGAGGAGCCCTTCAAGGCGGAGGACACTCTCTCCATCGGCCCTCTCAAAATCACCGCCAAGCTGGACCGCATCGAGATCAACGAAAACACCGGCCAGCGACGCATCCTTGATTACAAGAGTTTTAATCAGCTCAAAACCCCGGAAAAGACACACCTTTCCTCCTCTCGCACGCCTCCCATCATCGATGCCGCTACGACAGGCGACGGCAGGCAGTGGGTCGATCTCCAGTTGCCACTCTACCGGGCACTGGCCGAGCATCGCTGGCCGCAGGATTCCCAACCTCCGCTCGTAGGCTACTTCCTCCTGCCGCCGAAGATCGAGGACAGTGCCATCGAACTCCTCCCTCTCGATGAAGCCCGTTATGAATCCGCCCTCACCTGCGCACGCGATATTGCGGAACGCGTAAGCCGTGGCGTCTTCTGGCCCCCTGCGGAAAATCTCCGCTTTGACGACTTCTCCCCGCTCTTCCCGGTAGGGAAGGAAAGCGAGGCCTTCGATCCTGAGAGCATTGCTTTCCTGAAGGGGGAACGGCCATGAAAACCCTCCGCCACCAGAGGATTCTGGCCAATGCCGGCTCCGGCAAGACCTACCGCCTCGTGTCACGGTATCTGGAGCTCCTGGTCAATGGAGTGCCGCCGGAAAAAATCGCCGCCCTTACCTTCACCCGCAAAGCGGCAGGCGAGTTCCTGGAAAAGATCCTCTCCCGTCTGGCGGACGCCTCCGTCACAGAAAAAGCCGCCTCCCTTCTGGCGCGGGATACGAATATCCGCTCTCTCACGCCGCCGCAGTGCCTGGCTCTCCTGCGGGCTTTTGTGGAAGCCTTTCCCCGGCTCTCGCTAGCCACTCTCGACAGCTTCTTTGGCCGGGTGGCTCGCGCCTTTCCTTTCGAGCTGGGCATGCCCGGAGAGATGACTCTGATTGATGAGAATGTCCAGGCCCAGCACCGCAACCAGGTCATCACGCGCATGCTCGACCGGCTCTCGGAGAATGAGAAAGGATTTGAGGAGTTTCTGGAAACCCTGCGCCAGCAAAACCGGAATCAGGAATCCCGCGACGTCCGGGGCATTCTGAACCGGGAGATCGAGAGCCTGCATCACACCTTCCTCACCACGCCCCAGCGCAGACCGTGGGGCGACGCCGACACCATCTGGCCGGACGGAGTGCGCGCCTGTACAGCGGGCAATATCCCCGCATTGGCAGAGGAATTCCGCGAGGCTTTTTACTCCGCGCATGCCGACATGTCGGATGAGCACCACTCGGGATGGGAACACCGCTTCCTACGCCTCCGCAAATGCGCCATGGCGGGAGAGATCGATACCCAGACACTGACCTTCGCCACACGCCTGATCACGCCGTCCACCCGCAATGGCAAGTCTCTGATCTACCTCTCGAAGAAGCCATTCGCTCTTCCTGAGCCACTCCTTCCTCTCGCCCACCGTCTGGGCATGGCGATATTCCACAGCGAGATCGACAGCCGCCTCCGTCGGTCGGCGGCCCTATGGAAATTGCTTTCCGATTTTGAAGGTCTCTGGGAGGAGCAGATCCGCAGCAAGGGCAGCCTCACCTTCCTCGACATCACGGGCCTGCTGGCCCTGCATGACGACAACGTCTGGGGGCGTCATGAGACGGGCGGGCTTTCCCAATCCGCCATCGAGTTTCGCATGGATTCGCGCACAGACCATTGGCTGCTCGACGAATTCCAGGACACCAGCCGACTGCAATGGAAGGCGCTGAAGGGCTTGGTGGATGAGGTCCTCCAGAATGCGGAGGGAAACCGGACTTTTTTCTTCGTCGGCGACGCCAAGCAATCGATCTATTCGTGGCGGGGTGGAGACCCGCGATTATTCAGCGAGGTCGCGGATTACTACAATACCGCCCGGCCAGACCACATCGACTGCTCGGAGAATCTCGGCATGTCCTGGCGCTCGGTGCCGGAGATCACGGAGGCGGTTAACGACCTCTTCCAGCCCGCGACTTTGCAAGCTCTGGCCGAGGACTTGTCCATACCGGAAACGGCCATCGCGCGATGGGAGTCGGCTTGGTGCGAGCATCGTTCCCACACCTCGGAGACAGGCCTCGGCTGCGTGTCGCGTATCGTGGTCGAGGGAAATGAGGAGAATTCCCTGGCCCAAGCCACGGCGGATTTTTTAAAGGAAACCACCACGCGCAATCCCAGCTTGAGTTGTGCCGTGCTCGTACGCACAAATCCCCGGATCGCCGAGATCGTACAGGCTCTCCGGGAAGCCGGGCTGAATGCGGCGGCCGAGGGACGTTCCTATCCCTGCATCAACAATGATCTCGGCACAGCCCTCCTGTCGCTCTTGCAGGCACTCGCCCATCCTGAGGATACGCTGGCGGAGGCTCACGCCCACATGACACCTCTGGCCCGACTTTGGCAGGAAGAGGGATTCCCCTCATTCCGTCTGAAGGCCCTCGATCAACTAGCCACCTCGGGCTATCAGGCCACGCTGCATACATGGCTCAGCGCGCTCTCTCTGGAGGGATTTCCCGCCCATTGCGCCGACGCGTTTCTGGAAGCCGCGACGGCTTTCGACACGGAACCCGCAGCTCAAAAAACCGGCCTCGACGCCTTCATCCGCTTTGCGGAAAACCACCAATCTCCTCGCGAAGCCACCCCGGACGCCATTCGCGTCATGACTGTCCACGCGGCCAAGGGACTGGATTTCGATATGGTGGTCCTGCCCGACATCGGAGAGCTGAGCTTGGCACATCCTCGCATCGATACCATCCACCTCCAGTCCGACGACCGCGGCGAAACTCTCTGGGGTCTGAATTTACCGCCCACCGACGTCTGCGATAAAGAGCCCACCCTCCAAGCCGCCACGGAAAGCCGCCGCGCTGAAAGTTCCTATGAAGCCCTCTGCGTGGCGTACGTCGCCCTGACCCGCGCCAAGAGGGCCATGACCATCGTCACTCCGAAAACCGCGCCAGCCTCGAAAGCGAAGACCTTCCAAAGGGTTCTCGATCAGATCCTGGGACCGGATTCCGTCCAGATCGGCAATCCCGCGTGGATGGAGCAGTATGAGGTTGCCAAGCCGAAACCCCAAAATGAGAACATCCCGGTCTTTGCCACCCCGAGAGTAGAAGACACCCCCGAGCCATCCGCCATCCTTCCCTCCTCGACCACTACGCACTTCCTCAAAGTGGAATCGCTCTTCCAACCGGGCGGCCTGGAGAAAGTGGACACCGGCAAGGAAGTCCACAGCCTCCTGTCCTCCCTATCCTGGCTGGAAGATAGCGATCTCAGGCTGCCCAAAAATGCCGCTGGAAAAATGGTCTCCCAGTTTCTGCAAAGTACTAGGGGAGCAGCCCTGTTTACGCGTCCACAAAACCCCTTTCTCCTGTGGCGCGAGAAAGCCTTCGATGTCGTTCAGGACGGTCAATGGATCAGCGGCGTCTTCGACCGCGTCGTCATTCAGACTGATGACAACGGACGGGCCCTCTCCGCGAAGCTCTATGAATTCAAGACCGAGCTATCAACGCCAAAGCTTGAGGAAAAATATGCGCATCAGATCAAACTCTACAAGAAAGCCCTCACCGCGCTGCTGAGCATTTCGGAAGAGAACATTGTGTCTAAACTTATTGCAGTGAGAGCGGAAGGCTAAATATTCAGCCCCGAAAAATGGTGGCATTAATTGGTCTGAAGCAACCAATTTTTCGCGAAAAAACAGACATTCACGGCAATACTTTTCCAGCCTCAAACTCTCCCATTTTCATACATGATGACTCATGTTGACGAGATATCATGTATATCGAATTAAACTGCATGCAGCCCATTTCCATATCGACAACATGAAACCCCAATTTACCTTAGGCCTCTAGAATCCTTCCAACTGCCTGATACCCACCAATTATGAAAGGTAAAACCGCTTTGATAGTCTATGCATTATTATTCGCATACACTATAGGTCCAGTTTTTGTGGTTATCTTGGCACAAACTATAGCCTGGCTTGCGGGAAGCAAGATTAGCGAAACAACAGTTCATTCCACTTTTATCTTTGGACATGATATAGGGCCACTACTCTACTCCGCCATCATTTTCGCCTACCTTCCAATAATCACATTTCCAACTGGAGGCATAATGCTTATTGGATTTACGATTGCAGTTTTGATTTCAAATCGAAACAGAGATGCAAAAGACAGGAAAAACGCTTAAGAAAGCGCTGGCCTCGATAATAGACGCTCGAGCCTGATTTTGAAAAAGAAACGCGCCCAATTCGAGCTTCTCCAGAGATCGTCCCTGATTTCCGCTCGATATACATGATACGGATCGTCATGATTTTATAGCCTACCGTCGGCGATCACTCGCCCTCACGAACGGATGGTGCGGTGCCAGTGTCAGGAGTGACCGTGACAGCCGCCGGAGGGTGGGGTTGAGTACATCGCCTGGTTCGAATTCTATTTTTGCTTTAAAGCTATCTGAAAAAGTAGGGATCGTGTCTCCTCGTCGGCGGTGTGCTCCTTAATATCCTTCTTCACGGCCTCATTGTAGCTCTCGGCACATCGGACGTTGTGTATAGACCAAATCCCGGATCTGAGGCGCTCGATCAAGCGCCAATCTTCTTCGATGGGGCCTGCTGTCCGTGAATCACAGGACCGTACAAGGCCATCAACGTCGCCGTCATACTTCCGATAGAACTGGAGCTTATCGACAGTGATCATTTCTTTTTCGAACGTTGTGTAGAAGGACTAAAATTGACTCTACCGGGAATGATTGGGAATATGTTGTTCCTTTCAGGGATAGATGGAATTCGAACCTGATGAGTCAAGAACAAACCAAGCAAAGTGAAGCGCAGGTGGGATCAGACAGAAAAGGGCCAAGTTGGATGGCAATGCTATTTGAAATGCATGCGCCTGATTTGTCGGCAAATCGGCGCTATGATTCGAGAGGGTGGCAATGTCTTGAAAATGCCCTAAAGCTCAATCGTCTCACCATCCATGGGCAGATAGATGTAGCCCAGATCGGGCAGGCCTTCCTCGATGGAGATCTTGGTCTGGCCTCGGCGATCATCATAGTCTCGGGAAAGGTGGGTCAGGCAGAGCATGTCGATTTTGGCTGCTTTCAGGGTCTCGACAACATCTTCCGGCGTGAGGTGGGCCAGTTCGCAAATCAGCACGTCGATGGGAGAAGTGAGGACGGAACTGAGGTCTGAGGCCTTGCCGAGGTCGCCGGAATACACCAAGCGCTTGCCTGAAGAGAGGCGGAGATCGAGGAGGAAGGCTCTGGGCTCGCCGTCCAGAGGAGGAATATGGGAAGTCTGCCAAGGACAGACCGAGATGGCCCCCAAATCCTGAGATTTGCCCTCCTCCCAGGGAATGAGCAGCACCTCAAACTTGATTTTCTCCCGATGAAGCAGAATCGCATCCAGCCACGCCCGGAGCGGCTCCACAAGATGAGAGGGCAGATAAATCGGCAGCGGCCGCGTGCGTCCCGCCAACCACGACCCCTGAATCAACAATGGCAAACCTCCCACGTGATCAGCATGACAATGCGAGAGTAGCACCCCGTCCAACAAGTCGAGATTCCGCCCACTATCCACCAATCGTTGCGCACAGGGCTCACCCGCATCGAGCAGGAAATGGGCATTATCTGCTCTGAGCAGGATGGAGGATTGAAAACGGCCCGCATCGATATCGCCGGGCCCGGTTCCTAGGAAGGAGAGGCTATCCATGCCAAACTCCTACTGTCGGACAGCCTGCCCGTCCAGATCCGGGCCGAAAAAGTTGCGTCATTCCCCCGATAAGGGTTAAATTTCAACATAATGCGGAAATACGCATACTGGATCTTCCTCTTCCTACTGATTGCCGGATTGGTCGCTTCCCCAACCCCGAAAACCGCCAGAACGCGGATCGCGGATGGGTTTGACCAACCCGTGGGCAAGCCCGATGCCAAGGACTACTACATGTCCCGAGGCTTCCGGGCCAAGTATCACATGGGCGAGGACTGGAATGGCATCGCTGGGGGAAATTCCGACTTGGGAGACCCGGTGTACTCTGTCGCGCACGGAATCGTCGTCCTCGCACGGGACATGCGCATGGCTTGGGGAAATCTCGTTATCGTCCGCCACACCTTCATCGAGGACAATCAACGAAAGGTCGTGGACTCCGTCTATGCCCATTTGGAACAGATCATGGTGAAGGAAGGTCAGCAAATCGTCCGCGGACAGCAGGTCGGCACCATCGGCAACAACCGTGGCATGTACCGTGCCCACCTCCACTTCGAACTCCGCAAAAACATCTACATCGGCTACAATCAGAGAGGTTTCGCCGGCGATCTCTCAAACTACTACATCCCGGGCGCCTTCATTAACCCCCGCCGCAAACTGAGCGGAGGCGGTCGTAGCGGCGTGGTCGCCGTGGATACCTTCAATCTCCCCAGCAACTCCATTTCCAGCACTTCCACGAAAAACGAATCTGTCGCTTCCTCGAAACCCTCTTCATCAGAGGCCAAACCATCCAGCAAGAGCTTTAGGGTAAACCGCTTCGAGGATCCCCTTTGAGACCACGGCTTGCGCAACTTTCCCCGGCGAGCCAAAGAGGAAACCTCTCATGGCTTGTCACCAGCCTCTTATCCAGATAGAAGCGGCAAGTCTTGAAAACACCGGAAATCCTCTTCCTCATCGCTGGCAACGGTAATTATCCGGCCTTGGTGATTGCGGAAGCCCGCGCAGCCGGGGTCAAAAAGATCGCCATGGCCGCCTTTGAAGGGGAAACCCCCGACAGCACGGCCGCTCTTGCCGATACCGTTCATTGGATGAAAGTCGGCCAACTCGGCCGCATGCTGGACGCCGCCCGCAAATCCGGTGCCACAGCCGCCATCATGGCCGGCCAGATCGCGCCCAATAATCTCTTTAACCTTCGCCCCGACCTGAAAGCCCTCGTCTTGCTGGCGCAACTCAAGCGCCGCAACGCGGAGACTCTTTTCGGAGAAATCGCCAACCAACTCTCCAAGGTCGGCGTGGAACTTCTCCTCGCCACCACCTTCCTGGATCAGCACCTCGCAGCCCCGGGATTGATCGCCGGACCCAAGCTGAAACCCCGTGAAATCGAGGATCTCGAATTCGGATTTCACATCGCCAAGGAAAGCAGCCGCCTGGATATCGGGCAGACTGTCGTGGTCAAAAAAGGCACCGTCCTCGCCGTGGAAGCCTTTGAGGGTACGGACGAGTGCATTCGTCGCGGCGGAGCCCTCGGACGGGGCAAAGCCATCATGGTCAAAGTCACGAAACCCGCACAGGACATGCGCTTTGATGTGCCGGTCGTCGGACTCAAGACCATCCAGACCGCCACCGAGGCAGGCTTGCGAGCCATCGGGGTTGAGGCGGGCCAGACTTTGCTGCTCAACCTGCCGGAAGTCAGCGCCGCCGCTGGCCGTGCAGGCATCAGTATTTACGGATTAACGAAATGAAAAATTTACGCACAGGAGTCGTGGGAGTCGGTCACATGGGCATCAACCACGCCCGCATCTATTCGGAACTGGAGGGTTCCACGCTCACGGCCATCTACGATGTGGACACCGCTGCCGCCACAGCCGCCGCGCGCAAATACCGCGCCCATGCCGCTTCGAGCCTGGAGGAGTTTGCTTCGCTGGTGGACGCCGCCACGATCTGCACCCCGACTGTCACCCATCACCAGATCGGCACAGCGCTCCTGGAAAAAGGCATCCACCTGCTGGTGGAGAAGCCCATCGCCGACACCCCGGAGCACGCCCGCGCCCTCGCCTCTCTCGCATCCGCAAAAGGCTGCGTACTTCAGATCGGCCACATCGAGCGCTTCAATCCCGTCCTCGCCGCTCTGGAGAAGAAGCTGCAAAATCCCCGCTTCCTGGAGGTCACCCGCCTCTCTCCCTTCCCGAATCGCAGTACCGATATCGGAGTCGTTCTGGATCTCATGATCCACGACATCGAGATCATCCTGCACATCGTGCGTTCTCCGGTCGTCAGCATGGACCCCGTGGGCATCTCCGTCCTCAGCAAGGACGAGGACATCGCCAATGTGCGCTTCCATTTTGAGAATGGCTGCGTGGCCAATGTCACCGCCAGCCGCATCAGCCGCGACAAGGTGCGGAAAATCCGCGTCTTCCAGGAAAATGCCTACCTGTCTCTGGATTACCAGAAGCAGGATGGCGTGATGTTCCGCCTGGTCGAGACACCCAAGGGCCGCGAGATCGTTCGCGACAAGGTCGAAGTGGAACGCGGCGAACCCTTGAAAATCGAGCTGGACTCCTTCCTGGAGTGCGCCCGCGAGGGAGGCATCCCGAAGGTCACCGGCACCGGTGCCGCCGATGCTCTGGACATCGCTCTGGAAATCACCCGCCGCATTCAGGAGGCCGACCCGCGCAAGCAGGCTCAAGCCCTGCCGCTGGACTCATTCCCGTCTTAAAAAAAGCAGGTAACGCTTTTCGTTCTTATCGACCTTGCCCGTATCCAAGGTCGGCTCGACATTGTCCAATTCCTTTGGCAAACGCCGCGCAGGCAGCACCAGCACCGTGCTCTTCCCTTCCTGCCACGCTCGTAGGGAAGCCTCGGGACCGCTGAATTGATCGGCGTCGCAGTACATAAACATCCCCTCATCCTTGCCGGGCATCACGGCCACAGGCAGCCCTCCGGTCTCGGCCGCCAGACGCTGCGCCTCCTGTCCGAAACGCACCAGGCTGTCGTTCTTGTCCATATAGCCGAGCACGACAATACCGATGAAATACCCGCCGGAGAACAACACACTCCCGACGATCGCCGCTCCACACCAAGCCTTGATCCGTTGCCCGCACTGACACGCGGCAATCATTCCGACCAGCAGCAGGCAGAAGGGCGGTATCACGGGAAAAATACGGTCCACCCGCTTTGAGGGCACGAAGGTCATGCAAAGCAGGCCACCGATGGCCCAGCACGCGAGCCAGAGGATCTCGGGACGCTGCCGCACCGCAGCCCGCACATTCTTTGAGAAAATCGGCAGCGCGATAAGCAGAAGACTCCAAGGCGCAAACTTATGGATCAGATGCGGGAAGTAAAACCAGATCGGCTGCTGCCTCTCATGTGACTTCAGACTCTGGTCGAAGCGGCTGAAAAACTCATTCACCACCACATCCTGATAAAACTGCTGGTTGCTGAAGAGTCCATATCCCAGCCAGCCCACGAAGATCAGCAACGGCACCACCCACGTCCACCATCCGCTCCACACCAGTGCCCGACGATCCCGGGGACCGAGGAACCAAAAGGCCACCATGCCGGGAAGAAGGAAGGCATACAGGATCGGCCCCTTCGTAAACACAGCCCCCAGCATGCAACCAAAGAACAGCCACTTCTCCCGCAGACTCCAAGCTCCCCCCTCGCGGATCTTCCGATAGATCAGCCATCCACAAAGCGTGATCCACAAGGTCAGCATCATGTCCGTGCGGACAAGAGTGGCGATACGGGGCGTGAGGATATTCAGGGCAAAAGCACAGCCCGCCAGCACAGCCCCACCTTCCGGCCACAGCCGCTGCCCCTCCCGTGCCAGCAAAAGCAGCAGGATGACCGTACAGACCAATCCCGGCAGCCTCCATGCGATGTCCCACGATCCGGTCAGCCAATAGATCGGCAATGACACCCAGCCTGCGAGGGGCGGCTTGGTCGCCGTATCGCCTTTCGGCGTGTGTTGGTAGAGCCAGTTTCCCTCATGGACGATCTCGTAGGCCACATACGCCTGCTTGGCCTGATCGTAGTTGTCCAGATGCCAGGGCAGATTCCCCACGGCACAAAGCAGCAGGATAAAACCAAAGAGAATCCTGAGCGAAAGCGGATGCCCGGGTATGCGGGCCAGCATGGACACGGCCTGCATTACGCCCCACGCATGCGCATGAACCAAGTGCGCAGTTTCTGCCCGATTGCGTCACTACGATCCCTGATCAAGACCCAGGTAAACCAGGCCACGATAAACGACAGGATGATGGAAACATACACATCCGAGGGATGATGCGCTCCGATGGCGATACTCGACCATCCGATGGCCCCCGCAATAAGGATCGCGATCCCCCCCCAGATCAGTCCCGCCGCAAAAAGAATCCCAAAGGCAAATCCAAAGGCTGTCGCCGTATGTCCGGACGGAAAGGAATTATACTTCGAGTTCCCGACCGTCAGCTTCCCCTCATGCCAGGGCCCATAAAACCCCTGCTCAATTTTGGGACTCTCACGAGGACGGGTACGCCCCGTGGTGAGACGAGAGGCATTCGCCACGATACCGGCAAGCGTGGACGCCAGCATTGCCACCATGATCGCCCGCTGGGCACCACGTTTTCCGAGTCGCCATGCAATGAGAAATCCGACACCTCCCGCCAGCATGAGCGGCGGCCAGTCACCGTACTTCCGCACGGCACCGTGGATTTTAGACTCCGCAGAGTTCTTCCACTTCTTCCCCTGAGCATGCACCACGGCTTCCCGGACGGGAGTATCGACTTGAAAAGTCGCCCACACGCCCGCGAGGACGAGTGCACATATAATGATCGCAGCGATGCGTTTTATCATGCCGGAGACTGGAAATTGGCTTATTTGGCGTTCATCCAGGGCTGATCACCCTCATTCATCTTGAGGGAGTTCATCACCACGAAGAGCACCGCATCCAGCATGTCCGCACTTGTGCGATAGACGTCGGTCACACCCTCCGGTGGCTGCCACGTGGAGTCTTTCAAAGCGGGACCGAAGCTCAGTTCCCGAATGACCACCACGGCCGTAAAGTCAGGCTGCTTCACTTCCATCTTCCGGGGGATGTACCCCGGCCCCACCCACATCCTGGCCTGAAAGCCTTCCGCCTTCGTCGCCTTGGCCAGCTCGGGCATCAAGCCCGCCGTAATGACACGGACCTCTTCACCATTCAACGTCTCGACCTCTGCCACATCCGCTCGCGCCACCGTAAAGATGGCTGGCAGGAAGATCGCCTGCTGCGCCGTGATCGGCAGATAGAGCGGGGTCTTGGATTTCGGAGTACGACCTGGCTTGACCTTGAACTGATTCAGCAGGAACTCCACCTTCGCACCCGGGATGGCCCAGACATCATCCCCATTCCGGCACACTGTGATCGTCTCACCCATGACCGGAGCCTGGAGCCTGACCTTATCGGGAAACTGGACCGCCGCATGCAGAGTGGCCCCCACCATCTGGGCGGGCAGGCGACCTGTCACCTCGGTGATCTCCATCGTCAGGATACAGGCCTTATTCGGGCTATTCGTCGCGGCCAGCAGCACACTCCAAAAGGGCTGAAAGACCTTGCCGATGACGTCGTAAGGATTGTCCCGGGGTGGCCCATCTTGTGCTTGCACAAGCGCTGGAGAGAGCAAAAGTGTCAGGAGAAAAGTGATAGCCGGGCGAAATTGCATGGGCGTATTCATACGCAGGTTCGCTCCCGAGCGCAAAAAGTATTGCTTTGCCTTCCGTGCTGGGGCGAAGTGGTGAGCTACCGAAACGGAACGAAATGGAATTTGGCGCCTTACAAATGATCCCTTTGGCCAGCGGCTTGGTCTATGCTTTTACGGAATCCACTCTCGAGGGGAAACTTGTACTCATTACTCTCTTCGTGGCCTCGATCTTCAGTTGGACCGTCATGGTCACAAAGATCAGGACACTAAACTTCGCAAAACGTCAGTCCGCTCGCTTTTCCGCCCATTTCCACAAGGACCGCCTCCCTCTGCGTATCTATGAGCAGGGCCTGCGATTTGATGGCTCCCCTTATTTCGAGATCTATCAGGCCGGTTGTGCGGAGCTTTGCTTCCAGATGCTTGGCTCGACGGAAGTGGACGAGACCTTCCGCGCTCGCCTGGAGTCCGCCGATAAAATCACCCCCGCCCAGATGCGCGCCGTCGGTGCCGCCATGGAGCGCGCCGCTGCGGAAGCCGGCCTCGCACTGGAGTCCCAGATGATCATTCTCTCCACGGCTGTAAGCGGAGCCCCCTTCCTCGGCTTGCTCGGTACGGTCTGGGGCGTCATGGATGCCTTCGGCGGCATCGCCCGGTCGGGAACGGCGAATCTCGCAGCCATGGCCCCGGGCGTTTCCGGCGCCCTCATCACCACCGTAGTCGGCCTGCTCGTTGCCATCCCGGCCATGTTTGGATTTAACTTCCTCGTCACTTCCGTCCGCTCGGAAATCGTCAAGGCCGAGAACTTCGCCGCGGAACTCGCCTCCGAAATCGAGCATCGCTACGTGCAACACGGTTCGC
>Ga0351882_1126_pt1 | contig 20938 bp, 19 predicted proteins | sample BONcelFGM3001F13_FD_206762 | JGI IMG/M metagenome (GOLD analysis project Ga0351882, IMG submission 206762) | Enriched cells from coal bed in the Powder River Basin, Montana, United States - BONCAT cells FGM rep3 HSBNCT.FGM.300.1.F13 ... | reverse complement strand
CAAAGTAGAAATTACCCCGGGACTGATTTCGGCCAAAAATATAATGATATATGATTCGTTGGGAAATACGGGACTTTGCGATTTCAGCCTGACGCACAATTATTTCAGAGATATGGTAATGAACCTTAATGTTCAGGCCAGCAATTTATCAGGACTTCACACTACCTTCAGGCACAACGAATTATTCTATGGAAATGCGGTTGCTTCAGGAAATGTAAGCATCAGAGGGCCATTCTCAGACCTCAGAATGAACATCAGAGCCAGATCGGAAAAAGGCACCAACATGTTTATTCCCATTAATCTGGATGTTGATGCAACTGAAAATGCTTACATCAGATTCACCAAAAAAAATGGCAAGGAAGAAGAGATAACCTATTTTGAACCAGTTACATCGGGTGTGAACCTTGATATGATCATAGATGTAACCAAGGATGCCGGAATACAGATTTTCCTTCCCGAAAACATCGGCAATATAAAAGCCACCGGATCAGGTCAGATTCAGATGGGCATTGATACCCGGGGAGACATTACCATTTTTGGCGACTACAATATTGAAGGAGGAACCTTCCTTTTTACTTTTCAAAACATTATCAACCGGGTATTTTCTATTGAGCGGGGAAGTGTTATCTCTTTCACCGGCAGTCCGTATGATGCAAATATGAATGTTAAAGCCGTTTATAAAATCCGCGCTTCACTTAATGGAATTCCCGAGCTTGCTGCAATGCCGGAATACGCAGGACGAAATATACCTGTTGACTGTATTATTCACCTGAAAAACAACCTTTATAATCCCGATATCGCATTCAGCCTGAGGCTGCCCGATGCCGAAGAGCAACTGAAAAATCTGGTTTTCTCAGCCATTGACACCACCAATGAAGCAGTAATGACTCAGCAGATGGTTTCGCTGCTGCTTTTGAAATCATTTAGTTTTACCGGCAATGCAAGTCTGGCCGGAAGTGTAGGATCTTCTTCACTAGAAATGCTTACAAGCCAGTTGAGCAGTATGCTTTCTCAAATCAGCAAGGATATTGACATAGGCTTAAACTATCGCACAGCAGATGCTCTTACCTCGGAAGCTATAGAAGTTGCGCTCTCGACCCATTTGTTTAACGACCGCGTTACAATTGATGGAAATTTCGGGATTATTAACTCGGGATCAACGCAAAACACCAGTAATATAGTGGGCGATGTAGTGGTAGATGTTAAAATAACCCGCGATGGCAGATTCAGAGTAAAAGCTTACAACAAGACAAACAATCCCTTTGAAGTGACATCCTATAATGCGAATTACAAGCAAGGTGTAGGGATATATTACAGATATGAATTTGACCGCTTTTCTGAAATTTTTCAACGTCAGCGCAAAAAGACCGTACCTTTAACCACTGAATAAGTCAACCACTTCAAATCCCGGAATTTTTCTCCGGGTAAAAAAGAAAACCATCTAAAAACAAATACCATGAAAAAAGCTGTAGTAACCTTTGCCGGCCTGATGCTGTCAATTGCATTACAGGCTCAGATCACAATTACCCGTGATGACATGCCAAATATCGGTGATACACTCAGGGTGAGTACTTCGCCTATACTTTTCGGCCAGGATCCGTCGCTCACCGGCCCCGGATACACCTGGGACTATTCAACTCTGCTACCCACAGATCAAACCGTTGAAAGTTATGTAAATCCGAATACAACGCCTTTTCTGTATCAGATTGTGTTCAACATGAACGTTGCAAACCTTGCTTCTCCCATCGAAGCTATTGACTTTATACCTGATATAGACATTACTGACGCTTATATTTTTTACAAAGACAACCCGACCAATTATTTAAGGCCCGGTTATGCTGCTACAGTTATGGGCATTCCTATACCCATGAAATTTGATATTCCGGAGTTGCTTTACACTTTTCCCCTTTCAGTTGGATCACCGAAAGATTCCAGCCTCTCCAATTATGCTCTTGACATCCCTAACCTTGCATATTTCAGCATTGAACGCAAACGCGTTAATCAGGTTGATGGCTGGGGTAGCCTGACAACTCCTTTTGGTACATTTGATGTTTTAAGGGTCAGGTCCGATTTTTATGAACGCGATAGTCTCTATGTAGATTCCCTGCAAACAGGGTTTCCGATTATCCGATACTACACCGAATATCAATGGCTTGGCAACAACCAGGGAATTCCACTGCTTTCAATTACAGTTGAAGGTCCGATGACGACCGTTCGTTATAGAGATATTGCTCAGAATTTCAATCCAATTGTAATTTTTGCTGAAGATGCTACAATCTGTCAGGGCGATACAGCCGAAATTTCAGTTGATGTAAGTGGCGGATTCCCCCCATATAGTTACGTGTGGAGTACCGGAGAGCAGACCAGCTCAATAAAAGTTTCGCCTGATGAAACCACAACATACACAGTGCTGGTTACCGATGTTCAGAATGGAGCTATGCTCGGAAATGTTACTGTTAATGTGATTCCTTTCGAAAGACTTGAACTGGGGCCTGATACATTGGTATGTGCAGAAACGAGCATTTCGTTTGACGCAGGAACAGCTTACAGTCAGGTGAGATGGTTTGTTAATGATGTGCTTATTTCGCAAACACAAACGTTTTCGCTTGACACCACAGGTATCGGACTGAGCAATGTAATGGTAAAGGTGGAATATGAGCAAGGCGAATGTTCTGCTTCAGACGAAATTTCAGTCGGTTTTTACATCTGCGGAAGCATTGCAGAACAGGAAATGCTGCGATTAAAAATTTATCCTAATCCTGTAAAGGACTACCTTATTGTTGAAACGGGAGGGCTGTTTGAAACATCTGAAGTCTCGATACAGGATATGAACGGACGCCCGGTAAAAGCGGATGTGACATCAAGCGCCAACGGACAAATTATCATAAATACTTCAAAAATCAGTGCAGGAAGTTACATTTTAAAAGTCAGCGACAACAAACGCACCGGAGTTGCGCGATTCGTTCGTAACTAATCTGGTCAACATATTTTTTTAAAACCATCTGCATTAGTTTGCAGGTGGTTTTTTTTTATCTGAAACCTGAATGTTTCCGGCTGCAGAATTACACATTTCACTTTGTACGTATTTGCACTTAAGCTATCCGAAAACGAACACTATTACTTATGTCTTTGTTTATCAATGTAATAGAAGATTTTTCTCACAAAAGAGAGCGCGAGAATTATTACTTATCATTGATTATCAATAGATTACATAAAATGAGCATTGAAACAGGCATCAAATTCGTCAGCATTTCGACCTGTAATAAAAAATGGATCAATTACAATTTATCGCTCTATAGTATTGATATACTGTACATTATAAACTATGGCACGATATTAGTAAAACTGTCTTCGGAAACAACTTAAAACCGACTGCCATGAAAACCATATTCATATCCATACTACTCGGCGCACTCACTCTTTCCGAACTAAGTGCATCAATAGCCGGAGTTAATCCGACACTACCACTCAACTCTCAATACTACGCTGCTAAAGCCGACACCCTGGAAATCAGGAATGGGATGGCAGAAAATCTACCACAACCAACAGATGAGGAATACATCAACGATATTCCCTTCGACACAAAAGAGGTGAGCTCTGGCTATTCATTTTCAAATCTTCCCAAACCTGCTGAAGAGGCACCGGTGAACGATTTCCCTTTCGACACCAAAACATTATCAGACAGGTTTCTGCATAAAATTTTACCGGAAATTGCACCTGAAGAAGAAGGCTATATTAAAGATATACCTTTTAACACTTCATTCATAGCAAACTGCTTCCTGCATTGTGAAAATTTTCCGTTGTGCAAACAGAAAAAATCCGAAAAGGTTTCTTTTACCGAAAATTAAGTCAATAATAAAGGGAAACACAAATCTTGCGAATTGTATCTCAACAAAAAGGGCAGCCGAATGGCTGCCCTTTTTGTTAAAATATCTCAAGGCTAACCCAGAATAATCCCAATAAGGGTAGCAGACAAAAGCGAAGCCAATGTACCGCCGAGCAGTGCACGCATACCAAATTCTGACAGCAATACACGCTTACCGGGGGCGAGCGATCCGATTCCCCCGATCTGAATTCCGATTGAGGCAAAATTGGCAAATCCGCATAACATATAAGTGGCCATAATGATGCTCTTCGGGTTGGTTAATCTGGCTGTTTCTTTAAGTTCAGCCAAACTGACATAACCAATAAATTCGGTAAGGATAAGCTTTTCGCCCAACAATTGTCCGAGCATGATAATATCGTTGGTTTCAACCCCGATCAGCCACATAAGCGGCGCAAGAATATAACCCAGCAAAACCTGCAACGACAGTTCATTATATTGTCCTGATGTTGCTGATTCAATCAGCGGATTCAAATTTAACCATCCTCCGATTCTGATCAGTATAAAATTAGCCATCGCAATAAAAGCGATAAAAACCAATAGCATTGCTGCAACATTAACTGCAAGTTTCAGACCTTCGGTAGTTCCGTTTGAAATGGCATCCAGCACATTACTACCTACTTTTTCCTTGGTGATTTCGATGGTACTTTGAATGGGCTCGGTTTGAGGAACAAGTATCTTTGAAATAACCACGGCCCCCGGAGCAGCCATTACTGAGGCTGCCAGCAAATGCTTGGCAAACATGAGTTGTTGTGCAGGATCAGAACCTCCCAGAAAGCTGATATAAGCAGCCAAAACCCCGCCGGCAAGTGTAGCCATTCCTCCGATCATAACAAGAAGAATTTCTGACCTGTTCATTTTTTCGAGATAGGCCTTAATCATAAGCGGAGATTCCGTTTGTCCCAGAAAAATATTACCGGCAACTGAAAGGCTTTCAGCTCCGGAAAGGCGCAATGCTTTGGTCATCAGCCAGGCAAGTCCGTATACGACTTTTTGTATAACTCCCAGATAGAATAACAAACTGGTAAGGGCTGAGAAAAATATTATGGTAGGAAGCACCTGAAAGGCAAAAATAAAACCGTAGGAGTCAACACTCATAAGACCTCCCAACAAAAATTCGCTGCCGGCTTTGGTGAAATTCAAAATTTCAACGAATATTTTTCCAACAAACTCAAATGTTAGCCTGATTGGTTTCACATGAAGAATTCCCATCGCCAGAGTGGATTGAATCAGCAATCCAATTCCCACAATCTTCCACGAAACAGCTTTACGGTTTGTACTGAAAACCCAGGCAATGCCAATTAAAACCAGCATTCCCAATAAACCGCGAAACAAGCCTTTCATGGTAAAACCGGCTCCCAGATCGCTCACTTTATGCAATTCCAGACTGGGTTTTGCAGCCTGAACTGCTGCAGCTGTATCAGCAATTGCAAGCGAATCGGCGGATGTTTGTGCCCAGACCGAAATCACAGGAACAACACAAACAAAAAATAAGAGCAGGATAATTTTGGCTGTCTTAGTCATCATAGAAAATTACAGGGTTAAAAGACAAGATTAATGTTAGGGTTTCCGCTTATTGATAATATCCCTGATCTGGGATGCCTTTTCGTATTCTTCGTTCTCAATGGCTTCGTTCATCATTTCCTCGAGTTCCTCCTCGGTAAACTTATCATAATCATAACCTTCGGATTGATTACCAATTCCGCCGGTTGCCAGATCATCAATATCGGGCTCTTCGTCAACTGAAACGCCTGCAGCACTCATTACATCTTCGTAAGTATAAATAGGGCAGTTAAACCTAACGGCCAGCGCTATGGCATCCGAAGTGCGGGAATCTATCTCTTTTTGCTCCTTTCCGTCATCGCATAAGAGTGTTGAGTAAAAAATGCCCTGAGCAAACTTACTGATCACAACCTGCTTAAATTCGATTCCGAAAATATCGGCAAAGTTCTTGAATAGGTCATGTGTGAGCGGGCGGGGGATTTTAATCTGCTCTATATGAAACAGAATAGCCTGAGCCTCAAAACCATTGATAAGAATTGGCAATCGCCTGTTTCCTTCAACTTCGCCGAGTATAAGTGTATATGCTCCACTTTGCGATTGGCTGTTGATCATTCCCAAAAGTTTAAGCGCAATTTTCTCCATCCCTTTTAATGTGTCATATTTAAGGCCGATAAAATTAATCAAATTACTGATTATTCAAGCTTACTCGTCAAATAAATATGATTACACATCGGCTTAATGCAAAAAATACTTCTTTTTCAACAAGGTTTATTACACTTTTACTCATTTCAATTAAAATAACACCTCCTTTAAAGTAATGTTTAGCTGATTTGACTTCCTCAAGTTAAAAAAAAATACATTTTTTTTATTCCTGCAATCGATTGCGGAAATGTCAGAAAATGAGGACAAAAGCAATGAGAAATGAAGCCATCAATCGCCTGAAACCGCTTTTTTTCAGCTTGTTCCGTAAAAAATGAGCGGGTCGGCTGAGGTTAATAATATTTACTTTTCTATATTTGTGCGATTAAACCAACCATTTTTAATTAATCTTTTATTTTTATGAAGAAAATTTCATTTTTGTTGGCTGCCGCCCTGCTACCTTTTTTATCCCGGGCAAGTGAAGCCGATTTACCGATACCTGACCTTGCCACCAGTTACTTTCAGCAGTTTGGAATGAATGGGCATACCTTACTCACCTGGGGAATTATCATCATCCTGTTTGGTATGCTTTTCGGCTTGTTACAATTTATTCAGATCAAAAAACTACCGGCTCATAAATCGATGCTGGCAGTGTCGAACATCATTTATGAAACCTGCAAAACATATATGCTTCAGCAGGGTAAATTCCTTATTATTCTGTTTGCAATTATCGGATCACTTATATTTTATTATTTCTTCTGGCTCAATCACATGGAATTCAGCAAAGTAATGCTGGTTTTACTGTGGTCAATTCTGGGTATTCTGGGATCATACGGTGTTGCCTGGTTTGGAATAAGAATCAACACACTGGCAAACAGCCGCACCTCATTTGCCGCCCTCAGGTCGAAACCCTGGAGCGTGGTTTCAATTCCGCTTCAGGCAGGAATGAGTGTGGGTGTGCTACTTATTACTGTTGAGCTTATTATGATGCTCTTCATTCTATTGTTTGTCCCCGGCGAAAGCGCAGGTGCCTGCTTTATCGGCTTTGCTATCGGCGAATCACTCGGAGCATCTGCCCTCAGGATTGCCGGAGGTATTTTTACGAAAATCGCTGACATCGGAGCCGACCTTATGAAAATTGTTTTTGCCATTGGCGAAGATGATCCACGTAACCCGGGTGTAATTGCCGACTGTGTTGGTGACAATGCCGGCGATAGCGTAGGACCTACCGCTGACGGTTTCGAAACATACGGAGTAACCGGCGTTGCGCTTATTTCGTTTATTGTTCTTGCAATGGGATTAGAATTTCAAAGCATACTGATCGTGTGGATTTTCGCCATGCGTATCCTTATGGTTTTTACATCCATCTTCTCATATCAGATAAATCAGGTCATTTCGATTGCCCGCTTTAAGGACAAAAACGATTTCGATTTTGAAGCACCCTTAACCAGCCTTGTGTGGATTACTTCAATCATTTCAATCATTGTAACCTACATTGTAAGCTACATGCTTATCAGCGATCTGCTTCCGGGTTCAGGACTATGGTGGAAACTTTCTTCCATCATCAGTCTTGGTACACTTGCTGCAGCCATTATCCCTGAATTTACCAAAGCATTTACAAGTTCCAAATCAAGACACGTAAAAGAAATCGTAACTGCTTCACGCGAAGGTGGAGCATCTCTTACCATACTTTCAGGAATAGTTGCCGGTAACTTCAGCGCATTCTGGAAAGGAATGGTGATGATGGGACTTATGGCCGCAGCTTTTGCCATCTCAAAAATGGGACTTGATGTGATAATGACCTATCCGGCCATTTTCTCATTCGGATTGGTAGCTTTCGGATTCCTGGGCATGGGTCCTGTAACCATTGCTGTTGATAGCTATGGCCCTGTTACGGATAATGCACAATCGGTTTTTGAGCTTTCACAGATTGAAAAGCGTCAGGGAATCAAGGAAGAAATCAAACGCGACTTTGGATTTGACCCGGATTTTACCCGTGGAAAACATTATCTCGAAGCGAACGATTCAGCCGGAAATACCTTTAAAGCTACTGCGAAACCCGTTTTGATAGGAACAGCGGTAATCGGAGCTACCACAATGATTTTTGCCATTATTCTTATGCTTGAACAGATGGGCCTTCTTAACCTTAGCCTTACCGATGCCCCTGTTCTTCTCGGGTTTATTGCTGGCGGCGCTGTTATATTCTGGTTCTCAGGCGCTTCTATTCAGGCAGTTACTACAGGAGCGTACAGGGCAGTTGAGTTTATCAAACGCAATATTAAGCTTGACAAAGATGAAGCTGATATTGAAGACTCGAAAGCGGTGGTAAAAATCTGTACCCAGTATGCCCAAACCGGTATGTGGAACATTTTCGCTGTTATTTTCTCTTTAACCCTTGCATTTGCATTTTTCGATCCGAATTTCTTTGTTGCGTATCTGATTTCCATCGCTGTTTTTGGATTATTTCAGGCAATGTATATGGCCAATGCAGGCGGTGCATGGGATAATGCCAAAAAGGTGGTTGAAGTTGACCTGAAAGAAAAAGGCACTCCTTTACACGATGCAACTGTAGTTGGCGATACTGTTGGTGATCCATACAAAGATACCTCTTCAGTTGCGCTCAATCCCATCATCAAGTTTTCAACTTTGTTCGGATTGCTGGCTGTTGAAATCGCGATTAAAATGAGCCAGCAGGCAAAAGCCGCAGGTGTCACCGACTGGACAGCGTTTCTCGGAGTAATTTTCCTTGCCATTGGTTTGTTCTTTGTTTATCGTTCATTCTACGGAATGCGGATTCAAAAATAACCAGGCCTTACATTATTGAAAGACCGGTAAGTTTGCGGACTTACCGGTCTTTTTTATTCTCAAAAACACTTCATTCCGATAGCCATTTGAATCGCCCGCATGATTGCAGAGCAGGCAAGCACTGGCACCGGAGAGAACCGGTAGCAGGGATTATGCAAATATCGACAAGTAACAAAAAAAACGAGATTGATCGTCCCCCTGGTGCCTGAGCCTGGTCGAAGGCCAAAAGGGGGATAGAGGGGGATATAAATTTATCATCCATAAAATCCATAAAAAAAAACCTGCCGAAAAAATTTCCGGCAGGCAACAATCTTCAAAATTAAATCTTTGTGTGTGGACTTCCTACTTTTCAGGAAACTCAAGATTCAGCGCAGAACGCCACCATGGGTAATACAATTTCTGCAGCTCATCGGTTTCGGGGAATTTATAGAAAATAAAACCTCCCTTATCGCCTACGAAGAAACCATTTTTCACAGTCCTGTAAAGAACGTCGCCCTGATAAAACCGGTTAACGGTTTTTGTTGGCTTTTCGTAACCCATATGCAGCCCGATCAGACAATCGCGAAGGTGATCCTTGTTAGCATAAGGCAGATTTCCAACCGGAGCCGACAATGGATCTTCAGCAAGGCGGTTAAGAATCAGCTCAACAAAAACAATTTTCGGGAAATAAATGGGATTATGATGATCGGTTACCCATTTGGTGTATTTTGGCGGATCGAGTTTACTCACCACCCTAGGCGTAACCGGGCAAAGCTGCTGGTAAAAATGGAGCAAGGGCTTTTCTTCGGAAATGTATTCCGATTTCGTAAGTTCCAGCACTTTTCCATCTGCCGTTGTGAGATAGAGATTCCTGAACACACTCAAGGGAATATTCTCCAAAACCCTGTATGTGGACAGATAAACTGACCGCTTGGGCTTGCCGTCAATGTGAGGCACACAGCGGGTTTCGATGCTTGCCAGATCGAAATAATCACTTTCGAAGGCAGGATCAATTTCAAAAAACAGAGCTTGTCCCTGGGTACGCTTATTGGTTCCAACAGCGTAATAAGTTCCGAACTCTTCAGGAGGCAGCATTGAAGAAATAAGCGCCTCAGGAGTCATTGATAAATAAAGATAGCGTTTTATGCTCATGGTAGAGGTATTTGACACTACAAACATAGAATTATTTTCATTAAAAAGCAAGAGTGTTGTTAAGTTTAGGTAGAGGTTGAGGTTGAGGTTAAGGCTAAGGTCAAGGCTGAGGTTAAGGTTGAGTTTGAGGCTGAGGCTCAGGTTGAGGTTGAGAACATCTTATGCTACCTCGACTTAACTTTTATCATAATGCTGCAAATGGTGTATATTTGTTTTTTAACACTTGAAATCAGGTTCAAAAAAGATGGAGAAACTGACACCTATTTTAAAACCATTCCGATATATTGTTTTGGTAATCATCGCTATATTCATTTTCTTTTCAATTATTGATATCATAAAAAGTAAACCAAAGATTAACAATGAAAGAATACATTTTTACCAAAAAGGATTTAGTGGAATTGTTAAAAGCAAAAGTTTAAACAGAGGATTTAGCATACGATTATTTAATGAAGGTAAAATTGAAAAGACATATTTATACTCATCTAAAAATTTTGATTTAAACCCACCCGATCTTTATGATTTCATAAAATTGAATGATTCCATTGTTAAATTATCAGGTAGTCTTAACTTGTATATTTATAGAAATAATGAAAAATACTATTTTCATTTGGGTGAATATATAAATAATCCTTCGGACAAATAAGCGAAAATTACAGCCGTTAACCTTTACATCACAATTGCAGAGAAAAAGACTTTGACAAAAGTCAGGGTTTTTAGGTTTCAGGAATTTTATATCGATTAAGCTAAACGAAACCGGGATAAACGTTATTCTTAAAAATAAATAATCTTTTATGAATTAGCCTTTTTTAGTCGATAGCATTTACATCAATGCCGGCCTGTTTAAGGATAGCCAGGAAGGTTCCTTTTTTCATATCCTTTCCACCGTGAAAAGGTACGATAATAGTTTTATTCGTTTGGCTATTGTAGTAAAGTTGGTGCGAACCTTTGGAGCGTTTGAAAACAAAGCCGTGTTGTTCCAGTAGTTTAATTAGATACCTTGGGCTGAAGTTCATACCGCTTCAAGGTTCAGAGAATACTCCAATGTATTGCTGTCATCAGGAACAACTTCGCCTCTTTCCTTTAACTCTTCAATGTAGAGTTCAATTGCTTCCTTAGCCATAGCAATAGCTTGTTCAACATCTTCACCATAAGTTATACAACCGGGTAACACAGGAACGGTAGCGGTAAAACCACCTTCGGCTTCTTTGTGTAAATGTATTTTGTATGTGTACATTATATTCTGCTTTTGAAGTTTAAAAATTATGTTTCAGAGAATTGAAATTTATGGTGTTTTGTGCCATACTCTGACAACTCATACGTCAAAAGTAATAAAATAGTTGTTTTGTTGCAATGAAAAAATGCGAGCTTGTTTTCATCTGCGAAATAACACCTCATCCTCCGCTCATCTCAAGGCGAAGGGAGTTGAATTCTGTAAATGATGTATATTTGTGGCTTGACTTAAAAAATACTGCGATCATAAAGACTAAACAATAAACCCTCAAAATTATAAAGATGAAGAGAATCAGCTTATATCATATAATCCTATGGTATAGCGTGCTTACGATATTTGCAGGCATTATTTTAAACCTTACGTCAGTGATTCTATTGCTGATTGAACAGGATTTTGCATCAATTTTTCCAACCATTCTCTTTCTATCAATTAAGATAGCTTTTTTGCTAATTGTGATGAATTTACTTAAAGGAAAGAATAACAGGTACTCATTAAATTTTATTTTGTTCTATTGGATACTTCAAATTTTCTTCTTCGGGATATTAGAGAATGTATATGCATTTTCAACCGGGCCTCAGGTTGCTTTATATTTTAAGTATGACACGATTGATTTTGGGTTTGTCACGAAATACTGGACACAAGAATTTTCCTTGAAACTTAATTCAAATAGCGATAGGATATACTTTGGGTTTAATGCGATTCCCATATTGATAACATTTGCTTTGACTTACGTTTTGCCACCTGCTAATCGAAATCAAGCTATTGTCCCAAAAAGTCTGTAAGCCTCATGAACATAAAGAATTTTGCATTAATCATTCTAATGTTTCTTCAGTTATCCTCGCAGGCTCAGAACTTGAATCCGGATAAGGGACAAGAGACTGGAAAAGACAGAATTTACCCACTCAAGGGCTTAAAACTGAATAAAGGTTGCTGGATCTTGTGTCACACGGAAATTGAGAATATATCAAAAGGAATAGAGATCACAGAAATAATACTTGACCAGAAACTCTTAAACCAGGTTGCAAATAGTTTTTTTATAGTAAATTCCAGGGATTATTTTGATTGTGCTAGTAAAACTCCTGGATATAGATTTACATTATATCATAACTTTAAATATTATGGTGCGGTATCTTATTGCTATCCCGAGCAAGTAAATCTTGGCGCTTTAATGGGTAAATTCCAAAAAGCCAAATTGATAAGAGAATCGGTTGATTTAGAAAAATATACGTCAAAAAGAGATAGTATTGAGAAGCTTGAAAATACCATAACTCTGCGTCCTAAAAAAGAAAAAGGAAATAAGAATGGTCAAGTTCTGGTTAAATATTTGGAAATTGATTAAAAATGAACTCATTAATTTATCTGGGATGCTTTATCACTAACTTTGTAATCATCAACAATGCCCCTGCATGGATAAATTTTGACGAAGGACGGGTAAATATGGATGGAACCACAGTATTTTTTAATGAAACTAGAAGCACCTCATCTCCCCGCCCTTCTCCTTGAGGAGAGGGCAGGGTGAGGTGATTTTTCCTAACTTTGTCATCATCAACAACGCCTCTGCATGGATCCAGCCAATTTTGCTTCTCAATTAAATTTTTATGTGATTGATAGTAATGGCAATAAAATAATACTACATACGAGATATCTCAAATAATGAAAAAAATACTTTTTCTTTTGTTTGTCATTTTGATCAGTGGCGGCTGTAATAAGAAGCTTTTCATTAAGCAATCTTATAATTCCGGGCAATACCGAATTAAGCGAGTAGAGAAATATAATGGTTTTTTCATTATATACGCCAGTAGAAATGATTCGGTATTCAAAATAATATCGTACAAGGAGGAGCCTGGTTTTTATTACGATTTTGAGAAAATTCAAAGAAGAGGTGTGTATAACCTTAAATTGGAAAACTACTATAAACGGGATATTGAAATGGGTTATTATGGTTTACATTTGAGTGTCACATTGAACGTTCTTGGAGAAAAAGTACCTGTAAGCAGAAAATCTCATTATCAATTATATAGAGCTGTAAATTTGCAAGGTCTTTATTTAATTCCAGAAGCTACTTCACCTAGCCCATGATAAATCATTTATTTCAATTCCGGCTTGTTCATATATATAGCCAGAAAATGCCTTTTTCATTTCTTTTCGCTTAGGTTCATACGTAAGCCTCTTGGTATGAGCATCTTTTCTGCCAGCATCTTACCACTTAACTTTTCGTCAAAAAAAATGACACAAACCGAAATGAGGGCATCTCTCCCCACCTCCCCCATCACCAATTTCCAATCAGGTATCTCCTGAATAAGTTTATCACATCCACACAACTGCATATATTTGTTTATCAGTACTTTAAACTACAAAATCTTTCTTACTGAAATTTCATTGCATTGCTGATAATCTTTATCTTTGCCGCAAATTCATGCTGTTTTACTACACTTCCAATAATATTTAATCCAATGTCAAAACTCACCAACAACTTCATCAATCGTCATAACGGACCAAGAGAAAATGAAGTCACTGAAATGCTGAAAGTCATTGGTGCACCTAGCCTTGATGCACTGATTGACGAAACCATTCCTCAGGCAATCAGGCTGCCAAAGCCACTCAACCTGCCCGAAGCAATGAATGAATACGAATACCTGTCTCATCTTGCTCAACTGGGTGCAAAAAATAAGCTCTTCAAGACTTACATTGGAATGGGTTATTACAATTGCATTACTCCTGGCGTGATTCAGCGGAATATTCTCGAAAATCCGGGTTGGTACACTTCATACACCCCTTATCAGGCTGAAATTTCGCAGGGCCGCCTTGAAGCTTTGCTTATTTATCAGACCATGATCAGCGACCTTACCGGAATGCCTCTGGCCAATGCTTCGTTGCTCGATGAAGGCACTTCAGCGGCCGAAGCCATGATTATGCTTTTCAATTCACGGTCACGCGAAGCAGTGAAATCGGGAGCAAACCGGTTTTTTGTTTCTGACAAGGTATTTCCTCAAACCATTGATGTTTTGATTACCCGCGCTGAACCGCTTGGCATAAAAGTAGAAACCGGCGACTGGCAAACTGTTGAGTTTGACAACACATGGTTTGGTGCGATTGTGCAATATCCCGATGAAATCGGAGAAATTCATGACTACAGCGGATTTGTGGCCAAAGCACATGAGAAAAATGTAATGGTTGCTGTTGCAGCTGACCTGATGAGCCTGGCTCTGCTTACCCCTCCGGGTGAATGGGGCGCCGATGTTGTGGTTGGAACCAATCAGCGTTTCGGTCTGCCGATGGGATTTGGCGGTCCACATGCCGGATATTTCGCCACACGCGAAGAGTATAAACGCAATATTCCCGGACGTATAATCGGTGTTTCGGTTGATGGACAGGGAAACCGCGCACTTCGCATGGCACTGCAAACCCGCGAACAACACATCAAACGCGAACGCGCCACTTCAAATATCTGCACAGCTCAGGCGTTGCTCGCCATTATGAGCGGAATGTACGGCGTTTATCACGGTCCAAAAGGAATACATCAGATTGCTGAACGCATCAACATTCTTACCGGAGTTCTTGCCACTGAAGTTTTGAAATACGGCTACAAACAGCTCAATACAACTTATTTTGATACCGTAAGAATTGAGATTCCGGAAACAGTGAGAATGGCTGAGTTCAGGAAACTGGCACTGGAAAACGAAATCAATTTCCGCTACATCAGCGAAAGAGAAATTGCCATCAGCCTCGACGAAACCACCAACCTTGAAGATGTAAATACCCTGGTAAACATCTTTGCATCGGCAGCCAAAAAGCAGTTTAGTGAGTATGTGTGCATTCCTGAGGAATGTTGCCGCATTAAAACCATTCCTGAAAATTTCAAACGGACATCAAAATATCTGCAGGACAAGGTTTTCAACAGTTATCATTCCGAAACCGGCATGATGCGTTTCCTGAAGAAACTCGAAAACAAAGACCTTTCGCTCAACAAATCCATGATTCCGCTGGGATCGTGCACCATGAAGCTGAATGCTGCCGCCGAACTGTTTGCGCTGAGCTGGCCATCTTTCAACAGCATTCACCCGTTTGTTCCTGAGGAGCAGGTTGAAGGATACCACATTATGATCCGTGATCTGGAGAAAGCCCTTTGTACAATCACCGGATTTGCTGCCATGTCGTTCCAGCCCAACTCCGGCGCATCGGGCGAATATGCCGGGCTGCTGGTAATCAGAGCATATCACCTGAGCCGCGGAGATACGCACCGCAATGTTTGTTTGATTCCATCTTCGGCCCATGGTACCAACCCTGCCAGTGCTGCAATGGCCGGTATGACGGTGGTTGTTGTTAAAAGCGACCCCAACGGCAACATCGATATGGTTGACCTGAAAGAGAAAGCCGAAAAATACAAAGACACACTTTCTGCCTGCATGGTTACCTATCCTTCCACACATGGCGTGTTTGAAGAAGGCATTCTCGACCTGATAAAAATCATCCATGAAAATGGCGGCCAGGTATATATGGACGGCGCCAACATGAATGCTCAGGTAGGATTAACCAGTCCCGGATTTATAGGAGCCGATGTTTGTCACCTGAACCTGCATAAAACCTTTGCCATTCCTCACGGCGGTGGAGGACCCGGCGTTGGCCCGATCGGAGTTGCGAAACATCTGAAAGCCTTCCTGCCCGGCCATACCATGGTCAGCACTGGTGGCGAAAATGCAATATCTGCTGTTTCTGCTGCGCCTTATGGAAGTGCATCTATACTCACCATTTCCTATGGATATATTAAATTACTCGGTGCTGAAGGTCTGACGGAAGCCACCCGACTGGCAATTCTGAATGCCAATTACCTGAAAACAAAGCTTGAAGGACACTACAAAATTCTGTACACAGGAGCACATGGTCGTGTTGCCCACGAAATGATCCTCGATTGCAATGAGTTTGCCAAAACTGCTGACCTGCAGGTGATCGATCTGGCCAAACGCCTGATGGATTATGGTTTCCATGCCCCAACTGTTGCATTCCCGGTTCACGGAACACTGATGGTTGAACCTACCGAGAGTGAGCCACTTGAAGAACTCGATCGCTTTGTGGATGCCATGATCTCTATCCGCAAAGAAATTGATGAAATCGTTGATGGAAGAGCCGACAAAGTGGTGAATGTGATTAAAAAAGCACCTCACACACTTTGCATGGTAACCACCGATGAGTGGACAATGCCTTACACCCGCGAAAAAGCTGCTTTCCCTAACGAATGTGACAAAACGGACAAATACTGGCCATCGGTAACCCGCATCGACGATGCTTTTGGCGACCGGAACCTCGTTTGCACCTGTGCACCTGTTTCAGCTTATGCTGAAGCTGAAAAGTAAACTGCAACACAAAAATTAACTCAATTTAGCCTGCAATTCACTGCATAGAAATATGCCGGGGATTCAGGCTAAATTTTCAAAAGCACAAACCCTCAAGTGTCAGAACAAATGGAACGAATCAATGAATTTGAGGCAAACAACCAGGAATTGCTTCATCTGATTACAGTTTGGGAGCCCAGATTATTGTCTCTTGAAGATGAAGTAATTTCAGACCGACGCAATTCACAGAACCGAACCATCAGACAGATTACAGGGCATCTGATCGATTCTGTTTCCAACAACACTCACCGCATTATTCATCTTCAATATCAGCCTGATCCATTGATCTTTCCGGATTATGCAAGTCATGGAAACAATGATAGATGGATTGAAATTCAGAAATATCAGGAAGAAAACTGGTACAATCTGGTACAGCTCTGGAAATTCTACAACCTGCACATCATACATGTGATCAATCAGGTAAATGCCGAAAAACTCAGCAATGAATGGATAACGGCATTAAACCAAAAGGTTTCGCTCAAATCAATGATCAATCATTATCTGGAACATGTCAGACTTCACCTGAATGAAATTGAGGAACTGATCAATCAGGAATAAAGCAAAAATCAAATCCCCCTATTGCTTTTCTCCGGTACCAGTGACAGACTGTACTTTTGTTCTTCGTTCCGAAAGCTTTCGGAAACGCTACCAATGACAGAATAGAATTCAATCAAATGCTGATCAAAGTAAAAATAAACCTTAATCACACTTATTAACCTTAGTAACAAAAATGACCCCAACAATTTTGAACCTTATTTCTTCTTCAGAACCTTATCAGGCAAAATATTTTTTAATACAAGGAAAAGTAAGGTTGGGAAGAAATATTAAGGTTGGAGGTGTTATAGCGGGTTGCCTGTTACGAAGGCTTGGAAGATAAATTAAGCCTGCCTGTGTGCCACAGTCAGACAGGGTTGGCCCCGCTCACAATAAAGTGTGAAAATACTTTCAATCTTTCTGAAAATGAATAAGGATGCTGTTTGCAACTGTCATCTCTGCATTATGCTCAAATTATTTTTGAGTTTGAATACAGATAAAAAAAATGGACTGAGTTCTGATTTACAGAGCTCAGTCCATTTTAGTTTGTGCTTTTGATCTGTCTGATTGATTGGTAACAGATTATTGCAGGCAAATTTTATGCTTAACCAAATAATTGATTAATTGCAAGGTATTACAATATTCGAAAGAGATCCCTTTTTCGAAAAGCCATTGACTTTAAAGTCTGTCCACACATTCGAATTATTTGAATTTCCACTGCAGTCTGGAGTAAGAGTAACCGTCCATGAAATAGGCTCACACTCAACAAGGTCCATGGATGTCTGGTAGGTAGCACTTTGCCCATTTTGCGACCATCCTTCGAGTCCTGAATAATATGCGCCTTGAGCAAATGTAAGTACCAAATCTGCGTTGGTAAGGTCTTCTTCAGGAACGTAGGTAAAGGTATAAGAACCACCACCATTATTTTCATAGGAAAGTCCAGGGATACAATTATCGCAGGCATCAATAACTACCTCTATTCCATCTTCCATTTGGGTACTTGGGTTTCCGGGTGTCCAGGCACTTCCTATCTGGTAAATAAAGTAATGGGTTCCTACTTCCAAAGCTGTGGAGAATGTCAGTGGTTTTGACTTATTAGATCCTGTAGCACTGGCAACCTGTATCCATTCAAAATCTCCTGTGGCGTTCATCCCCCACATTCTGATTTGTTTATTTCCAACTCCGGTTAAAGTAAATACAATGGGTTGTCCTGCGCAAGCTTCTGTCCATGTAAAAGGAGCATCACCAGCTTTGAGAGTTTTTTGCTCAATCTGCACTGATTGTCCGGCCTCTTCTTTGGCGCAGGATGATAGCAGCATACTGAACAGCATTGTTGCAGCAACGACTGAAAAAATTTTGAAAGTTTTCATAGTTTTTTGTTTTTGTTTAGATTCGTGTTAATTGGTTTTAAAAAGTTCCTTATAAGAATTGCTTCCTTCTGAGTGAATCTTCCTTAAAGTGATTCCACAAAGATAATCTCCAAAATACAGTAACCAAGGGGTAAACAGCAAAATCAGTGTTAATACTTGCCGGATAATCAATCCAGTACGTATTAATACCCATTCAACATTTTTAAAAACTTTCGTTGATTTTTTTACATACCTGACAGGAATTCCTGCCATTCAAGTCTTAAAAGGCTGGAAGCCAGTATATGAATTCTCCGGTAAACACAATCCAGCCATTATGTTTCTGACCTGTCCGATTTTTGTTCAATAAAGAAAACAACAGATTGGTGTTCGGTTAATACTTAGCTTAACGCTACCAGGCAGCAGGTTTCAGGCATTAAATGAAGATATTGTATTGTCCAGCCATGCATTTTTCGTCAGATTTCGTCAGATTTCGTCAGATTTCGCTCTGCCCGACCTGATATAAAAACAATGGATCTCCCATTGCTGAGAGATCCATTGCATTTAAATGAAGGTTAATAAATCTATTGCTGAATTACCAGCTTGCCATTTATTACTTTATTGTCAAGAACTAAACGATAAAGTAACATACCAGGATGACGATCAGCAGGCTGATAGACAAATTCATATAAAGTGCCTGCAGTTACATCACCTTCATAAAGAGTGTGTACAAGCGAGCCATTCAGATGATAAATCTCAAGCCTTGCTTTGCTATCAGCTTGTGGTACAAAGCGGAAGGTTGCTTTGTCGCGGGTTGGGTTTGGATAGACTTCCAGCATTGCAGCAGGAGCTACATCTACAGGAATTATCTCAAACTCTTCATTTTTACCACTGGTCACGTTAAACCCGCTGTGAACGACAAGATTACCACCTGAAAGTAGCATTTCCTCGGTATTTGAACCAGTCCACCAACTTGAATAAAGCAGGGTAGTTCCGTCCCACAAAGTGATACCAATCTGGTCGTTGGAACCGGGTTCGCCGCGGTCAACCATGGTAACCCTCAAATTATAACCTCCCTCCACACTAATTGGATTCAAAGGATCGGTCACGTCTGTCAGGTTGGCTTTTGAAGTAAACTCGGCTATTTTAGCTGCCGGGTTGGCACCATTTACGCCAAGGCTGGTCATCGCGTTTGTTTTGATCTGGTAATCATGTTTTACACCATCTTCCATACGCCTGAAAATAATGTTCATGCCACCCTGCAGGTTGGTTCCCTTTTTATTGAATTTTACATGGAAACCAAAGTTGGTTTTTAAACCAGGAGTTGAAGCATATTGTCCTGCAGACTCTGTGGGAATAATATGGCCGCCACCGGTGATAAAATCTCCGGTTGGTTTGTAAACAGTTACAACGACATCATCATCACCGGTATAATAACAACCGACTTCGATACCGACGCTATAGGTTGCGTAAGTTGCATTTCCAATATTAACTTCCCATAAAAATGAAACTTGACCAACTGTGAGGTCATTCTGATTAACCAGACCGGGCGTGAGCCAGCCAGAAATCGGAGTTGGAGGGTTGATATCCGTATTTACAAAACGTACACAGGCATTCCTGATATCACCCGAAAAACCGTCATCAGCATCCCGGATGGTTGCCATCAGCATAACTGTTGCCAATCCGGAGTTTGCGCTTACAGTTGCCTGGACTTCCGTTCCGATGTAATCAACAATGGCATCTTCTTTAGTGATTGAAAATACATCACTGTCGCTGCTGCCCAGATAGCTGCCATCTTCTGCAAAAACAGATGAAACGGTATAGCTTCCGGGCGCCTGGGTGATAATCAGGGTAGTGGATGCAATACCTACTGCATCGGTAACGGCAGTCGCTTCTTGGGTACCAATTTCAAAGGTGATGGTTTTACCAACGACTGGAACCGGATTACCTTCATCCGAAACATCCATCAACACTGCCGACAAATCCACCTGATCGGAATATTGTACTTCAAAATCACCGGTGTAAGTAAGAGTTGTCGGACGTTTTCCAACAGTAACCACGGTTGTACACGATGAGCTGTTGTTATTGACATCAACAGCAGTCCACACGATGGTGTGTTCCTGAACACCGAGCAACTGAACGTCTGCAAGCGAAGTTCCTGTAGTTTCTGAAGCAGTTGCGCAATAATAGGTAAGCGACAGAATATCGCAGGCGTCTTCTGCTGTTGCATCGAACTCAAAAACGTTTACAGTGTAGTAGGTTTGGTAAGGATCGACAAAACGGGAATCACTATCGGCACAAGTGATTACGGGATTGATTGCATCAACCACAGTTACTATTGCTGTTTCGCTGTCGAAGTTTCCGTTAGCGTCTGTTACAGTGAGTGTAACCGTGTTTGGACCAACGTCAGAGCAGTCGAAACTGGTAACGTCTGTATCGAAAATCAAACCACCGCAAGCATCAGAAGAACCATCGT